>ENA-OQDT01002047-OQDT01002047.1-human-gut-metagenome-genome-assembly--contig:-NODE-2047-length-10756-cov-2.924358_pt1 | contig 10756 bp, 11 predicted proteins | sample MGYA00242786_ERZ504617 | MGnify/ENA primary metagenome ERZ504617 (study PRJEB26092, sample SAMD00036337) | human gut metagenome | host: Homo sapiens | study: EMG produced TPA metagenomics assembly of... | reverse complement strand
AAGACGTTGATAAACAGAACTAATGTAGATGAATGAAATCTTTGCTCATGAATGACACAGTTAAATCTAGTAAAAGCTACAAACAGCTTAGACGAAGAAAAAGATTTTGATGTAACACCACTTACACAGGATATTCTTGACAAACGTGCATACTAAAATGCATTAGGAAAGTCGGATATATAATTTGACAGACACATAAGGGTGGATGAATAGAGAGGCGTGGTAGATAATAATCGGAATGTGCCGGATATTTATACTACGCCCTCTTTATTGAAAAAAGGAAAGCAGGTGGAAGAGTATGGAGGGTAATGTTGTACTTACAATGCGGGATATTTCCAAGACATTTCCCGGTGTAAAAGCATTGCAGCATGTTGATTTTACACTTCGCAAGGGCGAAATTCACGCTCTGATGGGTGAGAACGGTGCAGGTAAATCTACACTGATCAAGGTTCTTACCGGTGTACATGAATTTGAAAATGGCGAGATCCGTCTGGATGGAAAAGACGGTCCGATTATTAATAAATCACCTCAGGACGCACAGAACAATGGTATCAGTACTGTATATCAGGAAGTTAACCTTTGTCCGAACCTGACGGTGGCAGAAAATCTGTTTATTGGACGCGAACCAAGAAAAGCAGGATTTATTGACTGGCGTACAATGAATAAACGTGCAACAGAATTGCTTAAGAGTCTTGAAATTGATGCTTCAGCTACCCAGAAGTTGGAAGAGGTTTCTCTGGCAAGACAGCAGATGATCGCAATCGCACGTGCAGTTGATATGAAATGTAAGGTTCTGATCCTTGATGAGCCAACTTCATCTCTGGACGATGATGAGGTTGCAAAGCTGTTCAAACTGATGAACAGACTGAAAGATGAAGGTGTAGGTATTATTTTCGTAACACACTTCCTGGAACAGGTATATGAGGTCTGTGACAGAATCACAGTTTTACGAAATGGGGAACTGGTTGGCGAATACGAAGTCAAAGATCTGCCAAGAGTTATGCTTGTTGCCAAGATGATGGGTAAAGACTTTGATGATCTTGCAGATATTAAGGGAGATCATGCAGAACTCAAAGAATTCATCCCGGTTATCGAGGCAGAAGGACTTGGCCATAAAGGAACGATCAAACCGTTTGATATGACGATCAACAAAGGTGAGGTTGTCGGATTTACAGGACTTCTTGGATCCGGACGTTCGGAACTTGTCCGTGCAATTTATGGAGCTGATAAAGCGGATTCCGGTAAACTGAAAGTTAACGGAAAAGAAGTGAAGATTCATGCTCCGATCGATGCAATGAAGCTTGGTATGGCATATCTTCCGGAAGACAGAAAGAAAGATGGTATCATCGCAGATCTGTCTGTCCGTGAAAATATTATTATCGCACTTCAGGCGAAAAAAGGTATGTTCCATCCAATGAGCAGAAAAGAAATGGATGAAGCAGCAGATAAATATATTAAGATGCTTCAGATTAAGACAGCAAGCCGTGAAACTCCAATCAAGAGTCTGTCAGGTGGTAACCAGCAGAAGGTTATCATTGGTAGATGGCTTCTTACCAATCCGGATTTCCTGATCCTGGATGAACCTACAAGAGGTATTGATATCGGAACCAAGACAGAGATCCAGAAACTGGTACTTGATCTTGCAGATCAGGGAATGTCGGTTGCATTTATTTCTTCAGAAGTAGAAGAAATGCTCCGTACCTGTTCACGTATGGCAGTTATGCGAGACGGTAAGAAGGTTGGAGAAATTTCCGGTGATGAATTATCACAGGAAGGTATCATGAAAGCAATCGCAGGAGGTGAAGAGTAATGAGCACAAATAAATCAACATGGAAAAAGCTTACCTCTATGAGGCTTTTCATGCCACTGGTGTGTCTGCTTGCAATCATTATCGTAGCTACAATTACAATTCCGGGCTTCTTAAGCATGTCTCTTAAGAATGGAGTTCCATACGGATATCCGGTCGATGTGATCAACCGTGCATCCGAGCTGGTTATTTTGTCAGTTGGTATGACACTTGTTACAGCAGCTTCCGGAGGACAGGACATCAGTGTCGGAGCTGTTATGGCAGTCGCAGGAGCCGTATGCTGCCAGATCCTTTCCGGTGGGGAAGTATCTGTAAACTCTCTGTCAGCACCGATTATCGTTGCATTCCTTGCAGCACTGGTTGCTTCAGGAATCTGCGGTGCATTTAACGGATTTCTGGTTGCAAAGCTGAATATTCAGCCGATGGTTGCGACATTGATCCTTTACACAGCAGGACGTGGTATCGCCCAGCTGATCACAGACGGACAGATTACATATATCCGTGTGAAATCTTATCAGGTATTCGGAAGCTATGTCGGAAAATTCCCGATTCCGATGCCAGTTGTAATTGCAATTATCGTAGTTATCATTGCATATGTTATTTTGAAAAAGACAGCTCTTGGACTTTATATCGAGAGCGTTGGTATTAACGGAACCGCATCCAGACTGGTCGGACTTAATTCAACCATGATCAAGTTCCTTACTTACCTGATCTGTGGTGTACTTGCAGGTGTTGCAGGATTTGTGGCTTCCAGCCGTATCTACTCAGCAGATGCCAACAACATTGGTCTGAACCTTGAAATGGATGCCATCCTTGCAGTTGCCCTTGGTGGAAATGCCCTTGGTGGTGGTAAGTTCAGCCTGATGGGATCTGTGATCGGAGCTTATACAATCCAGGCACTTACAACTGTTCTTTACGGATTGAATGTATCAGCCGATCAGCTTCCGGTCTACAAGGCAATCGTTGTTGTAGTCATCGTTGTCCTTCAGAGCCCGGTATTCAAGAAATTTATTGCAGTGCAGAAAGAAAAAAGAACATCAAAGGCTGCAGTGAAAGGAGGAGCTAACTAATGAAAGCAAAAGTATCCGGAACAAAAAAGAAAATTAACGGAACGACATTCCTCCTTATGATTACAATTTTACTGTTTGTTGTAATGTACGCAGCAGGTATGATCGTATTTAACGACAAAGGTTTTGCAAAACCGCAGATGTTCCTGAATCTGTTCATTTCCAATGCAGGTCTTCTGGTTATCGCGATGGGCGAAACGATCGTTATGATCACAGCCGGAATCGATATCTCAGTTGGTTCTGTTACAGCACTTGTATGTATGGTTGCTGCAAACCAGATGGAAAATCACGGCGCAAGCGCTTATACCGCACTTCTTATGGCACTGGTGATCGGACTTCTCTTTGGTCTGGTTCAGGGATTCCTGGTATCTTATCTGGAGATCCAGCCATTCATTGTAACACTGGCAGGTATGTTCTTTGGACGTGGTATGACATCAATCATCAGTACAGATATGATTTCTATCAAAAATGCAACTTTCATGGCATGGGCTAAATACAAAATTTACATGCCGTTTGGTTCTTACAGTAAGAGGGGAAAATTCCTCCCGGCATATATTTATCCGACAGTTATCATTGCAATCATCGTTCTGATCGTAATCATAATCGTTATGAAGTATACAAAATTCGGACGTTCTGTATATGCGATCGGTGGAAATGAACAGAGTGCACTTATGATGGGACTGAATGTTAAGAGAACAAAAATGGCTGCATACCTTCTGGACGGCTTTCTTGCAGGACTCGGCGGATTCCTTTTCTGTATGAACAGCTGTGCCGGATTCGTAGAACAGGCAAAAGGTCTTGAGATGGATGCGATTTCAGCAGCCGTTATCGGGGGTACACTACTTAGTGGTGGTGTCGGAACTCCATTCGGAACCCTGTTCGGTGTACTGATCAAAGGAACGATTTCCAGTCTGATCACTACACAGGGAACACTTTCAAGCTGGTGGGTACGAATCGTACTTTCCGCACTCCTCTGCTTCTTCATCGTTCTGCAGTCTGTATTTGCAAGCCTGAAGAAGAAAAACTAAAGAAAGAACAGTACTTGAAATATTACAGGCGAAAAGAGAAAACGACGGGTATTGACGGAAACTTTTTAATTGCCTATAATAAAAAAGTAGGATTTAAACACCGGATGTTCATATCGTACATCCGGTGTTCTTTTTGTAAGCATTGAGTATAAAGGGGAAGGAGGAAGATGAGATATGAAAATAGGGATTGCGAATGACCATTCTGCAGTGGATATGAAAAAGCAGGTGGTAGAGTATCTTGTGGAAAAAGGATATGAAGTTGTCAATTACGGAACTGATTCTTATGAGAGCTGTCCTTATCCGAAATATGGGGAAAAGATTGGAAAAGCAGTTGCAGACGGAGAAGTGGATCTCGGAGTTGCAATCTGTGGAACCGGTCTTGGAATTTCCATGGCAGCCAATAAGGTTCACGGTGTCCGCGCAGCGGTGTGTTCTGAACCATATACGGCAAAGATGGCAAGAGAACATAATAATGCAAATGTGATTGCGTTCGGTGCAAGAGTAATTGGAATCGAGATGGCAAAGATGAATCCTTGATACATTTCTTGGTGCAGAGTTCCTTGGGGACGTCACCAGGATCGTGTAGATATGGATTATGGCGATCGAAGAAAATCAATAGCGCGGTGAAAAACAACAAGAGCGGATAAAGGCAATGAAAAAAGCTTTTATCTGCTCTTGTTGTGTATATGGTGAGTCAAGTGCAGATTGGTGCCTGCACAAGGTTCTGCATTTGGTGAAGGGAAGAGGTTACAGAAGTACGTGAATCGAAAAAAAGCTTGTTATACTTGTTTTGGTGGCATCAAAAAAACAATACCATATTATTTGATGTTTTATAAGAAGTGCACAAAAGGTACAAAAAGAAGAATACAAGTTAGGGCCTCGATGAAAAACGAATATGTATTCAAGTTGTACACATATAATAAATACAACTTAGCAAAAATATACAAAAGTTGTACGATAATTTGTAACATATTACGGGTTGAAAATCAGGTGTTTCTTAAGGTATATTAGAGGTAAAGAGAGCAGGGGATTTGTATGTAAATCAGGGGGAAAAGAAGAAAAAAGTGAAAGAAACATCAGCAAAATATGAAGGAATTGTAAGATGGATCCGAGAACAGATTGAAGCGGAAGAACTGCAGCCGGGAGAGCGGATAGAGTCGGAATACCAGCTTTGTGACCGGTTTGGGGTAAGCCGTCAGACTGTCAGACATGCGATCGCTGTTCTGGAAAAAGAAGGTATGATCGAGAAACGCCGTGGAAGTGGGACTTATATAAAGGAAAGTGGCATCATCGGGGTCAGACGAAAAAAAACGATGCAGATCGCAGTGATGACAACTTTTGTTCAGGAATATATTTTTCTGGTATTATTCAGGAAATCGAGAACAAGATGTCACGCGCCGGATATGGAATCCAGATTTCCATCACCAACAATTCTGTAGACAAAGAACGTTTTATATTGAAAAGCATTCTGGATAAGAAAAGAGTGGATGGAATTATAGCGGAACCGACAAAGAGTGGCCTTCCTAATCCAAATCTCGATCTGTACAGGCAGATCATGGAGCAGGGAATCCCGGTGATCTTTATCAACAGCTATTATCCGGAACTGAAAGCACCGCATGTAAGTCTTGATGACAAGATAGCAGGGAAGATGGCGACGAAATATCTGATCCAGTGCGGACACCGTGAGATCGCAGCGATTTTCAAGGCAGATGACGGGCAGGGACACAGAAGGTATGCCGGTTATATCGAAGCTTTAATGGAAGCAGATATCAGGATCGAAGATAAACGGATTGTCTGGATTGATACCGAAGATGTGCGTAATCGCAATATGCGTGAGGAAAGCAGCTGGATTTTAAGAAGGATTCAGGGATGTACGGCATGTGTATGCTACAACGATGAGGTTGCGAGCAACCTTGCGGCGACATGTCTGGAACAGAAGATCAAAGTGCCGGACAAGATGTCGATCATTGGAATCGATGATTCTGATCTGGCAAATTATTGCGAAGTACCGCTTGCTTCTGTGAAGAATCCGATCCGGGAGCTAGCGAAGAAGGCAGCAGAAGAGATCCTTGATCTTATGCAGGAGAAAGAAGTGCCGGACAGTGTGGAACTGAAACCGGAGATTATCAACCGGAGTTCTGTAAAAATCATTAAATAAAAATATTTATCAAATCAAATATATTTTATGAAAGGAAAGGTAAAGAAAAAATGAGTGATGTAAAAAGTATGATCGAAGCAGGAAAGACTTCTCTTGGAATCGAGTTTGGTTCCACACGAATCAAAGCAGTTCTGGTAGGAGAAGATAATGCACCGATTGCTTCGGGAAGCCATGAATGGGAGAACCGTCTTGACAACGGTGTCTGGACTTACACGTTAGAGGATATCTGGACTGGCCTTCAGGACTGCTACAGAGATCTTGCCGTAGATGTGAAGAAGCAGTATGACGTAGAGCTTACTACTGTCGGAGCACTTGGATTCAGTGCCATGATGCATGGATATATGGTATTTGACAAAGCAGGAGAACAGCTTGTACCGTTCCGTACATGGAGAAATACAATGACAGAGCAGGCAGCAAAAGAACTGACAGAATTATTCCGTTTCAATATGCCACAGAGATGGAGCGGAGCACATCTGTATCAGGCAATCCTGAACAAAGAAGAGCATGTAAAGGATATTGATTTTATTACAACGCTTGCGGGTTATGTACACTGGAAACTGACAGGAGAGAAAGTCCTTGGCGTTGGTGACGCATCCGGAATGTTCCCGATCGACAGCACAACACGTAACTGGAATAAAGAGATGCTTGCCAAGTTCGATGAACTGGTTGCACCGAAAGGATATCCTTGGAAAGTAGAAGATATCCTTCCGAAAGTTTTGGTTGCAGGTGAAAAGGCAGGAACACTTACCGAAGAAGGTGCAAAGCTTCTGGACCCAACAGGAAAGCTTCAGGCAGGCATTCCGGTATGCCCTCCGGAAGGTGATGCAGGAACCGGTATGGCAGCTACGAATAGCGTCAGAGTCCGCACCGGTAATGTATCAGCAGGAACCAGTGTATTTGCAATGGTTGTTCTTGAAAAAGCACTTGAGAAAGTACATGAAGAGATCGATATGGTAACAACACCTGCAGGAGATGCTGTGGCAATGGTTCACTGCAACAACTGTACTTCAGATCTGAATGCATGGGTAAATATTTTCAAATGAATTTGCGGAAGCATTCGGTATGAAAGTCGATATGAACGATCTGTTCGGAACTCTTTACAACAAAGCTCTGGAAGGTGATGCAGACTGTGGCGGCCTGATGTCTTATAACTTCTTCGCAGGAGAACCGGTTGTTGGATTTGATGAAGGACGTCCGTTATTTGTTCGTATGCCAGACAGCAAATTCAATCTTGCAAACTTCATGAGAGCAAATTTATATGCATCTCTGGAAGTCCTGAAAGTCGGAATGGACATTCTTCTGAAAGAAGAGAAGGTAGCCGTTGATGAGATTCTCGGACACGGTGGACTCTTTAAGACAAAAGGCGTTGGACAGAGCATCCTGGCAGCAGCACTTGACACACCGGTATCTGTTATGGAGACAGCCGGAGAAGGCGGAGCATGGGGAATCGCACTTCTTGCATCTTACATGAACAACAAGGCAGAAGACGAAGCCCTGGATGATTATCTGGATGCAAAAGTATTTGCAGGACAGAAGGGTACAAAGATGGATCCGGATCCGAAGGATGTAGAAGGATACAATACATTTATCGAACGCTTCAAGAAGACGCTTCCGATCATGAAAGCTGCAACAGAGACTATGAAATAGAACCCGAAATATTTTACATAAACACAGTAGGAGGCTAAAGCAATGTTAGAAGAACTGAAAAAAGAGGTTTATGAAGCCAATATGCTTCTGCCTAAGTATGGACTTGTCACATTTACCTGGGGCAATGTCAGCGGAATCGACCGCGAAAGCGGGCTTGTTGTGATCAAACCGAGCGGTGTGGATTACGACAAAATGACAGCAGATGACATGGTTGTTGTAGACCTGGAAGGAAACCGCGTGGAAGGCAACTTAAATCCGTCTTCTGATACGGCAACACATCTGGAACTCTACAAAGCGTTCCCGGATATGGGTGGTATCGTCCATACACATTCCCCATGGGCAACCAGTTGGGCACAGGCAGGAAGAGGAATCCCTTGCTACGGAACCACACATGCCGACTATATGTACGGTGAGATCCCATGTGTCCGCAATCTGACAAAAGAAGAAATCGATGAAGCATATGAGAAGAATACAGGAGTTCTCATTGTGGAACATTTCAAAGATACAGAATACATGGCAATGCCTGCAGTACTCTGCAAGAACCACGGACCATTCACCTGGGGAACCGATCCACACAATGCAGTACATAATGCAGTCGTACTCGAAGAAGTAGCTAAAATGGCAGCACGCTGCGAAATGATCAATCCAGACGTAAAACCTGCCCCACAGGAATTACAGGATAAACACTACTACAGAAACACGGTAAAGACGCATACTATGGACAAGGCTAAAGCACTTAATGAATGCGAGCCGTAGGCGACACGTGAATTTAGTGCGTTGCCTGTTCGGCGCACTTAGCGAGCGGGAGCGTATGCGACTGCGAGCTTAGTAAGACCGAACTTGTGTTGGGAAGATAGAGTAAATCAATCAGACAACACAGTCAGCTTGCTGGCAGTTAGCTATCTTACGGGTTTCATGCGAATGCTAATGAGCATCGAACGAGCTGTGCTCGTGAGATGGGTCGCATAGTGTAGTAAATCAATCAGACAAAGAAATCAAATAAAAAGGAGAATAAAAATGAATATGATGAAAAATTCAAAGGTTCAGGTAACAATAGGAGACAACAGTCAGTTTGAATTTACCTATGAAGGAAAACCTGGAAAACAAATATAGAATTTGAACCCTATCTGGAAATTCGTAAAAAGGATAAATATGAGAAATATTTATTTTCTGAAGCTGGAAAAATTGATACAACCTATTATACGACCGGATTTAGTCAGGGGTATCAAACCGTTTATTCATGCTTCCCATTTGACAAAGAATTTTCTTTTGCAACATCGGTTGAAATAGATGAATATTCTAATAAAGTGGTAGCATCTATTCTTCCGCTGAATGATAGTTTGACAAATCTTCATCGGATTTTCTGGCCGTCTCCGATCGTATTTGAAAAAAATGAGGCTTCCGCATATTCGGTAATGCCGATTATGCAGGGGTGCCTGGTTGAGAACGGCAGCGATGAAGAAATTGATCTGATGGAACGTTGGGAATTTGAAGCTGATTACACTTATACCAGGGCAAATACAATGCCATGGTGGGGGCAGATTGAAAATCGTGAAGGATATATGGCAATTATTAACACTCCTTTTGATGCCGGTGTGGATTTTTATCATAAAAAAGGCGGATGCAGCAGAAGTGCAGTAAAATGGCATTCGCAGCTTGGAAAGATTGGATATCGCAGGGAATGTACCTATTATACTTTTTCCGACTGTGATTATAATACATTCTGTAAGACATATAGGGAATACCTTATCGAAAAAGGCGAATTATGTACATTGGAAGAGAAAATTATAAAGAATCCAAATGTGAAAAAAGCTGATTGGCAGCAGTGTGTTTCACAGTGGAATTTGCAGAAATATCAAAGAGGGCTCCTTCGCATATAAGACAACACCGCCAGAATCCAGATATACAGTTGTGTCATTTGATGAAATGTGCAATAAAATCAGAAAGATCAAAGCGGAAGGTCTGGAAAAAGTTTTTGTACATATTGATGGATGGATTAAGGAAGGATATGATAATCAGCATCCGGATACGATGCCTCCCTGTGAAAATGCAGGAGGTACAGAAGGAATGCTGCGTTTGAAAAAAACAATACAGGATGCAGGCTATCAATTTGCGGTTCATGATCAGTACCGCGATTATTATGTGGATGCTCCCAGTTATAATAAAGCATATTCAAAAAAGAATGATGATGGAAAAGCACCTTCCTTTTCACTGTGGGATGGCGGAAAACAGGAGTTCTTATGTCCACAATTTTACCTTGGGTTTGTGAAAAGAAATATGAATCGAATGTGGGAAGCTGGATTGAAACTTGACGGAATCTATCTGGATGTTTTTTCCTGTGTGGCATTAGATGAATGTTATGATAAGGAACATCGTGTTACAAGAGAGCAATGTAAGGATGACAGAAAATCTTGTTTTGATTATATGCGTTCTTTGGGATGCATCGTTTCCTCAGAGGAAGGTATTGGTTGGGCAATGAGAGATTTAGATCTGGTTCATCGCATGGTTTACGCAAAACAATTTATTCCAGATGAGAGCCAAATGTGTGGGAAAATTTTGCCCGAGAGCGTAGGAATTCCGGTTCCGCTGCATAATCTGGTATATCATGATTGTGTTGTTGTTCCCTGGTTTTACGGATCATGTGCATGAGGAAGTTCCGAATCATGAAAAAGGCTTTCTCCATGCGTTGCTAAATGGCGGAATCAGTTATATTACAGAGGATGCAACGCCAGATGAAGTGGAACAGGTTAAAATTCTTTCTTCCCTCCATAGTAAAATTGGAACCAAAGAAATGCTTTGTCATGAATTTTTTAAACAGTGACAGGACCAAGCAGAAAACAGTATTTTCGAATGGTATTTCGGTAGAAGTAGATTTTAAGAACAATACATATCAGATTGTTGAAAAAGGAAATAGTACCGATTAATGCGGGATATTGATGGGTGTTGAAGGGGACAAAAATTTTTGTCCCCTTTATAAGCTATTAGGTACAGGATACTACGATATCCATCACTCTCGGCTTTTGTTCTGAGGTAAATATAAATCGTCAAA
>ENA-OQDT01002046-OQDT01002046.1-human-gut-metagenome-genome-assembly--contig:-NODE-2046-length-10759-cov-2.908390_pt1 | contig 10759 bp, 10 predicted proteins | sample MGYA00242786_ERZ504617 | MGnify/ENA primary metagenome ERZ504617 (study PRJEB26092, sample SAMD00036337) | human gut metagenome | host: Homo sapiens | study: EMG produced TPA metagenomics assembly of... | reverse complement strand
GCGACTCGCCCTTGCCGGGAACTCCCCTGCGTGGCTTGTGTTGGAGTCCTTCGCCTGCATGACGTTCGAGCAAGTGCTTCGGAATCGCCATGGTCGGTGATTCCTCCGATTCAGAGTGGGCATGTCCGCTCGCAGCGTCGTCTTCGCGGTCACTGCCGTACATCTGCTCACGCAGATACTGAATATGGTCGTCGTCGAAGGAAACATGCGCGCTGGAACCCTTGGCCTGTCGTGGCATATGGTCGCTGACCGGTTTGATCACATGTTCGTTGATCGCATCCGCAGCCTCCACCATCTTCGACTTCTTGTTCGGCTCCGGATCGCTCATCAACGGCATGTCGACCAGCGGATACCGTTTCATGGCCACCTTGAGCAGCACCTGGATGCTGGCGGTGATCGGCAATGCGAGGAAGGCGCCGGCAGCACCGAATATCGAGCCGAAGAACAGGACGGTGAGGAATGCGATGCAGGGGTTCAGATCCATCGTACGTTCCGAGATCTTCGGAGAAAGCACCAGATTCTCGATCTGCTGGTACACGGTGATGAACACGACGACGCCAATGGCGTAACCGATTCCGCGCTCACCCCAGGCGAACAGCACCGGCAATGCGCCACCGATATAGGTTCCAAGAGTCGGGACGAACTGCGAGACAATGCCGCAGAACAAAGCCAGAGGCAGCCAGTACGGCACCTTGATGATCATCAGGAACACCGACATGCAGGCCGCATTGATCGCGGCGAGGATGGAACGCGAGAACAGGAACCCGGAAATCTGATCCTGCACCACGGTCCACACCATGAGGAAGCGGCGCTGAGATCTCGGAGCGATCCACTGGCACACGCTCCGGCGCAGCTTCGGGCCGGCGATCGAGATGTAGAACGCCACCATGAGCGCTGTCGTCAGATTCAGTATCTGCCCAAGCACCCCCATCGTGGTGCTCACCGCCTGACCGGCGAAATCGGTGACCCACGATCCCTTGATGTTCTTCATGATCTCGCCGCCAAGATCGTTCATCTCGGGCAGCTTGAAATGGGTTTTCGCGTCCACGAAGGCGGCGAACTGGTTGTATAGATCGGGCAGTCCCTTGACCATGGAGATCATCTGCTGCACGAACATGTTGCCGAATAGCGCCATGAGCACGATCACGATGACCAACAGACCCGCCAGGCAGGTCACCGACGCAACGCCACGCTTCCAACCGTGCCTGATCAGTCGAATGACCAACGGCTCCACCGCCAGAGCCAGGAACAACGCGATCACGATGTCGAACACGATGTACGTGATCTTGCCGTACGACGTGAATACAAACCAACCGAGGTAGACGGCTATCACGGCATAGAACAACGCGCGGCCATACCACTCCGGCGGCCTCCTGGGATCGCCCTTTGATGGGAACAGCGATGCCACGTCCAGTTTCCGCTTGCTTTCCTCGCTCATGCGCAATATTGTAATAGTCCGCATACTCAACGTTCAGGGCGAAATCACGACCCGTCAGCCCGCACCCGCCTAAATTCGCCATCATCGTATGTGTGCCCGAGTGTACGGGTGAACTCATATTGTAGAAGGCATGCTGAAAGTCTCAATCATCATCCCAGCGTGGAACGAAAAGGAACGCATCGTCGATTGTCTCGACAACGCAACCCGCCAGACGGTGATGCCGCACGAGGTGCTCGTGGTGGACAACCGTTCCACCGACCATACCGTGGAAATCGTGGAGCGCTACATTGCCGAACATCCGGACCTCCCGGTCAAGCTGCTCCATCAGGATGAGGAGCAGGGTCTCATTCCGACGCGAAACTACGGACTCAACCATGCCACCGGCGACATTCTCGGACGCGTGGATGCCGACTGCATGCTCAAGCCGGATTGGGTGGAGGTGGTGCGGGGCATCTTCACCGAGGATGCCGAGGCGATGGGAGCGACCGGCCCGGTCACCTATTACGACATGCCCGCCCACAAAATCGCATTGCGCGGCGACGACAGCGTGCGCCGCCACACTTACCGCGCGGACGGCGGTCAGGTGCTGCTGTTCGGCTCCAACATGGCATTGCGTGCTTCGGCATGGAAGCTCATTCATGACGAGGTGTGCCTCGATAAGGAAGATGTGATGCACGAAGACATCGACATCTCGCTGCATCTGCTTGGCCGCGGACTCAAGACCGTGTATTCCGGCCGTATGATCTGCGGCATCTCCGCACGCCGCATGGATACGTCGTTCAAGTCGTTCCGCAACTACATGAGGCGTTTCAAGAACACCTTCGCCGCACATCCGGAGCATTGGCGCAATCACAAGTCGGAGCGCACGCTGTACCTGATGTACCCATGGCTGCACGCGATGTTCCCGATCTACCGCCAGTACCTGGAATCGAAAGACATCAATCCGGCCGTGCGCATCTGGTTCCGCGAACAGGCCAAGCTCGCGCGCAAGGAAGGCGATCCGCTTGCCGACCTGCCAGGCATCGAGAAGTTCGTGGAGGAGACGCCGACCGACATTCCCGGTCTCGAGGAGATCGACGAGAATACCGCCTTCGACCCGGATGGTGCACCGCAATCCGAGGATTCCTCAATCACGGGGACCACAACCGCGCAGTAACCACTCAGCGGTCCTTATCAGGGGGCGATGTGAATTCGCGTTCGCATCGCCCCTGCTCTTTGTCGTATCTGGCACTCGGCGGATGGAATAGTGCGGCAGATGGGCCTGAAAAACAAAAATCCCTTGCCGAAGCAAGGGATTGAGTGGTGGCTCCGAGCGGCGTCGATCCGCTGACCTAACGATTTTCAGTCGTTCGCTCTACCAACTGAGCTACAGAGCCAGAGGCTGGAACAGGGTTCCAACATCGCGACCACGGCCGGACTTGAACCGGTGACCTCCGCCGTGACAGGGCGGCGCTCTAACCAACTGAGCTACGCGGCCTCAATCTTAAGATTCGCTAGAATCATTAAGACCTAGCGACCACGACCGGACTTGAACCGGCGACCTCCGCCGTGACAGGGCGGCGCTCTAACCAACTGAGCTACGCGGCCGTTGTTTCTCGATGTTTCCATCGCGACAACAGATGTAAATATTACTCGATTCCGCATTCAACGCAAATCCGGCGTGTCGAATATGATGGATTCGCAAAGGACCGCGGATCGGTCACGACATAGCGAGATTGCAAACGCCTGCACCTGCCGCAAGCAACCGATCACCGACGCACGGTCAGCCAGACCATGCTCACGCGCCCCGATCCTCCACCTCGGAGACGGACCCGCGTTCCACAAGCACCGATGGAATGACGGTCTTGACCCCCACCGGCAGCTTGTCGCCGTTGCATTGGGCGAGGATCATCCCGAACGCCTCACGGCCAAGCTCGTTGAACTTCTCTCGCATCGTGGTCAGCTCAAGCCGGGGAACAATGCCCTGCAGCGAATCGTCCACGCCCACGACACTCACATCCTCCGGCACGCGCTTGCCTGCCTCGCGCAAACCGAGGATGCAGCCGTACGCCATCTGGTCATTCGCCGCATACACCGCCGTGCAGTCGCGTTCATGCGCCAGTGCCAGACCGGCCTGATACCCGCTGTCGGCCTCCCAGTCGCCTATGTACACGGACGGCGGAACGATTCCCTGCTGCCTCAGGGCATCTTCCCACCCACGTCGCCTGCTCTGCGCCGCCACCGAATACGACGGGCCTGCAATGTGGTACACGTTGCGATGCCCCTTCGCCAACAGATAGTCCACCAGCACCACTGACGTCCCATATTGATCTGAATCGATCGTCGGGCAATGGTCCGACGGCTCTTCCGAGACGAGCACCACCGGCAACTCGACACTCGGCACGAATGTATTGAAATCCGCCACTTGCTGCTCCAAGATGAACACAACTCCATCTACCGGCAGCGTTTTCATCTGGTCGATTGCGCTCTGCAAAGTCGCGGGACACCCTTGTTCAAACGACCGGATCGTCGTCGCATATCCATGCTCCCTCGCCGCATCCACAACGCCGTTGAGGATGTGCGAATCACCGTATGACGTCATATTGAACAGGACGACACCCACGTCCTTGAACGACCCATGCTTCAACGCGCGCGCCGCATAGTTCGGCCTATACCCAAGCTCTTCCATCGCACGCTCGACTCTCAAGCGCGTCTCCGGCTTCACCTCGCTGCTGTTGTTCGCGACCCTCGAGACCGTTTGCGACGACACGCCCGCCAGCCTCGCCACGTCCTTCATCGAAACTGACCCTGCCATATCTCACCCACTTTTCGCAAAACGCCGACATGTGACAAATATGGAATCTTCGTCGAAGCCAATATATCAATGATAGCAACTGTTTGCGCAATCATGCATTTTATGCTCATAAACAATGTGAGCTTAATTTGACTTGATTTCCAACGATGATGTACTATGTTTGCGTAAACATTCTGAATGCGGACACAGTAGTTCGAACTCGGAAGCGCAAGCAAGGCAGACGCACCGCTCACAGATGAACGGTACGGGACCTCAAAGGAGAGGCAAGATGACTTCTACAACGAAATCGCCCGGGACAGCGGGCACGCCAGATGCCGCGGCGATTGCGGCGAACGCCGTGACAACCGGAGGATCGGCTCGGGTGAACAAGCATCACGCGGACTGGCGGGGCTGGAAGTTTCTATGGCCATTCGCCCTGGTATTCGTATTCGTGTTCATCATTCCCATCCTGTACGCAATCTACATCTCCTTCTTCCAGACGAAGATGATCGGCGGCACGCAGTTCGTGGGATTCGACAACTACATCAAACTCTTCCACGACCCGCATTTCTGGTCGTCCGTGGGACGCGTGACCATCTTCACCGTCGTCCAGGTGCCGATCATGCTATGCCTGGCGGCACTCATGGCCCTGGCACTCGACTCGATGAAGCTTCACGGCACAAAGTTCTTCCGCATCTCCACCTTCCTTCCATATGCGGTGCCGGCCGTGGTGTCCACGTTGATCTGGGCATTCATGTACGGGGCCAAGTACGGTCTGGTCGGCTCGCTGAACGCTTGGTTCGGCACGCATATCGACGTGCTCGCCCCGAGCGTCCTGCTGGCGGCAATCGGCAATATCGTGACCTGGGAGTTCACGGGCTACAACATGCTCATCTTCTACTCGAGCCTGTCCACCATTCCCCACAGCCTTTACGAAGCTGCGTCCATTGACGGCGCGAGCGAATGGCAGATCGTCAAAAGCATCAAGCTCCCTGAACTCAAGGGTTCGCTGGCGATCACGGTGATCTTCTCCATCATCGGATCCTTCCAGCTGTTCAACGAGCCGTCGATCATGCAGAACATGGTTCCCGGCAACACCATCACCACGTATTACACGCCCAACATGTACGCCTACAATCTGAGCTTCTCCGGAAACCAAAGCAACTATGCCGCCGCACTGGCGATCGTCATGGCCATCATCACCATGGCCATCGCATACGCCGTGCAGCTGCGCAGCATGAAGGACCAGATGAAGTAAGACTCAAGGAGAGATCGACATGACCACCACAGTTTCCACGGATATCCAAAACACCCGCAATGCGCGCAGGATAGAACGCGATCGCCAGCGCAGAATCGCCCAGGACGAGCGTGCGGAACGCAAGCGCAGTCGCAAGAACGGCTTCACCAACGTGGCAAATCCCCGCAAGTCAACGCTGCTCACCATCGTATGCGCTGTCTTCGCGATCTACTGCCTCTTCCCGTTCCTGTACATCCTCATCAACTCGACGAAGACACAGGCGGACTTCACATCCACCTTCGGTCTGGGATTCGGCAAGACCTTTGCGCTGTGGGACAACATCAAGACTGTGTTCACCTATCAGGACGGCATCTTTCGGCCGCTGGTTCCTCAACACGCTGTTCTACGTGATCGTGGGCGCCGGGGGCGCCACATTGCTGGCGATCATGGGAGGATATGCCATTGGCGAAGTTCCGCTTCCCGGGCCGCAAGGCCGTCTTCGCCGTGATCATCGGGGCCATCTCGGTTCCGGGCATCGCCCTTGCCGTTCCACAGTTCCTGCTGTTCGCCAAGCTCGGTCTGACCAACACCCCCTGGGCCATGATCATCCCCTCTCTGATCAGCCCATTCGGCCTGTACCTGATGTGGATCTTCTCCGAGCAGGCGGTGCCCACCGAGTTGCTTGAGGCTGCGCGGGTGGACGGCGCTTCCGAGGCGCGCACCTTCTTCACCGTCGCACTCCCATTGCTCTCCCCCGGCATCGTCACCTGTGCGCTGTTCACGATCGTGGCAACATGGAACAACTACTTCTGCCCCTCATCATGTTGAAAGACGCGAACTGGTACCCCCTGACCATCGGCTTGAACCAGTGGAAGGACCAGGCCTCCACCGCAGGCGGACAGGCCATTCAGAACCTCGTGATCACCGGATCGATGATCACCATCATCCCGCTCGTAGTGGCGTTCCTGCTACTGCAGAAGTATTGGCAGTCGGGTCTGGCTGCCGGTGCGGTCAAGGAATGACACATTCGCGTTCAACCATCCAATGAAGAAGGAGTGACTCCATGTCAGCATCCACACAACATCGTGCGCACCGTTGGCCACAGCCCCTGCCAGGCAACGACCGGAAAATCTGGTTCGGTGCGGACTACAACCCCGACCAATGGCCCAGGAACGACGTACAGGACGAAGACATTCGCCTGATGAAGCAGGCTGGCGTTAACATCGTATCCCTGGCCATCTTCAGCTGGGCGAACATCGAGACGAGTGACGGCAATTTCGAATTCGATTGGCTTGATCGCGTCATCGACAAGCTCTACAAGGCCGGCATAGCCGTTGACCTCGCATCCGCCACCGCTTCGCCGCCCATGTGGCTCACGAGCGCACATCCCGAGGTACTGCGGCGCGACGAGCAAGGCCATGTCATATGGCCCGGAGCCCGTCAACACTGGCGTCCCACCAGTCCGACATTCCGCACATACGCCCTGCGCCTATGCCGCGAAATGGCCGAACATTACAAAGACAACCCGGCCATTGTGTCATGGCACGTAGGCAACGAATACGGCTGCCATAACTACTTCGACTACTCGGATGACGCCGTGCAGGCCTTCCGGGAGTGGTGCCGCGACCGGTACGGCACAATCGACAAGGTGAACGCCGCGTGGGGAACGAACTTCTGGTCCCAACGACTCAACTCCTTCGAGGAGATCCTGCCGCCGCGTTATGTGGGCGGCGAAGGCAACTTCACCAACCCGGGGCGCCTGCTCGATTTCAAGCACTTCTGCTCGGACGCGCTCAAGGAGTTCTTCTGCGCCGAACGCGACGTGCTGTCCGAAGTGACGCCGAATATTCCGCTCACCACCAATTTCATGGTGAGCGCGTCGCAGAACACGCTCGACTACGATGACTGGGCCCACGAGGTGGACTTCGTGTCCAATGATCACTATTTCACCCCCGGCAGCTGGCATATCGACGAACTGGCATACTCCGCCTCCCTGGTGGACGGCATCTCAAGGAAGAAGCCCTGGTTCCTCATGGAGCAATCCACCTCCGCAGTCAATTGGCGCGAGATCAACCCCCGCAAGGAGCCAGGTGAGCTCATCCGCGACTCGATGCTGCATCTGGCAATGGGCGCGGACGCAATCTGCTACTTCCAGTGGCGCCAGTCGCGGTCCGGTGCCGAAAAGTTCCACTCGGCCATGCTGCCACTGGCAGGGGAGCATTCGCAGATCTACCGGGATGTATGCGCATTGGGCGCAGACCTCGACACATTGAGCGATGCCGGCATACTGCGCTCGAAGCTTTCAAAGGCACGGGTGGCCATTGTGCAAGACATCCAGTCCGAATGGGCCACCGAGCATACGGCCACACCCACCCAACACATACGCGAATGGACGGAGCCCCTCGACTGGTTCGCCGCCTTCGCCAATCGCGGCGTGACCGCGGACGTGACACCCATCCACGCACAATGGGATACGTATGACGCCGTGGTGATTCCCTGCGTGTACCTGTTCAGTGAGGAGATGGCCGAACGTCTACGCACCTTTGTCAGGAATGGAGGCAAGGCATTCGTCACGTACTACAGCGCACTGGCCGATGAGCACGACCGACTGCACACGGAAGGCTGGCCCGGGTTGATCGGCGACGTCGTCGGCGTTCGCATCGAGGAACATTGCCCACTCGGCACGCTCTTCCCGGGAATGCTCGACCACCTCGACGTCAGCAACGGCACAGTCGTGCATGATCTCGCCGACGTCATAGACGCAATCGCCGATGACACCACCGTGCTCGCCACCTTCGAGGCGGATCCGGCCACGGGTATGGACGGTAGGGCCGCCATCACCGTGCACCCCTACCACGAAGGCGGCGTGGCCTACATTGCCGGCAAGCTGGGCAGGGACGGCATCAGCCAGAGCCTGCCGGAGATATGTGCGGCGCTCGGATTCGAGCTCGATGCAGACCCGCGGGCCGGCGATGTGCTCCGCGTGGTTCGGGAGCAGGAGGATGGAGCCATCTTCGAATTCCTGTTCAACCGCACCCGCAACACTGTCACCGCAGACCGTCCTGCTGGAGACATGCTCATATGCAGCCTGGCAACGGACAGCACCGACAAGGTCACCCTCGAGCCAAACGGCGTTCTGGCGTTCAGGCGCTGAACAGCCCCACACCTTCGCACACGGAGGCAGAACACCCACAACCGAATATCACGATGATGCAATGATGTGCGACACAATAGATGTTTACGTTGCACATCATTGCATTCATCAATCTTCAAATGTACTGATTTTAAGCTTTTTCGCATATGTTTGCGCAAACATAAAATCGGTGCTACAGTGTTCATCGACAAGGTTCGCGAATGCATGCAACGGAGCAACGCGCGAACATGGAGAAAGGAAGAACAATGAAGTTCAGCACACGCGCAATCGCCTTCCTGGGCGCAACAGCCATGCTCATACCATTGGCAGCCTGTGGGGGTGGCTCCTCGAACAGCGGGCAACCATCACAGGAAAGCAACGTCAAGGAAATCGACGTGTGGGCATGGGACCCCTCGCTCAAGCAAATCGCAGCCGACTACGAAAAGAAGACGGATGAAATCAGCGAGTGAGCAGTATGACAGGACACAGGTCTCTGCCAGCGGACTGGTCGGAAAGATGGGGGCGCAGATGGAGGAATACCGTCAGAGTAAAGAGCCGCTGTGCGGTCCATTTGTCTCAAAGGTGATCGCAAGAGCATTGGAGATGGGAGAATCCAATGCCTGTATGAAGCGGATCGTGGCAGCACCGACAGCAGGTGCATGCGGGGTGCTGCCGGCTGTACTGGTTCCCCTTTATGAAGAAGAACGGGTATCGGAAGATGAGGTGATCCATGCATTGTATACCGCGGCCGGTATCGGCCAGGTGATCGCATCCCGTGCATTTATTGCCGGAGCGGCAGGTGGATGTCAGGCGGAGATTGGAGCGGCATCTGCAATGGCAGCAGGCGCACTCGTGTTTTTACAGGGTGGAGATGAAGAGCAGATCTCACATGGAGCGGCCATGGCGCTGAAAAATCTGTTGGGACTGGTGTGTGATCCGGTAGCCGGTCTTGTGGAAGTACCCTGTGTAAAGAGAAATGTGATCGGAGCTGTCAATGCTTTATCATCTGCGGATATGGCACTGGCGGGAATTACCAGCAGGATTCCGCCGGATCAGGTGATCGATGCGATGAAGGAGGTCGGAGAGAGTATGCACGTCTCTCTGCGTGAGACAGGAGAAGGCGGAGTTGCCAATACGCCGGAAGCGCGGAAAATCAAGGAAAAACTGGGAATGTAGTATGGTTTGCAGAAAAAATCGTTGAACAACAAAAGGAAAATGCTTTATAGTTTTCTTAAATAAAAGGGAGTAACCAGCGCTTATGGCGTGCACGATGTCGTCAATACGATGGAAAAGTTCATCCGTATCGTGATTAAATGGTGAGACTTTTGTTGCATACATAACTTGCAATAAAAGTCTCTTTTTTATTGCATAAAAGAAATGGAGGAATGAATGTGAAAAACTATTATCAGTTTTCTGCAGAAGAAGTCAAACAGGATATTAATGGAAAACAAGAGCCGTTGACAGCTGCGGAAGTAAAAGCACATCAGGAGAAGTTCGGACCAAACGAACTGGTAGAAGGGAAGAAAAAGACCACACTTCAGATCTTTCTGGAGCAATACAAAGATTTCCTTGTGATCATTTTGATCGCTGCAGCGATCGTCTCCGGATTTTTAGGAGATGCGGAGAGTGCCATTGTTATCCTGATCGTAATCACGATCAATGCGATTCTTGGTACGGTACAGACCGTGAAGGCAGAGCAGTCGCTGGCCAGTCTGAAAAAGCTCTCCGGACCGGAGGCAAAAAGTATTGCGTGACGGAAGTGTTGTTCCGATTCCATCTGCAGAAGTAACAGTCGGAGATATCGTTATGCTGGATGCGGGAGATTATATTCCTGCAGACGGACGTCTTTTGGAGAGCGCCAGTCTGAAAGTAGACGAGAGTGCTCTGACAGGAGAAAGTCTTGGTGTAGAAAAAAATGACAGATGCCAATTGAAGGCGAGGTTCCGCTTGGAGACCGTACGAATATGGTATATTCCGGAAGCTTTGTCACATACGGAAGAGGTTCCTTTGTAGTAACCGGTATTGGTATGGAGACTGAGGTCGGTAAGATCGCAAGTCTGTTAAAGACCACATCTGAAAAGAAAACGCCACTGCAGGTGAATCTGGATCAGTTCGGACAGAAACTTTCCATCATCATTCTGGTGTTCTGTGGTATTTTATTTGGAATCAATGTATTCC
>ENA-OQDT01002043-OQDT01002043.1-human-gut-metagenome-genome-assembly--contig:-NODE-2043-length-10762-cov-3.924024_pt1 | contig 10762 bp, 10 predicted proteins | sample MGYA00242786_ERZ504617 | MGnify/ENA primary metagenome ERZ504617 (study PRJEB26092, sample SAMD00036337) | human gut metagenome | host: Homo sapiens | study: EMG produced TPA metagenomics assembly of... | reverse complement strand
GCCTGCCAGCATCATTAATGCCGTGACACTTCCGGCGCTGAATCCCGATACATTCGTCAGCAACGGCGTGATGTAACTATACCAGCAGAACACGCCGCCGTTGCCAAAGCCGTCGCCCCCAATATCAGCCAGGGAGCGGGAGTCTTCAGGAAACGGAACTGTCCCTTGAACCCGGTATCTTTCAGTCCCTCCACCGCAGGAACCCACCGCCATATATAATAAAGGACTATCACTCCCCAGCAGGCCACCAGCAAGAACGTGACACGCCACGAGAGTATATGGCTCAGGGAAGTGCCCAGCGGAACGCCGAACAGATTGGCAACCGTCATACCCGCTATCATAATGGATACGGCCTCGGAACTTCTCCCCTCGTCCGCCAGCTTGCCCGCCACAATGGAAGCGACTCCGAAATACGCCCCGTGCGGCAAACCCGAAATGAAACGCGCCGCCAGCAGCGACCAGTAGCCGGTGGCCATCGCAGCCCCCAGGTTTCCTACCAGCATTAAAGCCATCAATGCCAGCAGGATATGCTTCAACGGACGCTTGCGCGCTAAAATCAACATGGGAGCACCGGCACATACGCCCAGTGCATAGGCGGAAATGAAATGTCCGGCAACCGGAATGCCGATGTTCAAATCGGCGGCAACATAGGGCAAAATACCCATCATCGTAAACTCGGCAATGCCCAATCCCAACGTGCCGAACGCTAATGCAATAAGACTCTTCTTCATTCGAAAAAATACAACCTGTGAAACAAACTTTTTACCGCCGCAAAAGTAGTGTATTCTTCCCGCACAAGTTCTTTATTTTATAAAAAACTAACTAAAAATTTGTACAGCATAAATATAAGATATACTTTTGCGCCCCGAAAAAGCAGGGCATGCCTTGCTTTTTCAGCATTCAACAATAATTTAAATAATCAAAAGGTAAAAAGAAATGAAAAAGATTGTATTTTTCTTATTTGCAACCATGCTGGTTGCATCGGTAAAGGCACAGGTTTATGTAGGCGGAACGGTAGGCTTATGGCACAACGACGACCTCGACGCCACTTTCTTCAAACTGGAACCGGAAGTAGGATATAACCTGAGCGAGAAATGGGCAGTAGGCGGTGTGCTGGCATTTGCACACGGCAAGGCAGACGAAGGTAAATACAACGCTTTCGCCCTCGCTCCCTATGCACGCTACTCCTACTATGAAAACAAGGTAGTACGCCTGTTTGTGGACGGCGGCTTCGGCTTCTCCACCCAGAAGGTGAAGGGCGCCGACTCTGTAAACGGCTTTGAAATAGGCTTCAAACCGGGCATCGCCATCAAGCTGAACAGCAAGTTCAGTGCAGTTGCCAAATGCGGTTTCCTGGGCTACAGAGACGATTACATGACCGGAGACAACGGTTACGGATTCGCCTTCACCAGCGAAGACCTCTCATTCGGTTTCCACTACGAGTTCTAATCCCGGACAAAGCATAATCACAAGGGAGCGGCCGCCTCACAAACCCGGCGGCTGCTCCTCTCCGGATACGGTTACTCCCGTATATAATGGGGCATCTCCCCGGGTATCTCCATGGATATTTCCACCAGTCCGCATACCACACCCTCACGCTTCCATGCGGTCTGATAAATCATTTTCCTGCCCCCTTTTTTCTCTATCGTATAGGCGTTTACGCCACCCGTCTCCAGGAGTTCGCGTATCTTTTCCTGCGATTTCGGACTGTGGCAGTCAAAAAGATTCCTGCCTATCAGGTTTCCATGCCCGGCAAACGTGCGGCATGCCTTTTCGTTCATATAAAGGATGATTCCCTGCGTGTCGCATACGGTTACGGCACAGTTCATTTCATCGGCCCATTCATACATATTCATTACATTTATTCGGTTGTTGAGGGAAACAAAAGTACAGATTAGTTTCTAATTATTCAAGCATTATAAATACGCACACCCAAATTATTCGTATTTTTGCACATCGTTTATAAAATATGCAAACATGAAGAAGTTCGTAAAAGGAGTCCGGTTTGCTCCTAAAAACTATTCCGATGAAGTAGAAGCCAAGATACAGCATTATAAAAGAGAAGGATACAAATTGCCGTCACGCCATCTGCTGCGTACGGAAGAGCAACTGGCAGGCATACGCGAAAGCGCAAGGATAAACACCGCCCTGCTCGATTACATCTCGGAGAATATCCGCGAGGGAATGTCCACGGCAGAGATAGACCACATGGTATACTGCTTTACGACAGACCACGACGCCATCCCCGCTCCCTTCCTGTACGAAGGCTTTCCGAAGAGCGTATGCGTCAGCATTAACGATGTGGTGTGCCACGGCATCCCCAGCACAAAGGAATTCCTGCGCAGCGGAGATATTGTAAACGTAGACGTGTCCACCATCTACAAAGGGTATTTCTCCGATGCATCGCGCATGTATATGATTGGGGAAGTCAGCCCCGAAATGCAACGCCTGGTGCAGGTGACCAGGGAGTGCCGCGACATCGGCATACAGGCTGCACAGCCCTGGGCACGGTTGGGCGATGTGGGTGCCGCCATCCAGGAGCATGCCGAGAAGAACGGCTACAGCGTGGTGCGCGACCTTTGCGGGCATGGCGTGGGTATCAAGTTTCACGAAGAGCCGGACGTGGAGCACTTCGGCAAACGCGGCACGGGCATGCTGATAGTACCGGGCATGACGTTCACCATCGAGCCGATGATTAACATGGGCAGCTACGAGGTATTCATTGACGAAGCCGACGGCTGGACGGTATGCACGGACGACGGTCTGCCTTCCGCCCAGTGGGAAAGCATGATTCTTATCACCGAAGACGGAAACGAGATACTGACACAATAGATGCAAGACGGCAGGCCGCAAGATGTCCCCCCGTGCGGTACACTCCGTACCAACGGTTGGTACTCCTTGTACCACGCTTTGGTATTGTCTGTACCAACCGTTGGTATTCTTCATACCAACTATTGGTATTGCCCGTACCGCCTGTCGAAACTTTATTTCCTTATATGCAATTATGAATATCATCCTATTACCCGCCGGGATTATCGCAGGAGCCGTTATCGGCTATCTGACGGCCGGCAGAAAAGCCGCCGCCCTGAAGACTCAGGTAGAAGCCGCCGGAGAGCGTGAAGCCCTGCTGAACCGCACCGCCGAAGAACGCATCGCCCGCGAACGCTCCATTGCCGAGGAACGTTTGCAGGAAGCCGCCCGCCAGGCTTCGGAACGGTTGGACGCGCAGGAGCGGCTGTTTGCCGAACGCCTCGCCGAGCAGGCACACAGTTTCAACGAACGCCTTGCCCAGCAGGAGCGTTCCTTCGGCGAGCGCATCGCCCAGCAGCAACGGCAATGGGAACAACGCCTCGCCGAACAGAAAGAAGAGGCCGAAGCCCTGCACAAGCGTATGAACACCGAGTTCGAGAACCTCTCGAACCGCATCTTCCAAAGCAAGACCGAGGATTTCACCAGACTGAACGCCGAGCATCTGGGCAACCTGCTGCGCCCGCTCGACGAGAAGATTAAGGACTTCAAGGAAAAAGTAGAGCAGGTGTACAGCACCGAAGCCAAAGAGCGCTTCTCGCTGGGCGAACGCATCAAGGAGCTGGTGGAACTGAACAACCGCCTCAGCGAGGATGCCAACAACCTGACCCGCGCCCTGAAGGGCGACTCCAAGATGCAGGGCAACTGGGGCGAAATGATTCTGGAACGCCTCTTGCAGGCATCCGGCCTGATTGAGGGCGAGCACTATTTCTGCCAGGAGTTCCTGAAAGACGAGCGCGGCGAAGCGATTGTCAGCGAAGAGAGCGGACAGAAGATGCAGCCCGACATCCTCATCAGGTATCCCGACGAGCGCGAGATGATAATCGACTCCAAAGTTTCCCTCACCGCTTACGCCGCCTACACCTCCGCCGAAGACCGCGACGAGCAGGCGCGCTGGCTCAAGGCGCACTTGCAGTCCGTCCGCAACCACATCGACGAGCTCAGCCGGAAGGACTATTCGCACTACGATATCAAGGCGCCGGACTTCGTCATGATGTTCATCCCCACGGAGGGCGCATACCTGCTCGCCATCCAGAGCGACGCCAACCTCTGGGAGTATGCCTACAACAAGAAGGTGGTACTGATGAGCCCCACCAACCTCATCAGCGCCCTGCGCCTCTCGCTCGACCTGTGGAAGCGGGAAAACCAAGTGAAAAAACGTGCAGGCCATCATCAAGCGCGGCACTGCCCTGTACGAAAAGATTGTAGGCTTTACCGACACCTTCCTCACCCTCGGCGACCGCATGGCAACCTTGCAGAAGGACTACGACAAAGCCCTCAACCAGCTCTCCGAAGGCAACGGCAGCGTAGTGCGCCAGGCTGAAATGCTGAAGGACATGAGCCTCACCCCGAAGAAGCGCATCTCGGCAAGGCTGCTGCCCAAAAGAGGAGATACAGGAAGATGCTGAACAAGAAGACAATAAATAACTCTTAAGACAAGACTTGATACATTATGAAAACTTTAAAAGACCGTATTCTCAAAGACGGAAAATGCTATCCGGGAGGCATACTGAAAGTGGATAACTTTATCAATCACCAGATGGACCCGATACTGATGAAATCCATCGGCGTGGAGTTTGTCAGACGTTTCGCCTCTACCAGTATCAACAAGATTATTACCGTCGAAGCCAGCGGCATCGCTCCCGCCATCATGGTGGGCTATCTGCTGGAGCTGCCCGTAGTGTTCGCCAAGAAGAAGAAACCGAGCACGATGGAGAATATGCTGGTTACTTCCGTGTATTCGTTCACCAAGCAACGCTCGTACGACGTGTGCGTCAGCAAGGATTTCCTCGCGCCCGGCGACCAGGTGCTTTTCATCGACGACTTCCTTGCCAACGGAAACGCTGCCAAAGGCATCATGGACCTGGTGAAGCAGGCTGGCGCGGAACTGGTGGGCATGGGATTCATCATAGAGAAAGCCTTCCAGCATGGTGGTGACGAGCTGCGCAGCCAGGGCATTCATGTAGAATCGCTTGCCATCATCGAAAGCCTTGACAACTGTGAAATCAAAATCAGATAACCCGGAGCGATGGAAAAACAACAGGGAAACGGACTGATTTACGGCTTGAACGACAAGCCGCCTTTTAAGGAAGCTTTCTTCGCTGCGCTGCAACATCTGCTCGCCATATTCGTAGCCATCATCACCCCGCCGCTCATCATTGCGGGCGCATTGAAGCTCGATGCGGAAACCACCGGCTACCTGGTTTCGATGGCGCTGTTCGCATCCGGCATATCCACGTTTATCCAATGCCGCAGGTTCGGCGGACTGGGCACGGGGCTGCTCTGCATCCAGGGAACCAGCTTTTCGTTCATAGGTCCCATCATCTCTGCCGGAATGCTGGGCGGGCTTCCCCTAATTTTCGGTTCCTGCATGGCGGCTTCAAGCGTGGAGATGCTGATAAGCCGGGTGTTGAAATACACTAAGAAGATTATCACGCCGCTGATATCCGGCATCGTAGTCACCCTCATCGGAATGAGCCTGATAAAGGTAGGAATCACGGCCTGCGGCGGCGGAGCCACGGCACAGGCGGACGGCAGCTTCGGCAGTTTCCGCCATGTGGGCCTTGCGGCGGCGGTACTGCTGCTTATCATCGCCTTCAACCGGAGTTCCAACCGCTACCTGCGCATGAGTTCCATCGTCATCGGACTGGTGATAGGCTACATCGCAGCCTGGTTCATGGGCATCATCGACTTCTCCTCGATACAAAGCTACGGCGGCTTCAACCTGCCGATGCCTTTCCGCTACGGACTGGACTTCGACCTGTCCACCATCATCGCCCTGGGGCTTATTTTCATGATTACCGCCATCGAGGCATACGGTGACATCACCGCCAACTCCCTTATCTCCGGCGAACCGGTGGAAGGGGACACCTTCGTAAAGCGTGCTTCGGGCGGTATCCTTGCCGACGGCTTCAACTCCATGCTGGCGGGTGCGCTCAACTCCTTCCCCAACTCCGTCTTTGCGCAGAACAACGGAATGATACAACTGACCGGGGTTGCCAGCCGGTATGTGGGCTATTACATCGCAGCCTTTCTTGTGCTGCTCGGCCTGTTCCCTGCTGTGGGACTGGTGTTTTCACTGATGCCCGAACCCGTATTGGGCGGCGCTACTCTGCTGATGTTCGGTACGGTGGCGGCGGCAGGCATCCGCATCATTGCAGCGCAGGAAATCAACCGGAAGGCTACCCTTGTCATGGCTGTCAGTTTCTCGCTCGGCCTCAGTGTGGAGCTGGTTCCCGAGATACTGTGCCAACTGCCGGAAACGCTGCGGAACATCTTCGCATCCGGCATCACAACGGGCGGGATAACGGCTATTCTGGCAAATCTGCTGATTCATATCAAGGAGTAATATTATTCTATTTCAGGCACGGATTACACGGATTTCACGGATTTGCTTTGTTCTTTCGGACAATATTACTCTTCTTTTACATTTCCATGAAATCCGTGTAATCCGTATTAATCCCTCTTCGGCAGCACCCAATTCAGCACCACATACCCCAGCACCCCGGCAAGCACCGTCCCTACAAGCACCCCGAATTTCGCCTGGTTCAGCAATTCCGGATATTCGTCCGCAAAGGAAAGGTTGGCAATGAACAACGATACGGTAAACCCGATACCGCCCCAGCAGGGAGACGCCCGCTATATTCTTCCAGTTCATCCCCGCCGGCATCAGCGCTACGCCGCTCTTCACCGCCAGCCACGTAAACAGGTATATCCCCAGGAACTTGCCCAGCAGCAAGCCAGCCGCCACAGCGATGCTCACATCTCCCACGATGCTGCCGCTACCGCTGAACACCACACCGGCATTGGCAAAGGCAAACAGCGGCAGTATCACGAAGCTCACCGCCCCGTGCAGGTTATCTTCCAGCGACTGCAACGGACTGATAACATAATCCGATGCCCGCTCCACCTGCTTCAACGTGGCAATCTGCGCATTGGTCAGCACGATATTATCCGACTTGGAAACCGGGAACTCCCCGATGATGTCGCGAATCCGCTCGATGTATTTGCCCGCATCCAAGCGCGGACGCGCCGGTATCACAAACGCCAGTATCACGCCCGAAATCGTACTGTGGATGCCCGATTGCAGGAACAGATACCAGATAATCACACCGAAGAAGAGGAAGAATATCTTCTGCGTTACGCCGAACTTACCCATATAGTAGAGGAACACGTACAGGACAGCCGCCGCAATCAGGTATCCGTATGCCACGTCAGCGCTATAGAACAGTGCGATGACCAGTATGCCGCCGATGTCGTCCACCACGGCAAATGCCGTCAGGAATATTTTCAGGCTCAACGGCACACGCTTGCCCAGCAAACTGAGCACGCCCAATGAGAAGGCAATGTCCGTGGCCATCGGGATAGCCATCCCCCGGGTTTCGGGAGTGCCGGAGGCAACCGACAACGCATAGATGACGACCGGAACCACCATCCCCCCGCATGCCGCAATAAAAGGCAAAGCCGCTTTTCGCACAGAGGACAGTTCCCCCACCAGCAATTCGCGCTTTATCTCCAGGCCCACTGCCAGAAAGAAAACGGTCATCAGGCAGTCGTTAATGAATTCTATCATCTTCAGCGGATGCCCGCCGTGCGAAAACAGATTGAAGTTGCCGATGCGCAGATGCAGCTCCTGAAGCAGGAAATCCTGGTATACGGGCGACAGGGACGAGTTGGCAACCACAGCGGCCAGGATAGCCGCCAGAAACAAAAGCACGCTCGCTGCTATGTTCAGCGACGAAATGTTTTTTACGGTACGTAGGATAATCATAAGTATTTTTAATTGAAGAGTTCGTTCATTTTCGGAAAAAGACAAAAAAGGGGGCAGCCCTATCATGAAAGAACAACCCCCGAAAGATATGATTGGTTCGGCAGCAAACCGCTAATCCAGTTTCAGCACCGCCAGGAATGCTTTCTGCGGCACTTCCACATTACCGATTTGCTTCATTCTCTTCTTACCCCGTTTCTGCTTCTCGAGCAACTTGCGCTTACGGCTCACGTCGCCGCCGTAGCACTTGGCCGTAACGTCCTTGCGTACAGCCTTGATTGTTTCGCGGGAGATAATCTTGGCGCCGATGGCCGCCTGGATGGCGATGTCGAACTGCTGTCTCGGAATCAGGTCCTTCAGCTTCTCGCACATGCGGCGTCCCAGCTCGTATGCGTTGTCAAAGTGCGTCAGGGTGGAAAGGGCATCCACCGGTTCGCCGTTCAGGAGAATATCCAGTTTCACCAGCTTGGACGGACGGAAGCCGTTGGCATGGTAGTCGAAAGAGGCATATCCCTTGGAGATGCTTTTCAGCTTGTCGTAGAAGTCGATGACGATTTCGCCCAGCGGCATGTCATAGTATATCTCCACGCGATTGCCGGAAATGTATTCCTGCTTCACCAGTTCGCCGCGCTTGCCCAGGCAGAGCGTCATGATGGGGCCGATATAGTCCGTGGCGGTAATCACCGAGGCGCGGATATAAGGCTCTTCGATGCGGTCTATCAGGGTGAGGTCGGGCATGCTGCCGGGGTTGTGCACCTCGGTCATGTGCCCCTGCTTGTCATAGATGTTGTACGACACGTTCGGCACGGTGGTAATCACGTTCATATCGAATTCGCGGTCCAGGCGTTCCTGCACAATCTCCATGTGGAGCAGTCCTAAGAATCCGCAACGGAAACCGAAGCCCAGCGCCAGTGACGATTCGGGCTGGAAGGTCAGCGAGGCGTCGTTCAGCTGCAACTTCTCCAGCGAAGAGCGCAGGTCCTCGAAGTCTTCCGCCTCAATGGGATATACGCCGGCAAAGACCATCGGCTTCACTTCCTCGAAGCCGGCAATCGCCTCCTTGCACGGACGGGCTATGTGCGTAATCGTGTCGCCCACCTTCACTTCCCTGGAAGTCTTGATACCCGAAATGATATACCCCACGTCGCCCGTACGCAGCTCCTGACGGGGAACCATGTCCATCTTCAGCACGCCGATTTCGTCCGCATCGTATTCCTTGCCCGTATTGAAGAACTTCACTTTGTCTCCTTTGCGAATCACGCCGTTCACAATCTTGAAGTAGGCGATGATGCCCCGGAACGAGTTGAATACGGAGTCGAAAATCAGTGCCTGCAAAGGCGCTTCCTCATCGCCTTCGGGATGCGGGATGCGCTCGACTACCGCCTCAAGGATTTCCTCCACGCCCATGCCCGTCTTGCCGGAAGCGCGGATAATCTCTTCGCGCTTGCAGCCGAGCAGTTCCACGATTTCATCCTCCACCTCTTCGGGCATGGCGCTTGCCATGTCGCATTTGTTGATAACGGGAATAATCTCCAAATCGTGCTCGATGGCCATGTAAAGGTTGGAGATGGTCTGCGCCTGCACGCCCTGCGAAGCATCCACAATGAGCAGTGCGCCCTCGCAGGCGGCGATGGAGCGCGACACCTCGTAGGAGAAGTCCACGTGTCCCGGAGTGTCAATCAGGTTCAGGATATACTTCTCGCCCTTGTACACATACTCCATCTGGATGGCATGGCTCTTGATGGTGATACCTCTCTCCTTTTCCAAATCCATATCATCCAGCATCTGTCCTCGGTTACTTGGATGGTATTGGTGAACTCCAACAGGCGGTCGGCCAACGTAGATTTGCCATGATCGATATGGGCTATGATACAAAAGTTACGTATATTCTTTTTCATTCGTTTCTAAAGTTTTTGGAGTGCAAAGATAGTGTATCTTGGACAAAGATACGAAAAGGAGCGCACAAAAAAAATGCGTTGATAACAATATCCAATGTATCAACGCATTTTTTATAACATTCCAATCACTTTCTTAGTTCAGCTTCACAAACAGTTCGCCTTCAACTTCTTGAGTAGAGATTTTGTCCTCTCTCAATAACCATCCAAGACCCAGGAACAAATCTTTATCCACCAATTTTGTAGCTTTTTTGATTTGTTTTGCGGTTAAACCTCGGTTTCATTCAGTGCGTTCCAAATTTTTCCTGCGATTTCACCGGCTTTTTCTTTTAACATTTTCTCTTTGTTTTTAGTTAGACATGCTTAAAAATCCGTTTTCCCCCGACGGAGAAGACCGATTTTATTTCGGCGGCAAAGATAGTTATTTTTATGTTATATAGCACGTTAACTCTTATTTTTTTTACCATTTTCAGCCGGTAGAAACGGCACGATTTGCCCTATTTCCGCTGTTTTTCCAGATACTCCGCCCATATTGCCGCCGCCTCTTCCACCATTTTGGCGCAAGGACGCTTGGCATAATACTGCTCCGTGCGGGCTTCGGGCATGGAGGAGCCTTCGGGCTTTTTCAGTCCCAACAGTTCGGCGCAAATCATCGAGCCGTTGCGTTTCCTGAATTCCTCCGCAAGCTGCTGCACCAGCGCATAGTTGGCGGCTTTGCCCTCACGATCCTTGCCGTCTACGGCACCTTTCTCCAGTCCCGCCAGCAGGAACATGCCGCAGGCGGCGCCGCACGTCTGCCGCATCCGTCCGATGCCGCCGCCGAACGAGGCGGACATGCGCAACGCCTGTTCCTGCGTAAAACCATACATATCTGCAAAGGCAGCCACGACGGACTGCGAACAATTATAGCCGCTCTTGAACAGTTCAACGGCTTTTTCCACTCTGTCTTTCATCGTCATATCTTAATCTGTTAATTCCAACATCATGGGGCAATGATCCGAATGTACCGCATCGTTCAGGATACGCGCCTCTTTCAGCATCGGACGCACCGCCTCGCTTGCCATGCAATAGT
>ENA-OQDT01002042-OQDT01002042.1-human-gut-metagenome-genome-assembly--contig:-NODE-2042-length-10765-cov-2.519929_pt1 | contig 10765 bp, 9 predicted proteins | sample MGYA00242786_ERZ504617 | MGnify/ENA primary metagenome ERZ504617 (study PRJEB26092, sample SAMD00036337) | human gut metagenome | host: Homo sapiens | study: EMG produced TPA metagenomics assembly of... | reverse complement strand
TTTTATTTACACATAACTGGAAATCATGTGCAGCAGCCAGAAGTTTCCACAGACGTTTCTGCATGGGTACAGCTCTGTCCTGGATGATATCTATAAGCATATCACGGGTGTCCATAAGTGCAGTGAACAGGAAATAATCAAAGTCATCATAGACTTCTTCTTTTGTCTTTTTTCTTTGTGATAAAGTGTACTTTTTCTTTTTGGGAAAGTAAAAATCCTTGCTGCCTCAGGACAGGAGAGCGACAGGGAAATCTCACGCAGACCTTCAAATTCTTCAATATGTCTCGGATAATTTCTGCAGGTTCTGCAGAACATTTCCGGTCCTGCTTCTGTGTAGATATCACACAGGTTCTCTTCGTTAAGAAAAGCACAGCGCCTGTTATACTGGCGGAAAACATGTTCTTTCCAGTCAATATCATTGTGCAGGCGATTGCGGAACGGACCTTTAAAGTGTTGGTAATTTTTTCAGTGTCTGATCGTCAATCACGATCTGCCATCCTGCGCAGCAGGTATCCGGACAGGCTCCTGCAATGCAGGAAAATTCTTTATAGTAGTTTGGAAATGTGTATTGCATGATATTAAATAGGATCCTTTCTTTTTTTCTTAAGTTTACGGTAAGTTCCTGCAGTCATGCCACAGGATTTGCGAAAGCTCTGGGAGAGATAACTCTGAGAGGAGAATCCTGTGAGATGTGCAATATCTGAAATCCCGTAATCAGTATTTTCCAGAAGCTCTTTACATACCTCAATCCGCTTTCGGTTTAGATAGTTCATAGGAGAAATCCCATAATATTTGGTAAATTCATGGCTGAGATAATACTTGTTCAGGTGGCTGATGGCAGACAGATGATCAAGAGAGATGTTTTCTCCGTAATTAGAATCAAGATATCGCTTGATATGTGCACATTCCTTGCTTGGATGTTGTGCAGTGATCAGTTCAAAAGGAGAATCTGTGATCCGCTGAAGCTGAAGGATCAGAATATTAAGCATATGTCTGCAGATTTTTTCGTACCCTTCCGATTGATTATCCAGTTCTTGAAACAGAGCATTAAAGTAAAAAAGCAGATCTGTTTTCTTTTTTCTGCAGTTAAAGATGCGATATTCTTTCTGATCATTAAAAGAGAAAGATAATCCGTCTACGCCCACTGTGAAATAGCTGAGAGGTGGGTTTCCTCTGGAAATTTCAGTGTGATTAATGTGAGGGTTAACAATGATCAGGTCATCTTTTGAAATAGGGTAGATTTCATCTTCAAGCAGAAATTCCCCCTGTCCGTCCCGCACATAAAATAATTCAGTGAATGCATGGGAGTGGGGAATGCTTGGCCAGTCACCTTCATAGAGGGAAGAAGATGCATTCAGAAGTGTGACCTCCTGTGGTGCAGTATCTTCAGGGCTGAAGCGAAGAGAATGTGTACTCATAAAAGTCCCTCCTTTGTAATTACTGTAACTTGTTTTTGGACATATCGGAAATATATGGTCTTCCATAATTTAGTAATTTTGTCTGATATAGAAAAAACGAACAAAAATAATGGCGGGAATCTGTTCTACATTTAGTTGCTGCGATTGGACTAAATGCATAAAAAAGCCATAAAAATAAAAAAACCATGGGCTATTATGATTAAAAGCAGAATTCCATTCAAAATTCCTGATAACATTTTTTATATAATATCACAATTTAATACGTACAGCAAGATTTCTAAAAAAGCAAAGCAAAAAGAGAATTGAAAATGTTTTGGAAAGGACGTATTCTATAAACAGATAAGGACGAAAGATAATTTTCAAACAAAAGTTTAAGGAGGAAAAGAGTAATATGAAGAAAAAGGATTTTTAAGTATTTTACTGGCAACTGCAATGTTAGGATCTATGGTTGGGGCAGTTCCGGCAGCAGCTGCTGATGAGGACCAGACATTAACTGTATGGTGCTGGGATCCGAACTTTAATATTTATGCAATGCAGCAGGCAGAGAAAATCTATCAGAAAGATCATCCTGATTTCAAACTGGATATCCAGGAAAACGTATACAACGATATTGAGACAAAGCTGATCACAGCTGCAACATCCGGAGATTACAGCACACTTCCTGATATCTTCTTAATGCAGGATTATTCCTATCATAAAGATGTTACAAGCTTTCCGGATGTATTTACAGAGCTGACAGAGTCAGGAATTGATTTCACACAGTTCTCAGCAGGTAAACTTGCAGACTCTACAGTAGACGGAAAGAATTATGGTGTACCTTTTGATAATGGTGCAACAATCATGGCAATCCGTTCTGATATCGTAGAAGAAGCTGGATTAACAACAGATGATTTCAAAGATATTACATGGTCCAAATTTATGGAACTTGCAAAAACTGTAAAAGATAAAACAGGTACACCGATGCTGACAACTTCCGGCGGTTCAGAGCTTGTACTGGAAATGCTTCAGTCTGCAGGTGCTTCCCCAATCGTAGACGGCGAAGTAAAGATTGCTGACAATGAAGTTCTGAAACAGGCGGTGGAAGTTTATGCACAGCTTGTAAATGAAGGATATATGACAGAGTACACTGACTGGGATCAGTACATTGCTTCTATGAACAATGGTGATGCAGCAGGTGTGATCAACGGATGCTGGATCATGTCATCTGTACAGGCTGCAGAAGATCAGGCTGGTAAATGGGCAGTTGTAAATATGCCTGCATTAGACGATGTAGACGGAGCTACAAACTATGCTAACTGTGGTGGAGCAAGCTGGGCAGTATCTTCTAACTGCAAGAATCCGGAACTTGCTTATGATTTCATTAAATCTACATTCGGCGGAAGTGTAGAGCTTTATGATGATCTTCTTGTAAATGCCGGTGCTATCGCAAGTTACCTTCCGGCAGCTGAATCTGACGTATATCAGGAAGCATCTGATTTCTATGGCGGACAGAAAGTTTATGCAGACATCGTAGACTTTGCAAGCAAAGTTCCTGCATTTGACTGTGGCGCATATTACTCTGATGTCAGAAGTGCACTGACAGACGTAATCACAAATGTTGTACAGAACGGTGCAGATGTGGCAGATGAACTTCAGACAGCACAGGATACTGTAGAGTTCAATATTGAAGGATAAATAACCAAATCAGGCAGTGTGGCAGATTGTAGATCATCTGCCTGACTGACAGTAAGTAACCTGGGCTGTCGCAAATACAGAAGTGATTTTGCGGCAGCCCTGTTTTTCAGGAGGATATTAATGGTAAGTACATCAAATGCAAAAAAGAAAATGAGCCTTCAGAAAAAGCACACCTGATAGGGTGGGCATTTCTGATCCCGGCATCATTGCTGATCTTTGTATTCTGCTTTTATCCAATGTTCCAGGCAATCCTGCTTTCCTTTAAGAAAGGAATGGGAGAAGCGCAGACCTGGGCAGGAATTGCTAATTACAGCAGAATTTTAAAAGACAGAACCTTTAAACAATGTTTATTTAATACAGTATTCTACTTTATTATTCAGGTACCGGTTATGCTGATCCTGGCACTGATCCTGGCACAGCTTCTGAATGATGCCACTCTTCGGTTTAAGGGATTATTCAGAACTATGATTTTCCTTCCCTGTGCCACATCTCTGGTATCTTATTCTATGATTTTTAAATCACTGTTTGCACCGGATGGATTTGTAAACATGATTCTTACAAAGACAGGAATTGGTGCTGTAGACTGGTTCCAGAATGCGTGGGCAGCACGTTTTGTGATCATTATCGCACTTGTATGGAGATGGACCGGATACAATATGGTATTTTATCTGGCAGGACTTCAGAATATTGATCAGTCCATCTATGAAGCCAGCCGAATTGACGGGGCAACTGCATTCCAACAGTTCTTTAAGATTACCATCCCATTGCTGAAACCGACGATTCTTCTCACTGCGATCATGTCCACATCAGGTACTCTGCAGTTGTTTGATGAGTCTGTAAACCTGACAGCAGGAGGTCCTGGTAAGTCAACTATGACTCTTGCACATTACATATTTAACATCTCCTTTGTGGAGACTCCGAAGTTTAATATGCAGCAGCGTTGTCTGTATTCATTCTTGTATCAGTGGCAATCCTGTCTGCAATCCAGATGAAAGTAGGTGATAGCCGTGACTAAAAAATAAAACATTTCATATCCTACACAATCTTAATTATTGCCAGCTTACTGTCAGTATTTCCGCTGTATATATGCTTTCCGGTGCAACCAATAAGAGTATTGATATTGTAAGAGGAAGACTGATACCGGGCGGATATCTGGTGGAGAATTTCAGGACACTGGTAGCAAATCAGAATCTTGGACTTGCTATGTTTAATTCTTTCAGGAATGCAATATTGATCACAATTATTTCTCTGCTGGTATGCTCTATCGCAGGATATGGATTTGAGATTTATCATGACAAAGGTAAGGATACGCTGATGAGCATTCTCCTTCTGTCTATGATGCTCCCATTTGTAGCACTGATGATTCCGCTGTTCAAGATGTTCTCTACTATGGGACTGGTAAACAGCTGGATTGCACTGGTGCTGCCGTCAATTTCCACGCCGTTTATGATCATGCTGTTCCGGCAGGCATCAAGATCTTTCCCTATAGACATTATTGAAGCCAGCAGGCTGGAGGGAATGAGCGAAATAGCAATCTTTTTCCGTATGTATGTGCCGATCATGAAGTCTACTTACGGTGCAGCAATGACTGTAACCTTTATGAATGCATGGAATAATTATCTGTGGCCAAAGGTTATCCTGCAGGACAATGCGTCTATTACAATGCCAATGCTGGTTGCAAACTTAAAGAGTGGTTACAGTGTTGATTATGGAATGCTGATGCTGGGAGTTCTGATCTGTACTTTGCCGACAGCGATCATTTTCTTCTGTCTGCAGAAGAGCTTTTCAAACGGACTTACAGGAGCTGTGAAATAAAGAGGATTTTAGATTTATGCATGAATTTATAATGGACAGGAAAGAGCAGAAACAGTTAAAAGCAGAACTGATTTTTGCAAAAAAACTGGGACTGACAGAAGATGATACCCTGGATGGGGTGGCTGACAGATGTGAGAAAGAGAATCAGAGAAGAAAAGAGATGCTTCAGACCGGAGAAATCATTTACGGACCGGAGCGCTTTTCACTGCCAGCTTATGTCAGATATGAACAGACACGTTTTCGCCTGGATTTTGTTTCTGAAAGCGAAAAGGTAAAGAAGAATTATTCCTATCAGAGGATTTCTGAGGAAGAAAAGCAGGCATTTTATGAAGCAAACAGAGACCTGTTTACACGGTATCATGGGGACAGTTTTACCTATGAAGAAGTGTCTGTGATCATTAGAAAAAGGATACGGGAGATAGAATATGATACGGAAATCCAAAACATATTATGTCAGCTCAATTAGGGGAAATGATAAAAATGATGGCCTGACACAGGAGACTCCTTTCAGAACCCTGCAGCAGATCACGGGGAGAGAACTTGGGCCAGGAGACCGTATTTTACTGGAACGGGGATCCGTTTTTGAAGACCAGTATCTGCATATCAGAGGTAAAGGGGGAAAAAGAAAATCTGATAGAGATTGCAGCCTACGGGAAAGGGTGCTCTGCCACATATCTGCGCAAACGGAACCGGCATCTGGTATCAGGATTATGGTATCCAGCTGGACTCACCGGCACATGTATACAGGGGAGATGTTTCTTCGGCAGTTCTTCTTTATGATGCGGAGTATATCTGGATCCATGATCTGGAGATCACAAACAAAGATGATATTGACAGACAGTCTGTTGCAGGAAAACCTTCTGGTGAAGCAAGATCGGAGATCGCAGAGAGATACTCTGCACCTCATAAAATGGACAGAACAGGTGTGGCTGTAGTGGCACAGAACAGTGGTACGCTTCATGAAATTACTTTGCAGAGTCTTATGATCCACGATGTAGATGGAAATGTTTACAACAAACATATGAACAATGGTGGTATTTACATGACAGCTCTTAAGCCGGATAATGAAGAGCAGACAGGTATTGCCAGATACGATGGAGTGACTGTTGAAGACTGCTGTGTATGGAACGTAAGCAGATGGGGGATCGCAGTGGGATACAGTTATCAGCATGCCAGATTTGCAGGTGCCCAGCTTCAGGAAGAGTGTTTTTGAAATACGGACATGAAAATATTGTTCTCAGAAACAATTATGTAAAAAATGCAGGAGGCGATGGGATTACGCCAATGTATGCATTAAGACCTCTGGTTGAACACAATATTTCAGACTCCTGTGCGACAGAAATGAATGACAGGATTTACTGTTATCCGGAAGAAAGAATGGGGAAAGTGGCAGCAGCTATCTGGCCATGGAAATGTAAAAATGCTCTGTTTCGGTTCAACGAGGCAGTGGATACAAAACTGAATCAGGACGGCATGGCATATGATGCAGATTCAGGGGACGGAACAGTTTATGAATATAATTACAGCAGGCAGAACGAGGGCGGATGTGTTATGTTCTGTCTGGAGGAAGCCATCCATAATACATTCAGAAAGAATGTAAGTTACGATGATCTGGGCGGAATTTTAAGTCCTTCCGGAAATCCGGATGCATATGTGTCAGAGAATCAGTTTTACATCCGAAAAGGAGTACCCTTACTGCGAAAAATATGAGCGATGGTGAGATAACGTTGAAGAATAATGTGATTTCAGAGCTTGAGAACAAGTAAACATCAGAGCAGATAAGTAAAACAATAAGACAGGTTTATACAGAGAGAGGAGAGAAACAATGAAAAAAGGCCGTGTAACAATACCAACCAATCTGGATGTAGTGCCACAGACACTGGAGATACTGGATGAATGGGGTGCAGATGCGATTCGTGACTGTGACGGAACAGAATTTCCGAAGGAATTAAAAGACACTGGATCCAAGATATATGCAACTTATTATACAACCCGTAAGGATAATGAATGGGCAAAGGCACATCCTGAGGAAATCCAGCAGATGTATATCATGACATCCTTCCATACAGCAACAGAGGATAAGCTGGAAATTCATCTGATGGATCATTTATATCCGGATATGCTGGCGGTGAATACAAGAGATGATATCTACAGATGGTGGGAAGTTATAGACCGTACTACCGGGGAACTGGTATCAACAGAGCTGTGGAGCTATGATGAAGAAACCGGTAATGTAGTGATCAGATCTGCAAAGCTGTTTCATGAATACACTGTAAGCTTCCTGGCATATATCATGTGGGATCCGGTACACATGTACAATGCAGTAGTAAATGACTGGAAAGATGTGGAACCGCAGATTACATTTGATGTGCGCCAGCCGAAAACAAAAGCTTATTCCCTGGAACGTCTGCGCAGATTTCTGGATACTCATGGGTATGTGGATGTTGTGCGCTTTACTACATTTTTCCATCAGTTTACTCTTATATTTGATGAATTTGCAAGAGAGAAATATGTAGACTGGTTTGGCTATTCCGCTTCAGTCAGCCCATATATTCTGGAGCAGTTTGAGAAAGAAGTGGGTTATCCTTTCAGACCGGAATATATCATTGACCAGGGATACATGAACAATACCTACCGGATTCCCTCAAAAGAATTCAAAGATTTTCAGGCATTTCAGAGACGTGAAGTTGCGAAACTTGCCAAAGAGATGGTAGATATCGTACATGAATACGGAAAAGAAGCCATGATGTTTATGGGAGATCACTGGATTGGCATGGAACCGTTTATGGACGAATTTGCATCCATCGGACTGGATGCTGTGGTTGGAAGTGTTGGAAATGGTGCGACATTGCGTCTATTCAGTGATATTAAGAATGTAAAATATACAGAAGGAAGATTCCTGCCATACTTTTTCCCGGATACATTCCATGAAGGCGGCGATCCTGTAAAGGAGGCAAAAGTGAACTGGGTAACCGCAAGAAGAGCAATCCTTCGAAGCCCGATCCAGAGAATAGGCTACGGCGGATATCTGAAACTTGCCCTGGAATTCCCGGATTTTGTACAGTATATCAAAGAAGTCTGCGAAGAGTTCCGCACTTTATATGATAACATTCAGGGAACGACTCCTTATTGCGTAAAACGAGTAGCAGTCCTGAACTGCTGGGGAAAGATGCGCTCATGGGGTAACCATATGGTACATCACGCCATCTATTACAAGCAGAATTATTCTTATTTCGGAATTATCGAAGCATTAAGCGGCGCACCGTTTGATGTATCATTTATCAGCTTTGACGATATCAAAGCAGACAAAGATATTCTGAAGAAATTTGACGTAGTGATCAATGTGGGAGATGCGGACACTGCACAGTCAGGCGGCGAGAACTGGATCGACGAAACAATCATCACAGCAGTCAGAGAATTTGTATATAATGGCGGTGGATTTATCGGTGTAGGAGAACCGGCAGCACATCAGTGGCAGGGCAGATTCATTCAGTTAGATGATGTACTTGGAGTAGAAGAAGAACATGGATTTAACCTGAATACCGATAAATATAACTGGGAAGAACACAGAGACCATTTCATCCTTAAAGATGCAGAAGGCGAGGTTGATTTCGGTGAAGGTAAGAAGAACATTTATGCCTTACCGGAAACAGAAATCTTAATCCAGAAAGACCAGGAAGTGCAGATGGCTGTAAAGACTTTCGGTAAAGGAAGAGGCGTTTATATCAGCGGACTTCCATACAGTTTCAAGAACAGCCGCGTGCTTTATCGTGCAGTCCTTTGGTCAGCATCCGCAGAGGAAGAACTTCACTGCTGGTATTCAACCAACTACAATGTAGAAGTACATGCTTACGTAAAAAATGGAAAATACTGCGTAGTCAACAACACTTACGAACCACAGGATACAGTAGTTTACAGAGGTGATGGAAGCAGCTTCCGGTTACATATGGAGGCAAATGAGATCAAATGGTATCAGATATGAAAGATATCAGATATGAAAGATATCGGATAGATTTTATCTGTAAAATAGATTGAAAAGAAAGTCAGTGAAGAAATAACAGAACAGGTTCAGACGTGAGCAGAATGCTTTTGCCTGAACCTGTTTTGATGTGTCAATAAGTTGATTTTTGAACAATCTTGCGTTTGAATTTCTTATTTACGCATTGTTGTCGGTCGCTGTAGCCACCGGCATATAATTATTTGATTAAGCTGTTATCATCAAAGTAGTTGATCTGCATTGCTGAACGAACATCATGAAGTGTCTGTGCAGCTTTTGCTTCAGCAACCTTGCTTCCCTCTTTGAGGATATCATATACATCATCAAGATGCTGTTCCCAGTATTTACGTCTCTCGCGGATTGGAGAAAGCTCTGCCTGGAGTACTTTATTCAGGAATTTCTTAACCTTGACATCACCCAGACCGCCGCGTGTATAATGAGCTTTCAGTTCATCCAGATTCTGATATTCAGGCAGGAACTCTGCAAAATATTCCGGTTTACAGAATGCATCCAGATAAATAAATACAGGATTTCCTTCCACACGTCCCGGATCTTCCACACGAAGATGATTCGGGTCTGTGAACATGGACATAACCTTCTTCTTAACATCAGCTTCTTCATCTGAAAGGTAGATGCAGTTTCCGAGAGATTTGCTCATTTTTGCTTTTCCGTCAATACCTGGCAGACGTAAGCATGCTTTATTGGATGGCAGAATAATCTCAGGTTCTGTCAGAGTTTCACCATAAACAGTATTAAATTTGTGGACGATCTCCTTGCACTGCTCGAGCATTGGAAGCTGATCTTCGCCAACCGGAACAGTAGTAGCGCGGAATGCAGTGATGTCTGCAGCCTGGCTGATCGGATAGCAGAAGAAACCGACAGGGATGCTTGCCTCGAAATTACGCATCTGGATCTCGGATTTAACTGTAGGGTTACGCTGTACACGTGCTACAGTAACAAGGTTCATATAATAGAAAGTAAGCTCTGTAAGCTCCGGAACCATGGACTGGATAAAGATAGTGGATTTCTCAGGATCAATGCCGCATGCAAGATAATCCAGGGCGACCTGAAGGATGTTCTGGCGAACTTTCTCAGGGTGTTCAGCGTTATCTGTTAATGCCTGTGCATCTGCGATCATAATATAAATTTCATCATATAAGCCGGAGTTCTGTAAACGAACACGCTCGGATAATGAACCAACATAATGTCCAACATGAAGGCGGCCGGTTGGGCGGTCACCGGTTAAAATAATTTTGCTCATTTTGCTCTCCTAAAAGTAAATTTCGATTTTCCAGAGAGTTTCTGGAAATTCTCAGTTACTATTATTATAAGGCCTGTGAATGTTACCGTCAATGATTTTGGGGGAATAAATCAGGATATAATTTATTGAATATTTATGCAATAAATACATTTACAGAATTGATTAAAAGAAAAGATTCTGCTAGAATAATAAATAGCTTCCGACAGGATTGCAGAGATGTGTAATAGAAATATGTCATGCATTGCATGATAAGATAAAAGGAGTATTTACCATGCCAGTATTTGATTTCAGCGGTGCTTCAGACAAGAAAACAGGCGTACAGTCTGAATGTACCTACACTACGTTCCAGTCCAATGAAAAGGAGACTTCCCCTGAGAAACCGATTATGATCTTGGATAACAGCAGCCGTCAGTGGAAACATCATTCCTGCGGTATTTTTACTAATCCGATCAAACGTACATCCTTTGAATTTAAAGAGGATGACGGCGTTTTCAGTGCAGATATTATCAGTATTGATTCAAGATTTGTAAGTCTTCTGAAATGGCTTGGGGAGAATCATATCAATGTGCGCCTTTCAGGAGAGAATAAAGAGAATGTTAT
>ENA-OQDT01002041-OQDT01002041.1-human-gut-metagenome-genome-assembly--contig:-NODE-2041-length-10767-cov-3.615789_pt1 | contig 10767 bp, 13 predicted proteins | sample MGYA00242786_ERZ504617 | MGnify/ENA primary metagenome ERZ504617 (study PRJEB26092, sample SAMD00036337) | human gut metagenome | host: Homo sapiens | study: EMG produced TPA metagenomics assembly of... | reverse complement strand
AGCGGTCATAAAGGGCGTTGATATTCAGTCCGTTGACGAGTATTACAGCCTGCACAGCGACGATACCGCAAATGCCGCTCACACTGTCACTCTGACAGTGGATTGCTCTGATATTTTGGATAATTACGATATGCTTGACAAAAATCTTCGTGACGAGTGCTATGTTCCCTCAGACGGCATTGTTATGCCTGCGGAAAAATATGTCCTCCGTGAGGGCGACACCGCCTTTGATCTGTTGGAAAAATGCTACAAGGTGTGAGAAGATACCCCTTGATTATCAAGGCTCAGAGGATAATATTTACAACACTGTGTATGTCCGTGGCATAAACAATATCTACGAGTTTTCCTGCGGTCCGTCCTCAGGGTGGACCTATACGGTAAATGGCGAAAGCCCCGATAAGGGCTGTTCACAGTATGTCCTCCATGACGGTGACAGCGTGGAGTTTTACTACGTTTGCGACTACACAAAGGAGGCGGTGAAATGAGGTTGTCAGCTTTTCACCCTTTGACCGCCCTTGTGTATTTTGCGACTGTGCTTGCGGTGACAATGTTCTGCTTTTCACCAGCCGTTGGTATATGCTCGGCAGTGGGAGCATTCCTGTTCTGTGCCATAACTCAAAGCTGTAGACAGACCGCATCAGACCTTGCTTTCTACATCTTTCTTACCGCCGTTTTGACTGTCACAAATCCACTTTTTTCACATAAGGGCGTAACGCCGCTGCTTTTCGTAAACGGCAAGGCTTACACAAAGGAAGCCCTTTTTATGGCTTGACCGCCGGCTTATCCCTCACCGCTGTGATAATGTGGTGCAAAGCTCTTGGAAAGGTGCTTACAAGGGAAAAGCTCCTATACATTTTCGGCCGAAAAACGCCAAAAGCTGCCCTTGTGATAACAATGACAATGGGCCTTATCCCAAAGCTCAAAAGGCTTCACAGACAGCTTTTGGACGCTTTGAATTGCTCTGGTGCGAACATCTCCGACAGCCGTTTTGACCGCCTGAAAAAAGACTGCACAGTGTTCACAGCCCTTTGTGCAGGCACGCTTGAAAGGGGAGCGGACACAGCCGCTTCAATGAAAGCCCGTGGTTATGGTATCCAGAAACGAAGCTTTGCACACTCGTTCAAGTTCAGAGCATGGGACAGCATTTTTGTGGCGGTTTTTGCAGTTATCTTTGCATTGGTGCTGATATTTTCCGCAAGGGGCGAGCTGTCCGCCGCTTTTTACCCTGTGATAAAGCTTGAAAACAGCGTTTTCCTGTGGGAATGTTCGCATTACTATGCGTTTTCCCGTTTCTCTTGAAGTAAAGGAGAGCATAAAATGGAAATATTGTCTTGCGAAAATGTAGCTTTCAAATATAACGAAAGCACGGACTATGCCATTTCTGACTGCACTTTTTCAGTGAAAAAAGGCGTCGTGTGCATTCTCGTGTAAGATATGCCCTTCCACCGTGCGCAGATTTTCCTGCCACTGCTGTTCAATATGGATCAGCGCCCATTGCCTTCGGCAGAAGGCAAAATGCTGGAGCCCCGAGATGGCGAGAAAGTCTTCTTCATGATACATTGTTAAATCATCCGCTCACAGGTAACGCCCGCGGGCAGAGAAGCCGTGTCTACCTGTACGTTATAATCGTGATAACCTCTCGGCGGGCAGGAAAAATCCTTATTTTTGACGGTTACGGTTTCAAACAGCTTGTAGGCTGGCGCGTTGCCCAATTCGCTATCGTGCCGGAAGACGATCAGCTCCCGCACTGCCATTTTGCCGCGTGCAGCGGAGCGGTCGGTTTCAAACATATTGATGATCGCTTTCCAGAGAAGTTGAAGGTCCTCCTCGGAAAATCCGGTCACCTTGCGGGCCAGATTGGCGGATATAAAGCCTTCTGCCCGATAGAGCGCATAGGGGACAATAAATTTGCGGCCCATCTCCGTGCCTTTGCGTTCTGCATCGGCCTCTGTGGTGATGGCTACGCGAGTAATGGTGACTTCCTGCTGGACGATCGGATCAATGCTGCGGGCAAAGCCGAGCTGGACGGGGCCGCGCACTTGGCCGCAGTTGAGCGCGGCTTTGACGAAAGTGGTCATCACCGCGCCAAAGGTGCGGATATCAAAAAATTCGCGGCACATAAAATCACGAATTTTACCGTCCAGATCCGGATGATCCTTTTTATTGAGCTTCTTCTCATCCACATTGAGGGCTGTGAAAGCTTCTCGGTCACTCTTATTGAGCGGCACGTTATCTTTGATGTAGATCCGGTAGCCGGGCTGGTCTTCGCAGGCTGTCTCTACAAAGTTGCGGATTTTGCGCTTAAGGCAGACGTCCGTGACAATGCCATGGTTGGTTTCCGGATCGATGCGCGGCATATTGCCTGCATCCGGGTCTCCATTGGGGTTGCCGTTTTCCACGTCGAAAAGAATCACAAAATCATACCTGTTCTTGATCGGCTCTGACATTTATGCTTCCTCCTTCACATCGCTGTCGCTTTTTTTCATATACCGTTTTTGCGTTTGCTGGTAATATCCCAACACAAAACTCCCCTGATCCTCTAGTGAAAAATGGGCGGGGAAAGGCGTGTCGGCAACATCCAGCTTATCGATCAGATCTTTGATCTGGTTGTCGAGATAGCACTTCAGCTTTATATCCTTAATCACCCGAATATGATGCCGTGATAATTTGATCAACGTGGGAAAAACGCTTCCCGGTGTTGCGCAGGCCGAGGTGAAATAGCGATCCTTGATGGTGGTATTGATGTTGGGATAGGCCTCCAACTGCGCTTTTTCCAAAATTGCGAACAGTCGGCCGAGCACATAAGCCTTGTTTTTGCTCTCCTCATTGATCGACACTTGCAAAACCTCCTTATATTCTTCCTCCCCGCGGTGTCGGCGGATGAGATAGCCCTTGATGATGGCGGCTCGGCCGCGTGTGATTTTTTTGATATGCCGCTCGGAATCATCCTGCTCGGCATGGATGCGGAGCATCACCGCATTCATCAATGCCTGCGGATAGGGGGCGCCGGTTAGGATGGAGCGCATGACCGCACCGCTAAGCAGATGGGAGCCGGATTTATCTTTGGCGTTGGGATTCACAGTTTCTCGCAGCAGCCAATAGGGGGAGAGATAAGGGAATTCATAGGGCGCCTTCTCAATTTCCATATCGCTGTAGTGTTGTTGAATATGTTTCAAAAAGTTCCCGAAAGAATCCTGTAGGAAAAAACGCACGGAGAGGCGAGCGGCATTCGGCGCAAGGCCAAGGATGTAGAAGGGCGTTTCGGGATTGACGCCCTCCTTGGGCGGAAGGCCCCGGCTGATTTTTTTCAAGGATGGCGCACAGCATCTTTTGATTGTCTTCCTTGGGGTTCATTGCGGCGTTGAATAAAATCTGGAAATCCGGGTTTGCACTCTCCGCCCAGAACACAACGGTTGTGTCGCTGATGATCAGCCGGTGCTCCGAATTGGCCAGGAGCGCGTTGAGTGCTGTGACGTAAGCAAAAGCGGCATATTTTCCAACTGGTGCATTGAGCCCCTGCGCCTTGTCCCTGCCATAAGATTCATAGGCGCTGGAATTGAAGCTAACGAGATTGGCCCCCACGCTCTGCGCATCCTTTACGCCCCGGATTTTGCCGTGCAGGATGGCGATGGGCTGGCGCGCCCCCGTGACTAGGCAGGGCAGCTCAACGCCCTGCTCCTGCGCTGCACAGTAAGCTTCCCAGGCCTCCCGTAGGGCGGGAATACCCTGCGCATACTGATCATCCGCTTGAAAAATCAGGTTTCCTCCGGCGGTAAGCCCGGCCAGATGGTCCTTCACATAGCGGTTTTCAGCAGCCGCAGCCGGATCCCAGCGGTCGAAAAAGGCAAGAATTGCGCGCGCGGCAGGATGATCGACGCCGGATAGAATTTCCCGGTGCAGTTTTTTGGAAGCCTCAAAGCATTGAAGGGCACGCTTCGGATTTCCCTTAGTATCTAGGCCCAGCAGGTAAATGGCGTTGTCACACAGGAAGAAGGGGAGGATATTGACGGAGCGGGACTCTTGCTCCGGAACCTCCAGCAATTGTGCTGCATCGCCTTTTTTCTTCCCGTGTTCAACGGGTAGCCTTAGGGTCGTGATGCCGCAGAGCTCCCCCTCCCCAGAGAGTTCCAGCGCATAAGAGACTTTCCCGGTGCAGTAGCCTTGTTTTGGAAGCTTGTCCTCCGCAGCCATCATTTCATAGTATTTGACAAGCGCTTGCAGGATCATCGGATCACCTCGCAGGCGCCAACATCGATCACACCGTTTTTCATTACGGCGCGGAAAAAGGTGGGGTAGATATTTTCCGGGTCGGAATAGTCCATATCATAAAGCATAAACCCGAGATCCTTTTCCGGCTCGTTTTGATAATAGGTGGCAACAAATTCGCCTTCAAACAGCCGGAAATGCGCGGGAAACTCCCGACAGCCAAAGCAAGGCTGGTGATAGCACTGGCCCTCGCGCAGGCGGCGGCAGGCAATTGCATAATGCTTTTCCTTCGTATCCGTTGGGCCTACCTTGTCAGTCAGCTCAAAATGCGCGTCGATCACATAGCGAACGTCGTAAAGCACCATAGAGGCGCGCTGCTGAATCTCCGCCGAGGTGTTCAAATACGGCATGTCGCCGTTGTTTATCGCGCTGCGCACGCTGCTGGCGGAGATTTTTGAGGCGACCTCATTGCGCCGGATGTTGGTAAAGCGGATGGGGTTACACACTTGAATTCGATCAATTTTCCAGCGAATGGCTGGCTTCCAGTAGACTGCCTCGATCAATCCTCGCGCAGCGGATGGCGTGATCACATCGTAAGAAACGCGTTCCGCCTTCATCTCCGGGCGGGAAAAGAGAGCATAAGGCCCCCAGACCTCCACCCGAATGCCATATCCCATATGGCTCACTCCTTTCCAAAATGAATGAGTATATCAACTGAAGAGCCCGATCCCTCCTTTGCCGGACTGCATGGAGAGCCCGGTTTTTTCATCGTAGAGCGAAAGGTCGGTCAGAATGGCGATCTCATCGTCCAAAACCTCCAGTGCGCTGATGGCGTCCAGCGCCTCATAATGATTTTCATAAACCGAAACGCAATACGGCCCAATTTCCCGCATGAGCCTTTGATTGCGTTCCCCGCGCCGAAGCCGCTTGGCCAACTCCGCGACCGTTTTTTCCACAGGGATGAGAATGGTCCTCGTCTGTTCGTCAATCAGGTGGAATTCCTTTGCAACCGTTTCGAATGGGAAGAGAAACGCATTCTGAGCGCCTTCTTCGAAGCGGTTTACAATGTTTTTTTGATCCAACCCGTTCCCAGAATTTTTGTATAGCTTTCCAAAATAGCTGTGGATTGCCTCTGCGGAGGCGATGTCGGCATAGCGCTGGATCACAGAGAGTGCAACGTCTCTCGGCATTGCAAAAGAGGCCTGGCTGTTTTGATAGGCCTCCTCCGGCTGGAAAACAGAGACAATGCTCTCCTCCGCCGGGCGTTTTCCTTCCCGGTTGCAGCGGCCCGCCGCCTGAATGATCGAATCCAGCCCCGCTTCCGCACGATATACGGTGGGAAAATCGAAATCTACGCCCGCTTCGACCAGGCTGGTAGCGATCACGCGGCAGGGCAGGCCGTCTTTCAGCCGCCCTTTAATATCCGATAGGGCGGTAGTGCGGTGCAGCGGATACATCAGCGTGGTCAGGCAGAAGGTGTTTTCATCTTTGAGCGCCTCGTAAAGATCGCTGGCGTGCTTTTTGGTGTTGACGATGCAGAGCACCTGCTCTAATTCTCCCAGCCGCTCAATGAGCGCCTCGTTGGAGAGCGGGCCGATTGGCTGGAGCTCTGTGCGTTTGAAGAAGGAATAGAGGGCGGGCACATCCTCCATGATTTCTGTTGCCCGGATTTCCGGCGGGAACAGCTTTTGCAGAGCGGGCTGCGTGGCGGTGCACAGCACGGCGGTACAGCCGTAATTCTGGACGAGCTCGGAGATCGCACGGACGCAGGGGATCAGGTATTCCCGCGGCAGCATCTGCGCCTCGTCGAAGATGATGACACTGCCCGCGATATTGTGGAGCTTGCGGCAGCGGGAGGATTTGTTTGCGAAGAGGGATTCAAAAAACTGGACGTTGGTGGTGACGATAACGGGTTTGTCCCAATTTTCGGCGGCGAGGCGGCGCGGGTCGATTCGGTCGTCGCCATAATCGTATTGAAAATTGTGCTGATGCTCCAGCACGTTCCGATCGCCCAAAACCGTGCGGAATTCCTCTGCCGTCTGCTCGATGATCGAGGTGTAGGGGATCACATAAATCACGCGGCGCTGCTCATTGTGCTTGGCGTGTTCAAGCGCAAAGGCCAGGGAGGAGAGCGTTTTGCCGCCGCCGGTCGGCACGGTGAGGGTAAACAGGCCGCGGCCGTTTTCCGCCATTTGCAGGCAGCGGTTTAGAATGTTGCAGCGCATCCGGTTGAGATCATTTTGCGGATGATCGAATTTTTTTAAATATTGTGCCAGTTTGCCACGCAATATGGGAAGCGGTTCCCCCGGGTCGCGCGCGACGCTGCCGTTGGACATGAAGCGCTCCGTGTCGAGAAAATCGGCGTCCACCAGGCAGGAGTAAAGCATTCGAGTAAAGAAAGAAATGGTAAAGCCCGCTTTTCCCAACAGGCGCAGGGGAGGCTCCTGGGTTGGAAGCAGAGTGCTCGGATCGATTTCCTGGCGGAAAGCCTGATAATCCTCCACAGGGCGCTGTAACCGGGCGGATAGGGTTGATTCCGCTTCATGGTCGGCCGCGCTGCCCCCATCCGGCAGGCCGGTATGATGCCCCGCAACACAATAGGAGGCGATTCGCGCGTTGAGGGTGTTTGACAGCTCCCATACGAGCTGCGCGCCTGCTGTGGAATGGTCCACCTTGCCGCCTCCGTTTAAGATCCGCTCTCGAAACCCTTCGGAATACTTCCCGATATCGTGCAGCATGCCGAGGCAGCGGCCATATTCGCCACAGCCAAAAGGATTCGCAAATTCTTGCGCGCGGTTCGCTGTGCCCTTCAGGTGTTCAAGAATGCTTTGTTCCCGTTGCCCATCTTCGTTTTTATGTGCAATCCACATAGATTTTTTTTCTTCCTTTTTACGTTATTATATTAGTTATCGTATCATAATATTGGCATAAAAGCAATATTTTTGATGGAAATAATCGGTTAACTGGTGTAATCTAGAAATTTAAAAGGAATAATGTAAAATATAATCCAGCAGTTTTTGGATTGGTTTACACAAAAAAGGGGATTATGAGAGTTTAACGTTAGGCAAAGGAAACATAGCAACAGGCCAGCCATGAGGCTCCTGGCGGCCTGTTGTGTTTTTTTGATTTTGGCTTAGGGAACTTAGGAAGCTAGGTGTTCGATCAAAAATTTTTGAACCCAATACCAAGCAGGATTACCCCGCCGAGAAGCTTTGCCCACTGGCCGAGGAACGCGCCGCATTTTTGACCGATTGCGGCGCCGATCACGCATAAAGCGCAGGTGATGATGCCGATGATTGCCGCGGCTGCCGCAATGTTCGTATCAACGACGGCAAAGCTCACGCCAACAGCGAGCGCATCAATGCTTGTGGCAACGGCCTGTACGAGTAAAATCCGCAGAGTAAAGGGGGCGCTTCTCTGCGCAGGCCTCCGGGTGCCGGATTTCCCTGATCGCTTCCAGAAGCATGTGCCCGCCAATCAGCCCGAGCAGGATAAAAGCGATCCAGTGATCAACAGAGGAAATGGCCTCGCTGAAGAAGCGGCCCGCAAAATAGCCGATCACCGGCATGATGGCCTGAAATATGCCAAAGGTGACGGCGGAGAGCGCTGCTTGGCTTCGCCGAAAATTGTGATAGCATAAACCGTTGGAGAGGGAAACGGCAAAGGCATCCATTGCGAGCCCGCAAGCAAGAAGGAACAGGGTGACAGAATCCATCCGTAGTACAGTCCTTTCCATTTTCAATTTCATACGCTGGCTTTTACAAAATAAAAAAACTCATGTACAGCCCAATCAGAGCTGTACATGAGTCTTGTTCATTAAGGCAAGCCAGGCCTATGGCCAGTATGTTGACTTGACACGCGATTTCCGCGTGAACTACTCCCTCACGAAGCTGCTACAGTATACTGCAAACAACGGCAGCCTGTCAAGGGAAAAACTGGATGGAAAGCTTGGCCGCCCCTTCTTGCCTTCCGTGCCTGTGCTTACTCGACGATCACGTTGAGCTTGCGCACGCAATCCGGACATACGCGGTGGCCCTTGTACTCGACCGCATTCTCTACGTCGCCGCAGAAGATGCATGCAGGCGCATACTTTTTGAGAATGATTTTGTCGCCGTCTACAAAGACTTCAACAGAATCTTCACCATCCTCAATGTTGAACTGCCTGCGCAGCTCTTTGGGAAGGACAATCCTGCCCATTTCATCGACGGGCCTTACCATACCGATTGACTTCATAGTACCACACTCCCTTTTTTTTTGCGAATCGACCGACGGATAACGGTTCCTTTCGGGGACATTCGCGGGGTACAAAGTACCTTGTATATAATTTAACACTTACTGACATTAAAGTCAATCTAAAGTTCAACAAACTTTGACACGAATTTTGGGATAAAATGACCAAAAATTCAATACAATTGTAGAGGAAAGGCAAATATACAAAAATTGGATTACAAAAGGGGACTAACCAATTATGATGAATTATATTTGGGCAGGCATGATGCTCTTGGCTTTTCTATCGGCTGCATGGCAGGGGAATATGCAGGCGCTCTCCAATGCCGTTATGGCGGGCGCGTCGGATGCGGTTACCCTATGCATTAAGCTCCTGGGCGCGCTTTGTCTATGGGGCGGGCTGATGGAAATCGCCAAGGCCTCCGGTTTGACTGCCACAGTTAGCCGGATGCTGTCGCCCCTGCTTCGGCTTTTATTTCCAAACTTCAAAAAGGATGATACGGCAATGAATGCCGTATCCATGAATATAACGGCGAATTTGCTGGGCCTTGGCAATGCCGCCACGCCGCTCGGCCTGGAAGCGATGCGGGGCCTACAGGCGAACAACCCAACCCCAGAAATCGCAAGTGATGAAATGGTGAATTTTGTGGTGCTCAATACAGCGGCGCTGCATTTGATCCCAACAACGGTTGCGCTTCTGCGGCAGGAATACGGCGCAGCTGTGCCGATGGATATTATGCCGGCGGCCTGGCTGACTTCCGCCGCCGCGCTATGCGTCGGCCTGGCGATGGCGTGGCTTCTCCGGGTCAGGCGGAGAAAAAGGGGCGGATAACGTTGCCTGCATTTTAAAAGGAGGCGGCAGATATGGCGAATTTTAGCGCATGGATTTTGCCGGTGATCGTTATTTTTATCATCCTACATGGCTTAGCGCATGGCGTTAAGGTGTTCGATTGTTTTTTGGAGGGGGCAAAAACGGGTTTCGACACGTTTCGTTCTCTGCTTGCCCCACTGGTAGGGCTTGTGATGGCGGTTGGGATGCTGCGGGAGTCAGGAGGGCTAGCGGTGCTCATGGGGCTGATGGAGCCTCTCTCACGCATCACGGGGCTCCCGCGGGAAGTGATGCCGTTGACCATCCTCAGCCCACTCTCCGGCAGCGGATCTCTGACGATGTTCCAGCAGATTTTGCGCAGCTGCGGCCCGGATTCCTTTGCGGGCAGGGTCGCAAGCGTGATGATGGGCTCGTCAGAAACCACTTTTTATGCGGTTACGGTATATTATGGCGCGGTGGGCGTGAAAAAAACGCGGCATACGATCCCCGCGGCCCTCTGTGCTGATTTGACCTGCTTTTTGCTTTCTGCACTAACAGTTCGCCTGCTAATGGGGGGATAGTCCGCCGCCGCGCAACTGCGTATCACAATACATAAAATGATGAATTTTTATGCAAAATAGGGCTTTGTTTATACAAATTCACTATTGCCAATTCAAAAAGGCATGTTATAATAAATTTAATCCGAAAAAGAGGAAGGAACTGTTTGGAAAGGATGGTCATGAAAATGAAGAAGGTTATGAAAGCGCTGTCCCTGCTGGTGGCGGGCGTTCTGGTGCTCGCGTGCTTTGCTGGCTGTGCAGGGCAGAGCGGTCTTGCCCAGATCAAGGAAAAGGGCGAGCTGGTCATGCTGACGAATGCGGCGTTTCCGCCGTTTGAGTATGTCGAAAACGATGAGGTCGTTGGCGTAGACGTCGATATTGCGAACGAAATCGCAAAAGAGCTCGGCGTTAAGCTCACGGTTCAGGATATGGAATTCGATTTGATTATCGACTACATCAAAGCTGGCAAGGGCGATATCGGAGCCGCTGGTATCACGGCTGACGATGAGCGCAGAAAGCAGGTTGATTTCTCTGTTGAGTATATTACATCAACGCAGTATGTGATTGTTCCGGCCGGAACGGATACCAAAACGTTTAAGCTGGATGGTAAGGTGATCGGCGTGCAGGAAGGCACGACCGGCGACGTTTACTATGCAAGCGATGCGGAGGTTATCAAAGCAAAAGAGGTCAAAAGTATAAGTCCGCAATCGACGCGGCGGCAGATATGCTGCTCGGCCGTGTGGACTGCGTGATTATCGATGAGCTTCCGGCGAAAAGATTACGGAAAAGAACGCTGGTAAAATGATCTGCTATGATGCCGGCTATGAACCGGAATCCTATGCGATCGCTGTCAAGAAGGATAATGAGGAGCTGCTCGACGCCATCAATACGGTTCTGAAGCGGCTGATGGACGAGGGCAAAATTCAGGAATATGTTGTCAAACATTCCTGATAGCAGTTGGTTGAA
>ENA-OQDT01002039-OQDT01002039.1-human-gut-metagenome-genome-assembly--contig:-NODE-2039-length-10774-cov-8.387151_pt1 | contig 10774 bp, 13 predicted proteins | sample MGYA00242786_ERZ504617 | MGnify/ENA primary metagenome ERZ504617 (study PRJEB26092, sample SAMD00036337) | human gut metagenome | host: Homo sapiens | study: EMG produced TPA metagenomics assembly of... | reverse complement strand
CCAAGAAGTTACTCCTATTATAACAGAAATAAGCGTTTTGAGCTTATAAAACTCTTAGAAAATCAAGAACTTTTAAATGAGTGTGGAATTTACTTCTGCACTGGAATTTACTTTTTCAAGTTAGCATACTCCAAAGCACCCCACCGAACCGGTGGGGTGCCTCATAAAACCAGGCTTATGACACCTGCACTCTATACATATTTTTGCGGTCAATCGCTCCAATCTCTTCGAGCGTATTGATCATCCGATACACCGTAGCAGTCCCGATAGAGTGATCTATCTTCGATGCCCGGTAATAAATCTCTTTGCAGCTTCCGCACTCGCCCTCGAGGATTACATCAAGCAAAATAAGTCTCTGCTTTGTAATCCTGCACCCGCTGTCCTTTAGCTTGCCAACGATTACCTCTTTTTGCTCTATTGCTTCTTTCGACATACATCCTCCGATCGTTACTGATGCCGGGGATTAATGACAGCCCTTGCAATGGCTGCAGTCCATTCCACACTGCAGGCTCTTGCCTGCTTTCTTTGATTTGATTATTGTCCTGATTACAAGTGCAACTATCACTACGAGAATTGCAATTACAATGATATCAGCCAGCATGTCATCATCTCCCATTCACTACAAATGCTACTAATTATACTACTGTGTTATTTCTTTTCCTTGAAAAATCCTATTATTATCTTTACGGCAAGCCCCAGCAGGCATAGAAGAACTATGACTGCTATGAGGTCTGCTGTGTTAAATTCCAGATTGATTCTCATTTAAACATCTATTACACGTTTGATGCCGCAAATGAAGTGCTCTTTACTGTTGCCTTATTAGGGTCTTTTCTGAACAATAAGTATAATACACCTGCAAGGAGTACAAATGCAACTACTGTCCAGAAGTTGAAGGCTACCTCACCTATGCAAAGTCCCACAATCTGGTAGAACATAAGTGTTACACAGTAAGCTGATACGTTCTGGAATATGATTGTAAACCAGAAGAACTTACGGTTGTTAAGCTCCTTTGCTGTTGTTGAGATAGCTGCAAGACATGGTGAGTCAAACAGGTTAAACAGTAAGAATGATACTGCTACCATTGTTGTTGGGAAGAATGCCGCAAACTGATCATGCATGCTTACTGCATACTCTTCTACCTCTCCAAGTCCTGAGAGTACACCCATTGTTGAAACGATACCCTCTTTTGCTACAAAGCCTGAGAGTGATGATGCAACTGCCTGCCATGTATCGAATCCAAGTGGTGCAAAGATAACTGCGATTGCAGATCCGATTACTGCGAGTAAGCTGTTTTCTGTGTCAACAAGTCCGAATGCGCCATCCTGGATGCCAAAGCTTGAAAGGAACCACATAACTGCACAGCAGAGGAAGAGGATTGTTCCGGCCTTCTTGAGGAATGCCCATACTCTCTCCCATACGTGTAACAGCACACCCTTTACTGAAGGGATATGATACTGTGGGAGCTCCATTACGAACGGTGCAGGCTCGCCTGCAAATGCTCTTGTCTTCTTTAAAATGATACAGTAGATGATTGTGAGGCCGATTCCTGCAAAGTACATAAGAGGCGCCATCCACCAACAGCCGTCACCCATGATAAAGCCTGCGATAAGTGCGATAACCGGAAGCTTTGCTCCACATGGGATATTTGTTACTGTCATCATTGTCATACGACGGTCTTTTTCGTTCTCGATAGTACGTGTTGCCATGATTCCCGGTACTCCACATCCTGATCCGATGAGGAATGGGATGAAGGACTTTCCTGAGAGACCAAATCTACGGAAGATTCTGTCCATGATGAAGGCTACTCGTGCCATGTATCCGCAGTCCTCAAGGATTGAGAGGAATAAGAATACGATAGCCATCTGTGGTGCAAATCCGATAGGTGCACCAAGACCTCCGATGATACCGTCAACTACAAGTGATACGAGCCATTCAGAGCAGCCTACATTTTCCATGAATGTCTGTACTGCCGGCTGAATCCACTCACCAAAGAGTGTGTCGTTTGTCCAGTCTGTTACAATTCCACCAAGTGATGATACTGCAACATAATATACAGCCCACATGATGAGTGCGAAAATAGGCAGTGCCAAAAATCTGTTTGTAACAATCTTATCAATTTTGTCTGATACTGTCTCTTTTCCGGCGCGTGCCTTCTTTACACATGAGCCGATGATTGAAGATATGTACTGATATCTCTCGTTTGTGATGATACTCTCTGTATCATCATCGTATTTGTCCTCGAGAGCTTTAATCTCTGCGTCTACATTTGGAGCACTCTTTAATACCTCAGAAATCTTTGAGTCACGCTCTAAAAGCTTGATTGCAAAGAATCTCTTCTGGTTCTCTGCTACTGCAAGACCAAGCTTATCCTCGATGCCTGCGATTGTACTCTCCACATCATCTGCGAAGTAATGTACCCTCTGAACGGATTTACCTGACTTTGCAATCTGGATTGCCTTCTCTGCAGTCTCCTTGATTCCTGTCTTCTTTAAAGCTGAAATCTCAACAACCTCACAGCCGAGCTTTTCGCCAAGTGCTTTGATATTGATTTTGTCTCCGTTTTTCCTTACAATGTCCATCATATTGACAGCCATAAGCACCGGAATGCCTAGCTCGATAATCTGTGTTGTCAGATACAGATTACGCTCGATATTTGTTCCGTCCACGATATTGATAATCGCATCAGGCTGCTCTCCGATTAAGTAATTTCTTGCAACAACCTCCTCGAGAGTATATGGAGAAAGTGAGTAGATACCCGGTAAATCCACCAGGTCTACATCCTTGTGACCGATAAGCTTTCCCTCTTTTTTCTCAACTGTAACACCAGGCCAGTTACCAACATACTGATTGGCACCTGTTAAGGCATTGAACAGTGTTGTTTTTCCGCAGTTCGGGTTTCCTGCGAGAGCAATTTTTACTGCCATGTTTTAATCTCCTTATTTCTGTTTGCTCATTCTGTCTATAGTTTGCATTTACTAACCTATAGTCAAAAAAAATTTACTCTACTTCTATCATAGAGGCATCGTCCTTACGAAGTGATAGCTCATAGCCTCTCACTGTCACCTCTACCGGATCGCCAAGCGGTGCCACCTTGCGGATAAATATCTCAACACCCTTAGTAATTCCCATATCCATGATACGTCTCTTGACTGCGCCCTGGCCTGTGAGCTTGACAACTTTGACTGTCTCGCCTACTTTGGCTTGCTTTAATGTCTTCATGCTGACTACTCCTTTTTTAATTTTATTGTTGTTTAAAAAATTTATATAAACGTTTGCATAATATCATATACAAAGTCGTTTAAATCTTAAATGATTACAGCTTATACAGCACATTGCTGCATGCGTTGTATTCATGGCAATAATAAATTTCTCGGCCCTTCCGATGCGGATGATCGTGCTTACGATTGCATTATAGTAAGACTCTTTATCCGTCATATCCTTTTTCTCCGTGATCAGCTCTTCAATCACATATGCAAAATCTGCGGGCAATGCTTTTCTGACCTTTGATCTGGTATACTTGCTGGCGGTTCTTTTGCAGATTTCGATCAGGCGATATAGTGTGATCTTATACCAGTCTTCCATATTCTTTTCCGTCTTCTTGATCCGATCCATCTTCTCTTTCGGATAATAAATAAGAGTAGCAAGCGTCTGTTTGTCCCTGCTACTCAAAGTATTACCGAATACATCATCAATTTTACGGCGCACAGAACCAGAGCCATTCTTTAAAACATGTGCGAATGCCTCGTATTCCCCATGAATGTCCGTCAGAAAATGTTCTGTACCCTTTGGCAGATTTAAGATTGCCTGCAGATTGATGATCTCTGTAGAAGCTTTGGCGATGGTCGGATACAGTTGAGAAAGTCTTTCCAGATAACGTTCCTCCAATTGTCTCATAATTACCTCCCGGTTTCCCCTTTATTTTTTAAGATGCCGGGATTGTGTGAGAACAAAGCACAGAACAATCCACCGGCATCATAGATGGGACTTTAGATTCCACTATCTTATATCATATCACATTTTAGAACTGGATCACATCTGACATATCATATCTTCCGGCCGGTTTTCCTGCCAGGAACTTTGCAGCCTCCACTGCTCCTTTTCCAAATACCGCTTTGGAATACGCTGTATGTTTGAACTCGATCACTTCATCCTGCCCTGCAAAGAGCACCTCATGATCTCCAACGATCGTTCCTCCGCGTACAGCTGAAATTCCGATTTCTTTTCCGTCGCGTTTCTGGCGCACCTGGCTTCTATCATATACATAATGATACTGATTATCCGCTGCTTCATTGATAGAATCAGCCAGCGCAAGTGCAGTACCGCTTGGTGCATCCAGCTTCTGATTATGGTGCTTCTCTACCAGTTCGATATCATATCCTGCCGGTGAAAGTACCTTAGTAGCATCCTGAAGGATCTTCAGAAGCAGGTTGATTCCAAGTGACATATTTGCAGATTTTAAAACTGCAACTTTCTTTGCAGATTCTTCCACCTTTGCAAGCTGCTCTTCTGAAAGTCCTGTTGTACAAAGTACGACCGGCACCTGCTTCTCCACGCAATAACCCAACAATTCATCTGCTGCCGCTGCATTCGAAAAATCAATGATAACGTCCGCTTCCACATCGCACGCACCAATGTTCTCAAATACAGGGTACTCATTTGGCACTTTGGTGTATTTATCAATACCTGCTACAAGTTCAATTCCTTCTGTGTTCTTGATAATATCTGTAATAACACGTCCCATATGTCCGTTACATCCATGCATAATTGCTTTTACCATATTCTTGTCCTCCTCTGTATACATGCTTCTTCCGGGCGTATGCCGGTAAAAACAAAGGATACCATAGACGTATGATATCCTTCTGTCTTTTTATTATACTAACTGAATACCGAAATCTTTCATTGCCTGAGCAAGATTCTTCTCATGTTCAGGGGATATCTCTGTAAGCGGCATGCGAAGCGGGCCACAGTCGATTCCCATCAGCTGCATTGCTTTCTTAACCGGGATTGGATTCACTTCACAGAATAACTGATCGATCAGAGGGAGTGCCTTCAGCTGAAGTTCTGCACTTCCTTTCACATCCCCTTCAAAATACTTCTCACAAATGTCATGTGCTGCATCCGGTGCCACATTCGACAGTACAGAGATCACACCTTTTCCTCCAAGTGATAATACCGGAACGATCTGATCATCATTTCCTGAATAGAGGTCAACATTACCGTCTGTCAGGTTCATGATCTTTGCAACCTGTGAGATATTTCCTGATGCTTCTTTGATACCCACGATATTATCTACATCTTTTACCAGTCTTGCAACTGTTGCAGGTTCAATATTACAACCTGTTCTGCTGGCAACACTGTACATAATGATCGGTGCTGTCACTTCTTTTGCTACCGCACTGAAATGTCCGATAAGTCCGTTCTGTGTTGCTTTATTGTAATAAGGTGTAACCAGAAGCAGACCGTCTGCTCCATACTCGGAAGCTTCTTTTGACATGTCAATTGCAGTACGTGTACAATTGGAACCTGTTCCCGCAATAACCGGAACTCTCTTATTCACACGGTCGATTGTGAATTTCACACACTGCATGTGTTCTTCTTCTGTCATGGTAGCAGACTCTCCTGTTGTACCACAGATTACAATGCTGTCTGTTTTATGTGCACAATGAAACTCGATCAACTCATCAAGTCTGTCATAGTTAATACTTCCATCTTCATTAAATGGTGTGACTATTGCCACGCCGGCTCCTGTAAAAATAGCCATAGTGATCCTCCTGACTTTCATATAATCTAATGAAATTCTATCATCAATTAAATATGATGTCAATCCGAACCCTTATCGAAAATTCATCCTTTACACCGGCTCATCCATACATTCCAGCTTACTGACCGATACCTCGTAGGCAACTCTTTTCTGTGTTTCTGTTTCTGTGATCTTCTTCGTATATTCACGGCTCTGAATTCTTCCAACCACCTGCACGTGCTCCCCAACTTCAAATGCAGAAGCGAATCTGGCATTCCTTCCCCAGCAGATACATGGAATGTAATCGGATTTCCCGTACGGTCTGTTCACTGCCAGCAACAGATCTGCGATTTCCCTTCCCAGCGGTGTTTTTCTATATACCGGCTGTTTACAGATATATCCATCCAGTAAGATTTGATTCGTCTTTGCCCCGTCAAGCTCTTCTTCAATAAAAAAGAGTTCTCTGACAAAAACAGAAAGAATCAATCTGTTTTTCATCTCTTCGTGCCTGTTGTAAGACCGGAATTGTCCGTTTACCATAATAAATTCCCCTGTATAATCTTTCGAAACATCTATCAGACGTTCTGAAATCATCAGCGGTATCCTGTCTTTGGAATTACTGAGTCTTTTCACATCCACTTCTACCATATAAAAGCCTTCTCCGAATACTTCATGGCTGAATAAAAACGGGGATACGATTTCTCCCATCATAGTTACCTGGTTGTTCTCAATCATCTTATCTGACATAATTTTGTAATCTCCCTTCCTCTGGATCGTATTTTAAGTCATTACAAAGTCTATGAATCAAATCAGCATTTTAGAACTAAATACTTGTAAATTTCAAAAAATGTGATAAACTAATGTGGTTGCAGATAATAATAGGTAGAGAAAAGGAAGATTCGTAATGAAGACAAAACGTGAAGATGTACGTAATATCGCGATTATTGCCCATGTTGACCATGGTAAGACAACATTAGTAGATGAATTATTAAAGCAAAGCGGTGTATTCCGTGAAAATCAGGAAGTAGCAGAACGTGTCATGGACTCTAACGATATCGAAAGAGAACGTGGAATCACGATCCTCTCCAAGAATACTGCCGTCACCTATAACGGTGTAAAAATCAATATTATAGATACTCCGGGACATGCTGATTTCGGCGGCGAAGTAGAACGTGTCCTTAAAATGGTTAATGGTGTTATCCTCGTTGTTGATGCGTTCGAGGGTGCTATGCCGCAGACCAAATTTGTACTCCGCAAGGCAATGGAGTTAAAACTTCCGGTCATCGTATGTATCAATAAGATTGACCGTCCGGAAGCAAGAGCCGAAGAAGTTATCGATGAAGTTCTGGAACTGCTCATTGACCTTGGTGCTTCCGATGAACAGTTAGACTGCCCATTTGTGTATGCTTCTGCCAAGAATGGTGTAGCTGCACTTGAGATCTCTGATGAGATGAAAGATATGAAGCCTCTGTTTGAAACGATCCTTGATTACATTCCCGCACCGGAAGGAGACCCGGAAGCTCCGACCCAGGTACTGATCAGCACCATCGATTACAATGAATATGTCGGACGAATCGGTGTCGGAAAGGTAGATAACGGTACCATCTCCGTCAACCAGGATATGGTTGTTGTCAACCATCATGATCCTGACAAACAGAAGAAAGTTAAGATCAGTAAATTATATGAGTTTGATGGTCTGCAGAAAGTTGAAGTAAAGGAAGCTTCTATCGGAGCGATCGTAGCAATCTCAGGTATCTCTGATATTGCCATCGGTGACACGCTCTGCTCTCCGGAAAACCCGACAGCAATTCCTTTCCAGAAGATTTCTGAGCCGACAATTTCTATGGACTTTGTAGTAAACGACAGTCCGTTTGCCGGACAGGAAGGAAAATATGTTACTTCCCGTCACTTACGCGACCGCCTGATGCGCGAATTGAATACAGATGTCAGCCTTCGTGTAGAAGATACCGAGAATATGGATGCATTCAAAGTATCCGGACGTGGTGAGCTTCACTTATCTGTTCTGATTGAGAATATGAGACGTGAAGGATACGAATTCGCAGTCAGCAAAGCCGAAGTCCTGTATCACAAAGATGAGAATGGTAAGCTTCTTGAGCCTATGGAAATTGCTTACATTGATGTACCGGATGAATACACTGGTGTTGTCATCGACAAGCTGAGCCAGAGAAAGGGTGAACTGCAGACAATGGGTGCTGCCAATGGCGGATACACCCGTCTTGAATTCCGCATTCCATCCCGTGGTCTGATTGGTTATCGTGGTGATTTCCTGACAGATACAAAAGGAAATGGTATTATGAACACAGCATTCGACGGATATGCTCCATATAAAGGAGATATCCAGTACCGCAAACAGGGTTCCCTGATCGCATACGAAACCGGTGAATCTGTAACTTATGGCCTTTACAGTGCACAGGAACGTGGAACACTTTTCATCGGTGCCGGCGAAAAAGTCTATTCCGGTATGGTCATCGGCGAGAATGCCAAGACAGATGATATCGAAGTAAATGTATGTAAAACAAAACATCTTACCAACACCCGTTCTTCAAGCGCAGATGAAGCACTCCGCCTTACACCTCCGACTGTACTCAGTCTGGAGCAGGCAATTGACTTCATCGATACAGATGAACTTCTGGAAGTAACACCGGAATCTCTCCGTATCCGCAAGAAGATTCTTGATCCGAAGATGAGAAAACGTGTAAACCGGTAATCTATCCCCCACCGGATAAAAGAGACAGGAAAACCTGTCTCTTTTTTTCTTCTGTAAATACTTCTGCAACTCTTTTTTATATCAAAATATGTATTGGCAAATACATTCTTTTCACTTATACTGAAATTACAGCGGAAATCTATTATGAGAAAGGAATCCAACGAATGAAAGAATTTATCTGTCACATTCTCAAACAGGTGGCGGCGATTTTGGAGTATGTGATCGCTTTTATGCTTGCGATCGGTATCATTCTGCTTTGTTTCCGTATGGTATGTTCACTTCAGAATATCCCACATCTGAACACCTATCCAAATTACGATGATCTTCTTGAGGTTTGTTTTAATCTGATCATCGGTGTAGAGCTGATCCGTATGATGTATTCGCATTCTCCAAGCACTGTATTTGAAGTTCTGCTTTTTGCAATTGCGAGACATATTATCATGGATCACTCTTCTATCTACAGCAGTCTGATCGGGGTATGCTCGATAGCAGTCTTATTCGCAACAAGGAAATACCTGTTCTCAGAATTCGATGTTGCAGATGAAACTGTATTTCGGGCCTCAACAAAAGCTAAGGTTGTCAATAAAATCCTGAGTGTGAACATTCCTCATAAAACAGATGACACTCTTGCGGATGTGTTGCTCCCTCATCTCGACGAACACAATATCACTCCTCGTGTCGGTGCCTGTTATTACTTCCCCGACTGCGGTCTACGTGTTGCGAAACTACATGATGGAAAAATTTCGAGAATTCAGGTAATTCGTGCTATACATTAACGTCCAAACATGCTATACTACATATATCAGATAGATTGACGGTCCGAATAACAATTGTCAGATTTTATTTTTCTTATTTGATGATTGTATAACGTACATTTATTTGAAATTATGTCGCAAAGGAGTTGGGCATCATGAAATTTATTATTATTGGGAAGAACATCGATGTAACACCAGGCTTAAGAGAGGCCGTAGAAAGCAAATTAGGAAAGTTAGAAAGGTACTTCACTCCGAATACAGAGATCCATGTAACCTTAAGCGTACAAAAAGGGCATCAGAAGATTGAAGTAACTATTCCTGTAAAGGGTGGAATGGTTCGTTCTGAACAGGAAAGTTCAGATATGTATGTATCAATTGATCTGGTAGAAGAAGTGATTGAACGCCAGCTTCGCAAATATAAAAACAAACTGGTAGCAAGAGAACAGGAAGGCGGTAACTTCAAGCAGGAGTTCTTTGAAGAAGATGACAAGATTGAAGACGCCGGTGAGATTAAAATTGTACGTACCAAAAAAATTCGGATTTAAACCTATGTATCCGGAAGATGCATGTGTACAGATGGAACTTCTTGGACATGATTTTTATGTATTCTGTAACGCAGAGTCTGACGAGGTAAATGTTGTATATAGACGTAAGAACGGAACATTTGGATTGATCGAACCTGAATTTTCTTAAAATTCTATATAAAATGCAACACAATACCTGTAATGCAGAATGCAAAAAAGAGACGGCAGCCTATCATGCCGTCTCTTTTTTATTTCCTGTATGCACCAGAAACCATCAAAGCAATTATTCCAAAACCGTTGGCACACCGTCAATCTCAGCATAATAACACTCTTCTTTCGGTGTCATATCTGCCTGTGCGTTCGTCCCTTCCGTAATTGCATGCATCACCTGTTCCAGTTCCGTCTTCGGGATCAGTACTTCCAATTCTACTTTATCCGTATATACCGTATCCAGTATCTTCAGCTCTCTCTGGGCCAGAATGTACTGGATCTTACCGAATGTTGTATAATCTGTCTCTATATGAAGTTTCACACCCAAAATCTTCGTTATCACGACCGATGCCTGCAGACCGGCTTTCACAGCTTGTGAATAAGCCCGAACCAGCCCTCCTGTACCAAGCAGTGTACCGCCGAAATAACGTGTTACGACTACAGCCACATTCCTCAGTTCATTTCCAAGCAGTACATCCAGCATTGGTTTTCCGGCTGTTCCGTTCGGCTCTCCGTCATCACTGCAGCGCTGAAGCTGTCCTCTCTCTCCGATCACATATGCGAAACAGTTATGTCTGGCATCCCAGTATTTCTTTTTTGTCTTTTCTATAAATTCCAGTGCTTCTTCTTCATTCTCCACCGGTATTACAGTTGCGATAAATCTTGATTTTTTTTTCCTACAATCTCATCTTCTCCGCCCTGATAGATGGTTCTGTATTCTGGTAACATTTTGTCGTCCTTTCGTATAATTTGTAAATTTATACATAATATAATACCTAATTTCTTAAGATTTTCCTAGTCTAATATGAAGTTTTCA
>ENA-OQDT01002038-OQDT01002038.1-human-gut-metagenome-genome-assembly--contig:-NODE-2038-length-10779-cov-2.179121_pt1 | contig 10779 bp, 12 predicted proteins | sample MGYA00242786_ERZ504617 | MGnify/ENA primary metagenome ERZ504617 (study PRJEB26092, sample SAMD00036337) | human gut metagenome | host: Homo sapiens | study: EMG produced TPA metagenomics assembly of... | reverse complement strand
GCTAATACGGTGCGTTTTGCTAATTTGCTCTCTGCTAATAAAATCAGGTGTTATTAGCAAGCTGGACAGACTCCAAAGCCTTTTTGAGTAGTTCGGGATTGCTGGCAAGCAGGCTCGCAAGAGCTTCTGCATCGAGCGCGGGTGCGGCAGCAACGGGTGCTTCTTCTGCCTGCCTTGTAAAGGATTGCTCCATCTCATCAGCAAGGCGACGGCGATCCTCATCAAGAATGTGCGCATAGCGCTTGGTCACCATATCGGAGAGTTCCATCCGCCATCACCCTGTACCGCTTTCAGATCACCCTTGGAGAGCCGAAGCTTTACGCCCGTACTCGTATGCCGTAAGCTGTGAAACACGACATTATCGACATTGATCGTCGGGTCGTTCAGACCAATAAGGACTTCTTTGAACCGTTTGTTCAGATGCTCCGTCATAATCGGGCGGCCGTTGGCTTGGCAGATAATCAGGCCATAATCCATATAACCGTCGTCGCCAAGCTCCAGTTTCAGCTTCATTTGCATCTCTCTGAGCTTTTCGAGCTTCTTTGCAACGGTTTCAGGAATGTAGACGGTACGAATTACTGCCTTCCGATTTTCGGCTGCTTTAAGACAATCACCGTCCGTGTGCCCGGATAGAGATTTTGGAAAGCGGAAAAGGATGTCCATTTTGGGTAGCTTTTCAATCAGTTTCTTATCAACACGGTCAATCACACGGTCGATGTATAGCACCTGATCACTCCGGCTAAAGCGCTCCCACTGCGTTCCACCGACCTCGCCGCCGCGCATACAACAAGCAAACGCCAGTTGTATCGCACAGTGCATCACATATAAGTCGTAGATGTCGGTGCGGTCGGTAAAGTCCAATACTCTTTGCAGTTGATCGGGAGTCAATGCATCCCGTTTAGCTTCCTTGTGCTCCGGCAGTGTCGCATCCAAAAACGGATTTTTTGCAATGTACTCCCATTTTTTCGCCTGATTGAAAGCACATCGCAGAACCTTGTGGATGTCATGAATGGTTGAGGGGCTGATATGCTCCCGCTTTGGTTTGCCCATATTGGTTGCCGGCTCTGCTTCGTTCAGCAGGAAATGATAAAAGTCATCGACGGTCTTGGTGCGGATGCTGCGAAGTTTTTTGTCGCCCCAATAGGGATGGACATAATTTTCGAGCAAGCCGACATTTCCGTCATAGGTTGATGCCACCCACTTTTTCTCACCGTATTTTTCGATGAACTCATACAAGAACTCGCTTACGGTAATATCATTGTGATCCACATGGGTGTTCTGTTCTTTCTCATATTCAATCGTTGCTTTGCGGGATTTGGCTGCCGAATAGCTCAGCCCCGATTCCCATACCTGATGACGATTTGAACCCTCGCCCTCATAATAAACGACAGAATATGTTTTACCTCTCTTTACGATTGAAGCCATATCAAATACCTCCGTTATCAGTGATATTGTCAAGCCACTCATCGAAAGAGAGTTTTGAAATTCTTATGGTTCTGCCGATACGGACGATTTTGAACTCTCCCGAATTGCACAGTTCATATGCTTTTCTACGCCCGATATTCAGTATGGAGCGTATCTCATCGACAGAGTATGTCCGCTTTCCGACAGAGTGTTTCGGTACAATCTGTTCCAACCACATAACTCCTTTCTCACAAGCGACTTGATTGTACCTGCTTGTCCTGTAAGACAAGAAGATTATATCACCCGAAAGACGGAGCGTCACTTGTGCAAATTCAGCTTTTTCCGATAAAACATCTGCTATTTGCGGACAATCTCATAATCCAGCCCTTTTCTGCTGTTGCAGTAGGTGCAGGTGTCTTTTGCCGTTTGGTGCGGCTCGATCCTGCGCAAAGAATAAGCACCCGTGCCGTAGAAATTATCGGCGCAGGTGCTGCAAAGGCAGAGGATCAGTTTTTTCGGGACGCTCTCGATCAGACCGATGCTGACCGCCAACGCATGGTTGATGCCGCAAATGTGCTTTTCGGACAGATGCCCGATGAAGTTGCCCAAGCGTCGCTTATCGACGGTGCGCAGCTGTTCCAGCAGGACGATGGAGGGCAGCTCCAAGCCGTCCTCGGCGTCGATGTAGTAGTGGGTGGGAAGTTTGGCTTTCACGCCGGTTTTGCTCGTAATGGAAGCGATAATGACCGTGGGGCTGTGTTTGTTCCCGACATTGTTCTGAATGATCACGACGGGGCGATAGCCCTCCTGCTCGGAGCCGATACCCCGGCCTAGATCGGCGTAATACATATCGCCGCGCAAATATGTGTGGTTCATTCTGTGATGACCTCCTTTGTGTATTTAGGCGTTTCCGCCTATGTAGAGGTCAAGCGGCAGAACAGAATTGAGGTCGGTGAGAGATAAAACCATTCTCCGTTTCGTCTGACCCGTCCCGCCGCTTGACCGTAGTATTTTGAAGAAAATCTATTTGTCCTCGACGCCCCGATTTTCTATTGGGAAGTCATCAAGCGGCCGATGGCTGTCGGCTCCACGGGGATTTCACCCGTCACGAGGTTCTCTCGCAACCGCCCCCATTGCCTGCGACGGCTTCACGGTCGAAATGCCGCTTATCACGCTCGGACTGTGGCTGGACGGGAGTATCGTTAGCCCTATTGCCGGTCGTCGCCGGGGCGGGAGCCACCCGCCCGTGATAGCCGACTGTTTCTCGCTCCCCGCAATGCGGATTATGGCGCAGCCGCTAATGTGGCTCATGCTTTCGCAATGGCAATAGGAATGTGCTTGATGAATGGTTATTCGGTTGTCAAAGATCATCCCTGCTTGCCGAAAAGGAAAACAGGCAGAGAGTTTTCGTACCTCTCCACCTGTTTCCTCACTTAAAGGCTATTTGTGTAGTCTGAACTCAAAAATTTTTGAAAAACTTTTTGAGCTTTTCCACGGCGATGTCTACACTGAATTTCACTGCCCGTTTGGTGCATCCCTCCATTTCTGCAATCTGCTCATAGGTCAAGCCTTGAAAATAGTAGAGGATCAACCTCCGCTTTTGTATTTCGGGCAGTTCAGAGATCGCCCTATGTAACTGCGCATATTCCATGCTCTGCAAAGCGCTTTCTTCGACCGTCGCCAGGCGATGCACGGCTCGGTCATACAACGATGCCTCCGTGAGCTCCGACTGCTCATAGTGGCGATCCACCTCGTTCAGATAGGAGAGATCGTCCAACTCAAAGGAATCGAACAGTGTAAATACGGCAGCACTGATCTCAAAATGATGTCGATTGCCTTGCCCGTCTGAAAAGGTCAGCCAGTGGCGGCCGTCCTCGGTCGTGCTGATGGTATAGGGATCATATTTGTCCTTTCTTCGTTTCGGATGGTTTCCATCCATAGCGTTATCCTCCGTTTCGATTTGAATTTTTGAATGATCCAAATCGGACGGAGGGCTGCGGCAGCCTACGCTGCCACGCAAAAGGCACAGATATAGCAAAACGCACCTGCAAAGCGGCAGAAGCCGCAAAGCAAGTGCGTTTAATTCATTATTATAATGGCCGTGCAGTTCAGCATCAAGGAATGAGTAGAAATCAAGTTGAATAATTGATGCAAGCGATGGATCAAGCGCCCGATGCTTTTGCCATGCTTTCAGGATAATCCTCATTGTCCGGTCACAGCAGCGAAAGCATCTATCAAATCGGCATCATGTTTTTGCTATACACCGCAAGGTGACAACCATTTTACGGATTTCCGTAGCCATATCCTTGAAGACATAAGACTTCAAGTCACCAAAATGGGCTCTAAACTGCAAGCGAATCTTTTGGTATATGGCACTGTCGGTCATTTTCCTTGTGCAAATAGGTGATGCAACGGATCAGTGAATCAACTTACCGTCTTTCATCTTTAGTAGCACATCGGCTACCTCTGCTACTGCGGGATCGTGGGTGACAATGATAACACAGCGATTTCCCTCATGGGCCAGCCCTTGCAGAATACCAACAATGTTTCGGCTGTTTTCACTGTCCAAATTGCCGGTAGGTTCGTCTGCCAGAATAAGCTCACTGCCTGAGGTTAGCGCGCGGGCGATAGCCACTCGCTGCTGCTCTCCTCCGGAGAGCATATTGGGAAACCGCTTGAACTGATCCTCCTTCAACCCAACTTGCAGAAGTTTTTCTGCTGCGAGCTCATCCGCTTTTTTCTTTGGCATTTTGCGGACATACAGGGGATAGGCGGCGTTCTCCAACACGGTCAGGTGTTGAAACAAGTTGAAATTCTGGTAAATCACGGACACATGGTTCAGCCGGTAAGAATCACGGTTCATTTTCGCCGTGGATTCTCCGTCTAATTCGATCGTGCCGGAGGTCGGCACATCCAGTCCTGCAAGCAACGATAGAAATGTAGTCTTCCCGCTGCCGGAAGGCCCTACAATGGCATAAACATGCCCCTGTTGAAAAAGTGCAACTGACACCATTCACAGCCCTTACTGTCTGGACTGCATTTCTATATTCGTATGTAACTTGTTTGGAAGTCAGGATATTCATATTCAATCCTCCACCTTCATGAGATTCATAACATTTATGCTTGTGATCCGAAGTGCTGCAACCGCGGAACCGAGTAAAAAATATACCTGTCATCAGCGCAGCATGAAGCAATGCACTTGTCTGTATTTCGCCTTCCAGAAGAATGCCACCAGCTATACCGAAGAATGCACCTGTAAAAGCGAGAATAGAAAGTTCTCCCATGACCAATCCAAAAATTTTACATTGTTTCATGCCGAGGCAGCGCATGACAGCAAACTCTTTTGTCCTGCCGCGAGTTGCCAGAAAACTTGCGAAAAAGCCGATGCCGCCGCATACAATGATCAAAACCGGCAGCAACAGATGCAGCATGGAAAGGTTCGCCTGAATCTCCTCTATTTTTTCTGATAGGTCTCATCGTGGATTAAAACACAAAAGTAAGGCCATCCATTTGATTGCTGAGATCCGGGCGAAACAAACCACTCGTAAATATACGATTTGCTTTCTTCCAGCTTTTGATTGTTTCGGATATCGAAGAACAGCTGTCCGTCAGAAAAATGCAACGGAAACGCCTTCACTCCATGACATGAAATAGGGACAATATATTTCATTGCTCGGGCCGTTTGTAACAGTCCCTATGATTCGCAATCGTGCAGATTCGCCCATATCGGCGGCAACGGTAATGTATTCGCCATCGGTGACCAAGTCAGATGAAATCAGGCATACTTGTTCTTGCCCGCGCAGAACTCCTTCCTCCCAGTCTTCAAAAAATTGGACATAGACCCCTTCTGCTTGAGAAAGAGCGGGATCGGAATCGATCGAGAGAATCCTGCTGAGTGTTGCGCCTTCCGGTTTCTCCAATGACATTTTCGCTTTTGCCCGCACGTTTTTTACATAATCGTCCAAATAGCATTCCCGCAACCGTCGTTTCCCCTCCAACATCTCTACAAAAGCCGAAAGCATTTGCAGGTTGCCGGAATCAGTACCTTTGCATTTGTTACGGTGCAGGAAATCGTGGTGTTCTCAATTGTGCTGCTTAAAGCGTTCTCCTGACGGATAGTTAAATTCTGTAAGATCATTGCAGAAAGAGCCCCTGCGGCGGCAACCGCAATAAGGAGCAGACTTGATGTCCATCGGCGGAGCATGGCAGTCAGTGTTACACTTTCAAGAGCGTGACCGTTTTTTGAGACATAGACAATTATGCTCCTTTCAAGGCAAGCCTTATTTTGCTTTCATCAGCTTGCGGTTCGCAAAGATCGCCGTGCTGATCATAGTAGAAACCATGAGAAATACAAATGCAGTAACAGCAGAAAACCGCCCATTTCGCCGTCCGGATCGGAGCGTAAGAGCGCTCGAAAAGCAGATTTCCGTGTAACAACATCAAATAGCGCAATTGCAGCACATGTGCCAAACAAGACTGCAAGGGTTTCCAAAGGAATAAGTGCCATGATGATTTCCCGGAATACTGCCTTTGGATGACCTGCCCAAGAGGCGAACACCACGGATCGTCAAGTTCATTCTGCGGAAATTCAGAAACAAAAACAGTGCGGAAGTAAGCAGGAATACTCCGATGCCGACCATCATCAGGCGCATGGCATTGGTTTCAAGTGCATCCAGTGATTCCTGCATAGAAGAAAAGTCCTGATCGAAATAGAGAAATTGTCCAGCGAGGTTCTGCTGCTCCATGTACTTTTCAAATTCTTTTGCAGAGCCATTTTTCAGGACAAAAGTGTTCAGTAAGGAATTTGCCCGTGTTTCATAATTCTGCGCATTAGGAACAGATGCTTTGGGAACCAAAATCGTGTCCGCATTAAGCTGATATGCGCCAAATGCGAATCGAGCGCCAGTATAAATGCCAATAACGGTATAATTTTTGCATACACCGATCGCATCATCGAGAGACATATAGTATCGTTGACGATAAGGGCCCGGATCTTCCGCCGCAAGCATAGAATTCGCCGTCGCACCGTTGTTGTATTCCCCAAATCCAGAATCATAGTAGTCAAGCTGAATCATATCTCCCAGCCGGAGGCCGTTTTGTTCAGCATAGGCTGCACTGATGACACACACATCATCACCGTTTGTGTACTCTTCGCCTGTAAAAAAGCGCCCGGATAACAAAGCCTCATCACCGGTATTAAAAGAATACATACTCTCCGCCCGATCGGTCAGTATCACGGCCGCAGACTCATAGTTAAGCTGACAAAGCGGTACAATATCTTCCCGCCAAGTCGAAGCTGCATCGCTGTTTAGATAATCTGTCACCGACCCTGTATATTCACAGACCCAAGGAAGTTGTCCTGCCGCAGGGAAATGGTAGTCCAGCCCATTATAACTACCAAGTTCAAGACTGCTGGGCTCACCATAGAAATTGCTGTTGATCTCAGGGAACGGAACAATGTAGCGATTCTCATTTTTTACCTGATCATACCCATCGGCAGACCGAACGACACGATGATCTTGGTATTGGCCGAACACAAGATAGGTTTTACCTTTTTCAAATGGTACTGCCCCATTTGATTCGCGTACATCGCTGTAGATATGTACCGAATCAGGTTTGGGGAAAGTATTATATGCGTCTGACAGGCAGATGATTTCCTCAACGCTGAATGTTGCATCATACAGAAACATACCTTCCGTTGGCTGCTCCCGGATGCCGCTGCAGCGCAGTGCAAATACGGCGAGAGAATAGCATTCTCCATCGAATGCCGTATTATATTCAGATGGGTCGATGCTGCTGGAAGAGAGGGATCTACTGCCCGCTATATGAGCAGAAAGCAGGCAGCGGCGGTCAACCGTGGTGATTTGGGGAGCTTCCTGCGCTGCTTTGTCTGCAAATACACGATTCTGCAATGCGGTGGCGATCTCCTCCGGTGACAGGTTGCTTAGATTGGGTTCAATCGGGATCGCGATCGTTGTGTAACCATTTGATATCTCATTTTTCTGTGTCTTGGCGCTTTCCCATGCGGAATAACCGGTGCAGGACAGCAGAACAGAGAAACTGAGCAGCAATACCAGCAATGTGGTAAAGAGAGGCCTTCTTGTTGCCTGCTTGAGGAAAATGTTCATAATTCGTTTTGCCTCCTTGGGATATAGTCGTTCGGCACATATCGTATGATCGTCCGTTTCGTACATTTTACTCTTGAATGTATGACGATTCAATCGGTCACGCACGAAACGACAGTTTTGATGCAGTTTTGGTCGTGCTTCCTATGGCACATTCGGGGGTGGTGCTTGCAAAAAACACAAAATATGCTATAATGATTCTACTTATATAAAGTGTAAGGGTGCTATTATGCGTGTGATTTTTTGCGATGATGATTCGATTATTCTTGAGCAACTGCATTTATATGTATCGGAGTATTTTGAGCAACTGGGCGGAATGATACCGGAATTTGCCTGCTATTCCAGCGGAGACGCTCTGTTAAATGCCAAAGTTCGCGCGGATATCGCATTTTTAGATGTTGAAATGCCCGGCGTTAGCGGGATCCATGTTGGTGCAAAGCTGAAAGAATTGAATCCAAATATAAAAATATTCATCGTGACCTCTTATCCGGATTATTTGGACGAAGCCATGAGATTTCAGGTGTTTCGGTATTTGTCAAAACCGATTGATAAAAATCGGCTGTTTCGCAATCTGAAAGATGCAGTTTACCAGTACAATATGGAAAGCCGCGAGTTCCCCATTGTAACGAATGAAGGAGTATTTGTTCGTCGTGCGGAAGAGATCATTTGCGTTGAAGCGACACAGAGAAAAGTTTTAGTTCATACGATAGATGGAGTTCTGCAAAGCACACAGAATATGGAGTATTGGCGGCAAACTTTGACCTTGCCATGCTTTTATATGACGCACCGGAGCTATATCGTCAATCTGCACTTTGTCAATTCTATTCACAAAGATACGATCCTGCTGAAATATCGGGGCAGGGAGATGACCGCTTACTTAACAAGGAGAAGGTATACTGCATTCAAGGACACCTATTTGTGGTATATGGAAAGCGTGAAATGATGGCGGAATATATTTGCTACGGCGTGTTATATATTGCAGAAGCGACCATTGCGTGGCTGTATTTTGATGCTCTGTTTTGTAGAAAATCATCCGGTCTTAGAATTGGCATCACATGTGCGGTTGCCTATCTTCTTTTGTTTGGTATTACATGGTTTAACAGCGTTGTTTTGAATGGCGCAGCATTTTTCCTTTCTAATTTACTGCTGCTATGGATGAATTACGAATGCAAGCTGAGATCTGCCATATTGCATTCTGCTTTTCTGACCTCGATCATGGCTATTACAGAAATTATCGCAGCATGGATCATCAGCTTGTTTGGGTTCCGTTTTGGCGCCTATGCAGATAGTTTGGCCATCATGATCGTCATGGCTGTGATCAGCAAAATGCTTTATTTTTCGATAACAGTCATTGCTGCAAAACTCTGGGCTCCGAACCGACAGGCTCAGGAAGAGCCTGCGTTTATGGGATTGCTTTGCATATTACCGATCTTTTCTGTCATTGTCTCAGCAGTAGTGGTATATATCGGGGTACGCGCAGAGATGACAAAACCGGTAGAACTTCTCATGATAATTATTGTGTTGACCTTACTGATCGTCAATCTGATTTTTATGGTCATATACAACCATTTGCAGCGAATGCACGCTGAGCAGCTGGCTATGAATTTGAGTATTCAAAAAGAAGAAGCAGATGCTGCATATTATCAGGATCTGCAAAAGCAGTCCGAAAACCAGCGCATTCTCATACACGATATCAAAAGGCATTTAAATACTATTCATGGCTTGGCAAACGACTTCAACGCTCCGGGGATATCCGAGTATATTACGAAACTTGTGGATGATGTACTGCCTGATCAGCAGGTAAAACTATGTTCTGACCCCATACTTAATTTCATGCTGCAGCAATTTCGGGATAAATGTAAAAGCCAAAAAATAACCTTCAATGTGATATCCGAGATAATTGTCTTTCGTTTATGGATGCCCCAAGTATTACGACCTTTTACGGTAACCTGCTGACAAATGCGTTCGAGGCGGCGAGCTCCTCTACAGAACGGACGATAGAGCTATCCGTAAAGAAAAAATGAGGATCAACAGGTTGTGATCGTTTCAGTTGTCAATTCTTGCGATACACCGCCGGTGCCGGATCATGAGGGCTTGTTTCGAACGAAAAAGCGCAATCCCGGAATTCATGGTGTTGGTCTGAAGAGCATTGGGCGTATAGTAGCCCGATATCACGGCGTTGCAACGATGCGTTTTGACCCCGAAAGTAAGAAATTCTATCATATCGTTCAATTTCCCATGCAAGAAGAACGGAAAAATCGCAGCTGAACATATCTAATGATTTTTCCACCCATTCGGTATGTAACATGCAAAAGGAGCAAATGGCATCTTTGGTCTATGCCATCTGCTCCTTTTTATAGGCCTAATTAAAAGGCTGGTATTCCATACCCAAGGATCTCATAATGCCCTACGGGATATTGGTTCTGTCGGCAGCTATCGCCGGAATTGCCCTCGATGGTGTAGACAATGCCGTTTTCGCATTTCTCCACGATGCCGACATGATCGGACTGCCCGTCCTGCGGACCGGATGAGCCCTTGTTGTCCCAATCGAAGAAAATGATCTGACCGGCAGACGGCTCAAAGCTGCCGTTCTGCCATTGTCCACGGTCCTTGAACCACTGCACCCCATTGACACAGCCTGCGAACTTCGGAATAACGCCGCTGTCGATATAGCCGCACTCATTCGCACACCAAGATACAAAGCAGGCGCACCACTCCACACGGGAGTTAAATCCATACCATGACCAATAGGGCTGACCGCCCACATTGCCGATCTGCGACAAGGCCACCGTGACGATAGCATCGTCCCCGGAGTAAATGCCGTAAAGGACGGCTGACCACATACTACGGTTTTCCTCGGCAAGCAATTCAGAGAGCTGCTGCCGCTGATCGGCGTTGAAGTTGAAACGGTCTGCCATTTCTTCGGCGGTCTTGTGGCTGACCGTAATATAAAGGTAGGTGTGTGTGACCGTTGTAATGGTTTCTACAATGTTCCCGTGGCCGTCATCGGTTTCGGTGATAATCTTTCCGGGCTTTCTCTCAATGTGAGAAGATATTTCATTCATCTGCCAGAAAATATCTTTGAGGATGGCTTTCTTGGCATCGTCCACCGTGGCGACCTCCTGCGGATCGTTGGGGTCGGTGGTGGTTTTCACCGCATACACGGCCAGGCACCTTCCGGCCAGACGGCACGGGAGCCGGACTCTCCAACTCATCATAGGTGAGATTTCGCCCTTGCCGTATCGGAATC
>ENA-OQDT01002036-OQDT01002036.1-human-gut-metagenome-genome-assembly--contig:-NODE-2036-length-10780-cov-2.136581_pt1 | contig 10780 bp, 17 predicted proteins | sample MGYA00242786_ERZ504617 | MGnify/ENA primary metagenome ERZ504617 (study PRJEB26092, sample SAMD00036337) | human gut metagenome | host: Homo sapiens | study: EMG produced TPA metagenomics assembly of... | reverse complement strand
CTGCTGTAATTTGCTCTAATCCCGCATATCTTTCCTGTACCTTTTGCAGATATTCAGCATTCCTTTCCTCCTCTCCTGTGAGGATCTGACCATTCAAGTCGCTGATTCCATCCAGTAATTTCGGGTTGTATTCTTCGATAATGCTGAGGTATTCATCGTAAAGGTCACGCTGTTCTGTAATCCTTTTTCTGCTTGTCCTGCTCTAAATTTGCGATCTGTTCCTCGTAATATGCCCGATCTTCTTCCTTGCATGTGCTAAGTTTACTCTGCAGTAGCTGTATTTCTGTGTCGTAGGCCGCTTGAATCTGTACGATCTCATCATCTCGGATCTTCGCTTTCTCTTGTAAAAGTTCTGATGCACTTTCAAGATCCATCGTCCGCGCCCGAGCAGCAAACTCATTTTTTGCATAAAGGATTTCTTGCTCTGTTCCTCCCAGTGCTTCCAACTCAATCTGACGTATCCGTTCGTTTTTACTTTGGATGTCTGCAATTTCCTGCTCATTCAACTGTCGTTTTTCATTCATTGCATTTTGCTGGATCGCAAGAATTTCACCTTGTAACGTCTGTACTTCACTGATCTGCGCATCACTTGATTGCGACAACAGTTCCAGTACTTTCTGTTCGCTTTCATCAATCACCTGATCATCTGCGATGAACAGGTCTTTCAGTCCACTTTGTGCCTCCTCTTTCCTGCTTTCGATCGTCGAGATCACTTCGTCACATATACCATTGACCCGTTTCGTAAACCCATCGGTTTCCTCCTGTGTCATGATTCCGTCAAATCCGATCTCGTGCAAGTACACACTGAATTCTTGGACCTTTTTCGTAGATTCTTCCATGGCTTCCTGAAATTCAGGGCTTAACTCATCGCTGAATTCTTTATGTACATACCCCATTTCTTCCAGTTCTTCTTTCGTGTACCTCGTAACTCCTTGCAGGTCTGCCAGCGCTTCTTCCAGCCATGACATTTCCTCTCTCGATTTAAGGACTGTAGAATTGAGCACATCGCTTTGCTCATGAAGAGCATATACTCCGGCGCCAACCACTGCTAAACCTGCCGCAAGGGGTGCACATGTTCCCAGAGCACCTGTAAAGCTTTTTGCAAGCACAGATCCTCCTATGCCTGCCGCCTCTTGTGCGTCACCGAAAGCGCTAAGTGCTTTTGTGACTGTTCCTATTCCTGTCTTTAACTTAGTATAGGTTTGAACCCCACCGCCGATTAGTTTTAATGCCGGACCTGCTACCGCAAGAGTGATTCCCCACTGCACCACATTCTCTTTCTGCTCATCTGTTAATTCGGAAAATGCTTCTGCCACATCCCCTAATATATCAGACACTTTCTCGATTACCGGAACAAACGCTGCACCAAAACGTACTCCTTCGTTCCGAAGTTCATTCAATGCGCCTTTTAACTGTTCTGCCGGAGTCGCATCTATTTTTTCAAACGCCTTTTGCGTCGCCCCTGCGCTTGTCTCCATTCCTCGCAGCATTTCGTTGTATTCTTCGCCGTTGTTTTTTATACAGCACCAACGCCGCCGATCCTGCTTCCACAGAGCCGAACATATCTTTCAAAGTCTTATCGTTCTTTTGTGCCTCTACATTTAACAGACTCAAAATCTCTGTTGTAGACATCCCCTCTTTTTTCAGATCTGCAAAACCTTTTCCTGTCAGCTCCCGCAGCGTTATGTCCGCAATACTTCCGCTTTTTGACAACTCTGACAGCATTGCTTTTAAATACGTTCCAGATTCCGCTGTTGCCACACCGTTTTTCGTAAGCTGTGCATAAGATGCACTCAATTCCTCAATGCTGAAATTTCGACGCATTTGCAACCGGGATCACTGTTCCCATGCTTGATGCCAGTTCGTCCACCGTTGTTTTACCTAAATTCTGCGTTGTGATCAATAAATCGGATACTCTCGTGGCATCACTCGCTTCTAGTCCATACGCATTAATCGCCGTCGTGAGGACATCTACTGCTTTCGCTCCGTCTGTAAAACCGCCTTTTGCAAGTTTCATCGCATCCGTCGTGAACTGGATCGCTTCTTTTTGATCCACTCCGGCAGAGATTGAAGAATAGACAGCTTCTGAAAATTCATCAACCGCCACCTTCGTTTCGCTACTTGCATCAAGAAGCTCATTTTTGTACTGCGTAAAATCCACGACATTTGAATCCAGAAGTGTACTTACTTTTGCAAAGCTGCTCTCAAAATCAACCGCCATTTTTGTCGTTGCAGCGCCTACGCCCACGATCGGAAGTGTCAAGCCTTTCGTCAGCAGATCACCTGCTTTAGAAAATTTTTCTCCGACTTTCGCCGTCGTTTCCATCTCCTGACTGATCCGCTTTGCCTCGCTTGTGCCGATCGCAGACGCTTTCTCCATGTCGTTTTTAAAATTTTCAATATCGACTTTAATCTCTGTTAAAAGAGGGGCTAATTTTATGCTTCCTGCCATTTCTGTCTCCCTCCCGTAAATTTATGGATCGCATCCTCATCCGCTTCCGTCTGCTGCAATCTCCACAAATTTTTCAAAATTTTTCTTCCGTCTTTAGAAGATTGATAGCTTGCAATCCAACTTTCCCGATTTAGGAGCAAGAAAAAAGAATAAGGCAATTCCAAGACCTCACGGAAATTCAGTCCTGTATACTGACTTATTCTTTTTATAATTCCTGTTTTTAGGCTGTATGCTCTTTCCCAGTTCTCTGTCGGGAAATACTTTTCGCAGATTGCTTTTCCGATTTCTCCTTCCGGAACTGGGATTCGGAGTTTGGGTCTGTATCTGCTTTCAGCCGCAGCGCTGATACTTCCGCAATCAAACGGATAACTGCTTCTAGCGGGAGTTTTTTTATCTCATCCGCCGTAAACTCCCTGCCCTGCCTGTTATGATTTATCAGGAGCAAGCATGCATCGATCCGTTTTTCATACACATTGTCTTCGGACAGATCCGCCTCTAACTGATCCATTTCTAAAATCATTCCGACTGTCGGCTCGAATACATCATATTCTTTCCCAAACAGCTTTATTTTCACGGAATTGTTCATGTATTGATCTAAATCTAACACCTTATTGCGCCCTCCTATGCCGCGACAATCGCCGCCGCTTCTTCTTCCGTAAGTTCTTCTTCAAAACTTGCAAGGAAACCTTTTACTTTCTTGATCGCTGTTAATTCTGCGTCGATCGTTACTTCTTTGTTCTCCCACGCGATTGCAAATCCCGATCCACCCTGTCCGATCATCGTAAAACGAATCTTTTTCCCGTTCTCCTTTGTGTGTACTGCCCTAAGCAAAACTGTTTTTAATGCCTTCCCATCTCCGGTAAAAATCAGATCTTTTTTCTTGCCTTCCTTATTTTCCTTGTAGACTCCAGTGGATAAGAGAGACACATTCGCAAGATTCCACGATAAAACTCCCGTCTTTGCCGAGATCGCCTCTTCTGTGATCGCAGACTTTACAATCTGTCCATACTGATTTTTCACATCGTATTTTGTCGGCTTATAATTTACGGTAAACCCAGAAGAGCAATGTCCGACATCATGTTCTTCTGTTTCAATGGTCGCGTGTTCCGGGATCTCCGTTCCGGTAAATTCATACATATACACATCACACGCTCCGATTAAAATTTCGTCCTTGTTTTTCATTACGTTTCCTCCAATCAACGATAAAATACAGGGTATCTTCAAACATTTGACACCCATCATTAAATATTGTTCCTCCGCCTGCTATACTGGAATGAAAACGGATGTTCCCGGTTGTAATATAAGGATCATCTTCTTCCATATCGAGCAGATCTTTCAATTTTACTTCTGCATCTTTGCAAGTATCATAATCCCGATGCATAATCTTTAACTCAAGCTGGCTCTGTTTTACATGTCCGCCGGATATCGGAGTAAATGTGTAAACTACACTTAAGTCGTCTAACACTGTTGTAAATACCGGATATAATTTGCCCGACAGTTCCGGGAACTCCGTTTCAATGTAGTTTTTAATACTAATCTCCATATCAACCCCCGAGTATTTTCTCAATCTGTGCCGCATTGTAGATAATGGCGTATGACAAAAACGGTTTCGGTCTCTGTCCTACCGTAAAATGCATCCCTTTGTATTTTCCTGCTTTCACTTCATACACCCACGGCGTCTTTCTTCCGTCTCCGTTTACAGCGTAAATTCCTGTACCGTTGTGCACATAGGGGGCATATTCCAAATTACTCCCAATCCTGCCGATAATTTCGTCTGCTGTGATTTCCGTCTCACTTGTGATCGACGCCCTAAGATGACCTTGATCGACCGGACAAAGCTGACGTGCCTCGCCTTCCACTACAAGACATGCCTGCGACACTTTCTTCTCCATGTCCAAAGCAATCTTTGCCGTTGCGTCCCGGATACTTTGAACAAAATCGTCATTATCTGCCATCACTCCACCACCTTCAGCAGAAGATTCGTCATGCGTCCCTGCGGATTACAATCTATAATCCGATAGACAACGTCGTCTTTTACAAGGCGGTATCCCTCTGCTTTGATACTTTTACAGCGCGTCAGTCCTATATGTGTCGATTCCAGATAAGTCGCAGATGTGGCCACCTTCATGTCGTTTTTTTTTCGTAAACGGCAGCTTTTTACCTCGCCCGTATCAACCCATTTCTGTTTTTCTGCCCCAGATGGAGTTCTGACAGTTTCTTCTTTCTGCAGTCGATACGGTTTCATATCTCTGTTAATTGACATATCTATCACCTCGGTAATCTTCTATATCTTCTGATCGTTCGCTTTACCTGATCCGGCAGAGAATCCATATATGTCGTACTTCCGCCGAAGCTTTGGGATTCGCTTGCAATTCCCTCGACTCCATCTTTATTAAAACGGATCAGCGTCAGTTCTTTTACAGCCGGAATTACCCCTTCCGGCAGTGACTCTTCATCCTCATAATTTAAGTAACTCCGCATGTCGATGATGCTGTCGTGGATCATGTCTTCCAAAAGCTCCCAGTCTTGTTCAGACATTCCCGGACGCTTCAACAATTCCTTTAAAACCTTTTTTTCCATTCTTCATCACCTCAAAAAGAGAGGGATTACTCCCCCTCTAGGCTGATACCTCTTTTGTGTTTACCGGACTCTTTGTATCGTTTGTGATCTTGACGTTGATCGGATCTGCATCTGCCGCTGTTCCGACTTCAAAATATAATGCTGCACTTGCATCGTCACGGAGTACTTTATCGCCGTACACACAAAGTCCACGGATTCCGTCTGCAAACTTATTCTGTAAGCGCATCGCTTCCACTTCATTGATCTGTTTCGCCGCACCAATCGCAGATTTATGGTTTGCAATAATGACATTTGCCGGAAGTTCCTCGGAACACATCACCTGCATGCCGTTGATTGTCTGACCTTCTACCACTCCGTTTTCTAATACTTTCGGGTTTGCCGTGAAGCGCTTATCTTTGGACAGTAATCCGAGATAGTCCGCATTTACCGTCACGAAACGGTTGACTTTCGGAACTTTCTTCTTGGAGAGCATCGTTCCAAGATCTACGATGTAATCATATGCGCTTGCCGCAGTTACTTTCTTCTTCGCAGAGGAGCTTCCGATCAGAAGTTTTGTCCCTGCCAACAACGCCGCGAAAAAGTCTTTATCGTACGTCTCCGCAAGGACCGCCGCATGTTCTTTCGTTGTCGCCGACAAAAGATCTGCTTTCAACTGCACCTTATCCACATCATCCAGTGCAAACGCAAAATATTTCTTCTTGTCAAATACCATTTCTACCGGAGTCGTGTCGATGTCATCCCAGTCCACACTTCCCGAGTAATCTTTCAGTGTTCCCCCTGCAACCCGGTTAAAAATAACTTTATTTCCTTTGATTTCTGTTGGTTTTGTTGCCAATACGTCCGCAATCGATACGGAATGGAAGTTCGCAAGAAGCGCTCCCTCCCAAAGGGTAGGTTTAAAATTATCTGCTGCCATATTCTTTCATCCTCTCTCTTTCTTATTCTTTTGCCATCGCCGCAAACTGCGCCGCCACTTCTTCAGCTGTCATGCTGTCGGCGTTTTGCACAAGTGTATCAAATGCCGTTACCCCTGAACCACCTCCGTCAGGGTTTGCCGGATTTCTTCCCGACAAAACAGGATTAAACAGATCCTTATAGCTTTCCTTCAAGCCTTTCATCTGCTCGTCCAGTCCTGAAACTGTTCCATCATCCGAAACGATCAGTTTTTCACGGTCAATTTTCCCTGCCAGCAATTCCGCGTGTTTCGCATTGTTATCTGCAAGTGCCTTATTGATTGCCGCATCGATCTTCATGCCTTTAATCTCTTTCTCATGGTCAGCTTTTAACTGCTTGATTGTCCCTTCGTGCGTTTTGATCGTCTTCTGAAGCTCCTCGTTATCGGCATTGTTCTTTTTCAGATCCCCGATTGTCTTATTTGCAGTCTCAAGCTCCTTTACCTTCCGTTATACTGCTCTTTCGGAATGATATGCTTTGGTGCTTCCTCATTCACCTTTTTCATGGTAGCCTCTACATCCAGCTTCCCATCTGCCCCGTAAACCACATTTGATAAAATTTTCTGTAACCACTCCATTTTTCTTTACCTCCATAGATTTTTATACCGGCTCTCCCGGTACTGGGATGTACCGTTGTTCTTTATACCCTGCAACCTATAAAAAAGGGTAGAAAAATAGCACCCTTGCGGATGCTTCGTGCGCTCTGTAACCCGGAGCAGGGAGATATTCAGGATTACCTTATCTTTTCTTTACAGTCGCCTTTTTCTCAGGCTTTGCTTTTACCAACGTCATTTTTGCGTCGTTACTTGTCGTGGACAATTCTTTAAATCGATCATCTATCAGTTCCAGTTCATCGCCTACCGTTACTTTCCTCTTCAGCTGCTTGTCATAATAGCTTTTAACGCATACTGCTTTCATAGCACTTCCTCCTTTCCTGCTTTCTGAATATAAGAAGACCACCAATCGTATTCGACCGGTGGTATCTACTCTACAAAATCTGCTAAATTTCTTCCTGTCGCTAATGCCCTTTTAATGTCACGAACATAATCTTTATAATCACTTTGACCATACTCAAGTTCCATTTCCCCATCAGGATTATACCCAAATTTCTTCTCATATTTTTCTTTAAGTTCAATAAGCTCAGATGTATCTTTACCATACCACATTATTTTATCATCCTCTCCATAGTTTCGGATATCTCCTTCCAACTATTTGGAAACAGCTCTCGAAACAATTTTATTGCATCTTCATTCCCGTTAAACACAGTTCTTCCATATTGTGCAAAAGTTTCTTTTTCAAGTGCTTTTTCCTTGTCCCAATATCCTGCTCTTTTATGCCCATACCCTAAGAAAATATCACTATTACTCATACCATGAATAACGTCTGATATCCCTCTGTATGCTTCCTTCAACTTTATATCCGTAATATTATCTTCAAACGCTTTTGGATACCTTGAGTATAACATTTCTTTGATGGATTTTCCATAACCTTTCGCAAGGTTCTGCAGCTTATTGTAATCAGATATAACAGATTTACTTAACAATCCATTTTCAATTAATCCATAAGCATCATCTATTTCATGGAATAGTTCATGTGCTAATGTATCAACCTTTGCATTTTCCGCTAAATACACCGTCTTTTCACTAGCCGAATATTTAGACTTTCTTCCTTTTGCCCTTTTTATAGTAGTCCTTTCCAACGATTGGGTTAATAATGTTCTTACACAAATATCATTTATATTTTCAACTTTCTGTTCAAACATCTTTCTCTGTTTTGATATCCCAGTAATACGATCTACTATTTTCTGTCCGATATCCGATTCTAACTCGTCAGGATGATTTTTCTCATATGCCGCAATCAATTTCTCATCCGTAACTGGGATGATCGTACACCGACAATTCGCATGCAGCGGAACGTGAACACACTTCTCGATCGGATAGACCTTTTCATGATATCCTCCGCAAATATCACAGGTTCTTTCATCCAGTGCTGCCCAAACCTGAACATATTCCACACCAGCATCTTTGTACCGGCGCAAGGCTGCGTCATTCAGGTAGTGCATACTCTCAGTACGGACAAGTCTATGACATTCATTGAAACCTTGACCCATCCGGTTATGTAACGCAATCGCAATCTCTGTTACCGTCTTTCCCTGCTGCAATCCAGTAAGCAGAATATCATTCAGACTAACTGCCAATTTCTTTTGATTCTTCCAAAGTCTTCCCGAAAAATTATCCCCTCGCCACGGCGCTTCCATCAGCTTCTCCATCAGTTTCTTATTCGGCATTGAAAAATCAAGATCTCCCATGCCTGCCGCGGTATCCGCATACACTTTTGCGAATCCATCCTGCATGTTTTTCTTCGCAAATGCTTCCGTTGAATGCCCAAGATCCTCTATGATCTTTTCAAACTTTCCGTTCAATTCTGTGAGACGGTTCTGTTTATACATTTCAGACAGAGAAAGAACTCCATCCTTGCTGTACTTCTCAGCCAGTCGATAGAGCTCATCCTTTACGCTTTCGCTTGCTTCAATGTAAAATTGCAACAGCTCCTTATTCTTTTCCTCTAAGGAATTGTAAACTTTCCATGTCTCCGAAGCTATGCGCTTTTCCCAGTATTCACTATTCTTCTCCATTTCCATCATCCTTTACTGGCGGTGCTGTGTCCCATGCTGGTCCTTCTGCTGCTTTCTGTTCTTTCAGTGCTTTCAACTCTTCTTCCACATCAGACACAAAAGGATGGTGCGCGATTAGTGTTTCGTCTGATACGATTCCTTGTGAATTGCTGCAATTTTGAATCTGCTCCGTCTCGTTTATCGCCATATCTTTGTTAAAGACCAACCCTACATCAATCTTTTCGTAATCTCCCTGTCCGGAAATCTGCAAATACAGATCCACAAAATACAATAGCATTTCAAACCCTCTGCTGAACTCCGTTTCCATAAGTTTGCATTTAAGGTCAAGACTGCTGTACATAAATTTCAAAGCCACGCCGGACGGCGCTGATCCGAATTTGTCCAAATCTTTATTTACCGATTGCCCACTCTCTACAATATCGCGGTTTAACTGCTCGTAGTGCTCTCGCAATGCAGTAATATCCATTTGCGGCGTAAGCGTATCGACGCCTCCATCTTCTGTGTCATCGATCAAAATTGCTCTGTCTTCATTGAGCTGTTTTATAAAATCTGATAGATTTTGACCTCCATACCCCTTTAAGACAAATATCAGGTTTTTGACCTCATCCATATAGTTCGCCGCTTCACTGCGCCCTAAATCATAGCCATCAATTAAGCTCTTCACGAATTTGATATCCGGCATTTCGATCTGATTGTTTTTAAACGGAATGAATGGCACTTTCCCCCATGTTTCCCACTCCTCTACACTTTTATAATGCGCTACGGGTCCGCCTGCATCCATACTTTTATCGTTATCGTAAACGAGCATTTGTCCTTCTAAACGGTAATATTTTACGCCGTCCTTTGTCCAAATTTCTACATTCGTAATCTCTTTCTCTTGGTTATACTGCCATACCGTCGTATTGTATACACGGATCATGGCATCCAGTTCTGTGTGGCTTCTGTCCGACCAGTACGGGATGCACTGCTCCGCCGGGATCATGATTGTTTTCAGTTTTCCTTTCGGATCAAGATATACATGCAACCATCCAATCCCTTTGTTTGATGCTTCATATCCGAGTTGTGTAAGTTGATACTGAAAGTGTTTCCCAAGTACATCTTTGACCTTTTCGACATAAGTGTCGTTTTTATCTGCTCCGTCTGTTTTGTATGTAACCGGCTTTGTGAGCAAGTATGCAATTTTCTCATCTACCTGAATTTTATACTTCGCGTGGGCAAGTTTATTGTTCGCCCTCCATGTCTCTTCCTCTTCTACTTCTTGCCATACTCGGGGCATAATCTCTGGCGCATCAGGCCAGCTTCTTTAGCTAAATCGGCAAAAAGAAGCCGACATTGCTTCCCATTGCTGAGACAAGCCTGCACTATGAGCATAACTCCTGGTTGGAGTTCTCCCCTCTCGATTTTTTGGATGCTCCGAGGATGGATCTTGGCAATAATGGATAGTTTCCATTGAGAATATCCAGAGCGTTTACGGTATTCACGGAATATTCTTGCAAGTACGTGTTTTAATTCTTCCATCTTTTCATAATTTGACGGAAGCATCAAAAAAAGCTAGATGATGAAAGAGGCTACGCCTTATATATCCGTTAAAAATTTTTACAAAAATTACTTGGTGCTAGGCTGGATAGAATCCAACAAGCCTAACTAGATGAAATAATTATGCAGGAGGATGTAATGAGGTCTCTCAAATGGATAGGACCTTTTCTTATGCTGTTTTGCGTTACGCACAATACCTATGCAGATTCAGAGGCATTATGTCCCTCAAAAATACTCGATAGCGGAACTCTCACTGGAGTCTACAAGGGCTCACAGTGCGGAGATATGTGCTATGGCGCATTCCAGCTTGATTCCGGGGAATCCGTCTTCATGATTGCCGATCCTGATCGGCTTGATCGGGAGTTGGGAAAGGAGGGCAACCGGGTTTCAGTGAATTACAATGTGCAACAATTCGTGGAATGTATACGGTGAAGAATGTTCACGGATGGAGGTATACAAGAGCGGTCATGTCACAGAGCAGCATACTAAAGAAAACGCTTCCACGCAGAATGCCCTGCTCAGTGCGGAAATACGCCCAGTGCATGGAGAAAAAGCGGTGGTGTCACCGTTGCCATGCAGGATTGCCTGACTGTGGAATATGAACGCATGGAAGCTCTTCTCAAC
>ENA-OQDT01002034-OQDT01002034.1-human-gut-metagenome-genome-assembly--contig:-NODE-2034-length-10793-cov-4.095631_pt1 | contig 10793 bp, 9 predicted proteins | sample MGYA00242786_ERZ504617 | MGnify/ENA primary metagenome ERZ504617 (study PRJEB26092, sample SAMD00036337) | human gut metagenome | host: Homo sapiens | study: EMG produced TPA metagenomics assembly of... | reverse complement strand
CCGAAGAGAAAAGAATTTATAGAAACAAACCTTACAACATACGGTGGTGTAATTCTTACAAATTCTCTTGACGAATCAATCGATTTCGTAAATGAATATGCACCTGAACATATGGAAGTTATGACAGAAAAGCCTTTCGATACACTTCCTAAGATTAAGAATGCAGGTGAAATTCTTCTTGGCGATTACACACCTGTAACACTTTGTAACTTCGTTTTAGGTCCTAACGCAATCTTGCCGACAGGCGGTTTTGCAAAGACTTATTCATCAGTAAGTGTTCAAGACTTCTTAAAGCGTTCATCAGTAGGCTATGCGTCAAAAGACGGTTTTGAAAATGTAAGAGATTACGCTTACAGATTTGCAAAGGTCGAAGGATTTGATACGCACGGTTTGGCAGTAAAGGAAAGAAAGTAATGGAAAGAATAAAAGTTACCCGAAAAACAACCGAATCCGAAATGAACGTTGTGCTTGATTTTGCACCGCTTAAAAAGGATTACAGAAAGTACATAAAGACACCTATACCGTTTTTAAATCATATGATTGAGCATATTGCATGGCGCGGTGAGGTCAATATTGATGTTGACTTAAAGCTTGATGAATTTGTTTTGACACACGTTATATGTGAAGATTTAGGTATTGCACTTGGTAAGGCGGCAAAGGAATATATCGACCGTACAGATCGGTGCGAGAGGTTTCGGGTTGACGCAGTCGGTAATTATAGACGAGGCAAAAGTCGGAATGTGCATTGAGCTTTGAATCAAGAGCATATTGCAATATTGATTATAACGGTTTGAACTTAGTGGAAAAAGTCGAGGGAATTGGAATACAGAGGATTTGGAAACATTCCTTGAAGGCTTTGTGCAGGGTGCTATGTGTACACTTCATATTGACCTTGTAAAAGGTCATAACGGACATCATATTTGGGAGGCAATATACCGTAGTTTCGGCAGTGCATTTGAATAAGGTATTTGAAGTGTCTGAAAGCCGCAAAGGCAAAACAAGCGGTGTAGCCGGAAAAATTGATTGGGTAATAGAATGATATTAGGGACACTAAATAGGGACACTAAAATTTAGTGTCCCTATTTCTGAAAACAGATAAAATCTGAAAGGAACAAAGTATTACAAATATGAAACTCGCAAAATTTCTTGATAAATACGATACCGTTATATTTGATATGGACGGTGTTATAACAAGTGAACAGAATTATTGGAATTGTGCGGCACTCACTGTCTGGGAATATCTGAATTATAACAGCGGTCAAAAAATTAATGCCAAAGGAGTGTATGCAAAATATTTCAAAAATACGAAGCCACGTTTTTTTCGGATGATGAACTGATAAGCGTTTTAAAAGGCAAGGGCGTTAATTCAAATTTGGGATTTGGGTTATGTGACGGTGCTTATAGCATGGATATGCAATGGAAAAATGATTGGAATTATTTTGACAAGGTCTGAATTGTGATCATGGTATCTTCTTTTCCGTATACGTTCTTGGCAGTTGATATCAACCTTCGGTCCGTAGAAAGCAGCTTCTCCTACATCTTCTGTAAACGGAATGTTCAGCTCGTTCAGCATCTGGCGGATATGACCTTCTGTCTCCTCCCATACTTCCGGCTCACCGATGTATTTCTCTTTATTTTTCGGATCCCATTTGGAAAGATGATAGGTTACATCCTCCTCAACACCAAGTACCTGGAGACAGTACTGGGCAAGTGCGATACAATCTTTGAACTCTTTTACCATCTGATCCGGTCTTACGATCAGATGACCCTCAGAGATCGTAAACTGACGAACTCGTGTCAGGCCGTGCATCTCACCGGAATCCTCGTTACGGAACAATGTGGAGGTCTCTCCAAGACGGATTGGCAGATCACGATAGCTGTGCTGTTCTGCTTTGTATACATAGTACTGGAACGGGCATGTCATCGGACGAAGTGCGTAAACCTCTTTATCCTTCTCCTCATCACCAAGTACGAACATACCGTCCTTGTAATGATCCCAGTGTCCGGAGATCTTGTAAAGATCGCTCTTTGCCATAAGAGGAGTCTTTGTTCTTACATAGCCACGTTTTGTCTCCTCATCCTCGATCCATCTCTGCAGCTCCTGCATCATGATCACACCGTTTGGCATGATAAGCGGAAGTCCCTGACCGATTACATCAACTGTTGTAAAGATCTTCATCTCACGGCCAAGTTTGTTATGGTCACGTCTCTTAGCCTCTTCCATCTGCTCCAGATGCTCTTTCAGCTCATCCTTTGTTGCATATGCAGTTCCGTAGATACGTGTCAGCATTGCGTTCTTTTCGCTGCCTCTCCAGTAAGCGCTGGAAGAAGAAAGAAGCTTGAATGCCTTGATACCTTTTACACTCATCAGGTGCGGACCTGCACAAAGGTCTGTCCAGTCTCCCTGTGAATAGAAGGAAATCTCTTCTCCCTCCGGAAGATCCTCGATCAGTTCAATCTTGTATGGCTCATTTTTCTCTTTGAAAAATGCGATCGCATCCTCTCTTGATTTTGTAAATCTTTCGATCTTTGCACCCTTCTTGATGATCTTCTTCATCTCTTTCTCGATTGCGTCAAGATCGTCTCTTGAAAATGACTGACATTCAAAGTCATAATAAAATCCTGTATCGATAGAAGGTCCGATTGCAACCTTTGCCTCTGGGAAAAGTGTCTGAACAGCTTCTGCCATAACGTGGGATGCTGTGTGACGAAGTACAGCCAGTCCCTTCTCATCTCTTGCTGTAAGGATGTTCAGTTCACAATCTTTATCAAGAACTGTACGAAGGTCTACAACCTCTCCATCTACTTCTCCTGCACAGGCTGCGCGTGCAAGTCCTTCACTGATGTCAAATGCAACGTCGATTACTGACTTTGCTTCTGAATACTCTTTTTTTGATCCATCTTTTAATGTAATAATCATTTTGCTTCCTCCTTTTTTCTTTCAAGTGACTATGCATGCTTTCATCTGGGGATTCTATGGAAAAAGAAAAGACTTCATCTGTCCCCTGCACTCACATGCAAGGGACGGATAAAGTCTGATTATCAATTACTTTACTATCCGCGGTTCCACCCTTTTTGTTTTCAAGATCACAGTAACTATACTGCTTTAAAACCACTTCATTCATGATTATAACGGAATCACCGGACCGGATTGGGGCCACTCAGAGGTAGTCTTCAAATGATTCCTGCTAAGATACTTCCAGCAAATGTATCTCTCTCTGTAACATTCCACATCCTACTCGTCTCGTCATCGTGTTATCGGTTAAGAACTATGTTGCTTTATAATCCTTAACTTCTTCTGACCATCATTATAGCATTCAATCGAGGATTGTCAACGCTATTTTTACAGTTTTTTCAGTTTTTTAGATAATCTTCTTTTTCTTAAAGATCAAGATACAGATCACGATAATGACAATACTAAGTGCCATTACCGCCGGATAGCCATTCTCGAGTCCAGGCATATCTTTAAAGTTCATTCCAAACCATCCCGTGATCAATGTCAGTGGAAAGAAAATCGTAGAAATCACTGTTAAAAACTGCATATTGTTATTCTGTCTATTATCGATCTGAGACTGGTAAGCCTCCTTTACCTGACGGGCATATTCAAGCAAATGTGATGTCCTGCTCATCAGTCGGTCTGCGCGGTCTGTCAGTGTTCCGAAGTATTTCAGCTGATCATCCAAAAACAATCCATTCTCATCCTCTTCGAGCTCTTTTGTCAGGTCCATCATCTCGTCATAATAGCTTCTCAGATTCAGAAGTTCGCGTCGAATCGGCATCAATCGATTCTGGATCGTATCTGTATGATCCTGAGACACATCCTCTTCCATGCGAAGAAGTCTCCGTTCATAAGCCACAAGAATCTCCAGATCACGGCTCATGAATTCTGCAATGTAATTATAAAGGAATCGTTCTTTTGTCTCGCCCTGATGCATTCGTTTCCTCTTGATTCTGTTAATAAGTCTTTCCGAAAATGTCTCGTCATCTACGATAACAACATTATCTTCATTTACAAACATGTACATTCGGTATCTGCTTCCTAATACATCAAGAAGCTTTGGAATGCAGAAAGTTCCTACCATACATTCCTGCTGATTCTCAATCTTACAGAATCCGATCTTCGCAATCTGGATCTCACTTTCATATATGATCCCTGCTGTTGCCAATGTCTCCTCCGCATGATCGGAATCTGTGAGGAACACAGCCGGACACTTTTCTTTCTCCCATTCTTCCTGACTAATCTCTGTCAGACGTTCCCCGAATTTATAGATCATTCTATCACCTTATTTTCTGTCTGTTGTACAGCCGCTTCCAACTGACTTACACTGTTCATTGCTGCTTTCGCATAGGCTTCCTGATAAAGAAGTTCCTGTGAGTTAATTGGCTGTCCCTTACATTCTACCACAGAATAGGTTCCTTTTGCATCCTCCTTTCGCGCTTTTTTGTTATCACTTAACATCAGATCAAAAAGATCCTGCAGACGTTTCTTTAATCGTTCGGAATAGACCGGCGCTGCAACCTCTACACTTCCGGCAGTTCTTTCACAAATTCCAGCAACTCTTCCATCGAGCCCTGATATTCCGAATCAATTGGAAGGTTTTTCTTATTCTCCATCGTATCTGTCACAAGAAACACAGGAACTCCAAGCGTGCGGATTGCAAGATCTTCCACTACGTCATTTCCGACCATCAGACATTCTGACGGATCGAGTTTAAACTGTTCCAGAATCTGACGAAAATATTCCGGATTCGGCTTACAGTATACATGGTCTTCATATGTTGTGATAATCTTAAAATCTTCTGGATCCAGTCCCGCCCAGTCGATACGATTCATCGTTGCACATTTTGGAAAGATCGGATTCGTTGCAAGATAGACTTCAATCCCTTTCTTCTTCGCCTCTTTTATAACCATATCTGAGAGAGGTGTCGGCTGTGTCGTACATTTAGCCTGATTGAATTCATCCTCATAAAATGCATCTGCGATTGCCTCTGATTCTTCCACAGAAAGCGGCAGGAATTCATCGATATAACTCCAGAATGCCTCCCGGTTTGTTCTGGAACCATCATTTTTCACCATCGCCTCATAGCCTTTCCATACTGCACCAATGAATCCTTTTGGATCCATTTCCACGCCTTTCTTCAAATATGCCTTTGCAAGAAGCGGCATATAAAAACGGACAAATTCGTCCTGTACCATCGGTAAAAGTGTTCCGTCTAAGTCAAATAAAATATGTTTAATCGCCATCTTTTTCTCCTTCTTTCAATCTTTGTGCTTTTCTCTGATTGCTGATGACTCTTATAATGTCGGTCATAGAATAAGCCCTTTTTATCATAATAGTAACATTATACCCTCATATATTTCCTTCTATCAAGCAAATTATCATTCAGAACATGCCACTTCATAAAAGTTTCACATTTCTTATTATCTATACTGCAGATACTCCAGGAACCGCTTCACCGCCGGAGTTGCACCTTTTCTGTTACGCATGACAAGTCCTATATTACGATACGCCGGAATCTCCAGTTCTCGTGTTACGATACGATACGGAATCCGCTTCAAGATCAGTTCCGGCAAGACACTGATCCCAAGCCCACTCTCAACCATCGCCATGATTGCATAATCATCCCACGTTGTAAAATGTACTTTCGGCTTCAAATTACTTCTCTCAAAAATCTCAGAAACTTCTGCCTTAGCACCTTTCTCCAATAGCATAAACGGTTCCTCACAAAGTGCACTGACCGGAATCTTCTGAAGTTCTGTTAGCGGATGTCCTTCCGGAAGCACGACAAGCAGCCTGTCCTGCTCCAGGAAAATTGTATCCATCTCATCCCTTACCGGCAATCTTGTGAATCCACAGTCAATCCGCCCTTCCATGATCCATTCTTCAATATCCGTATAATCACCCAAAAGCATCTCGTAATCGATGTTTGGATAATTTTTCTGAAATTCCTTGATAATATTCGGCAGCCAATGTGTTGCTACGCTGGAAAATGTACCGATACGGATCAATCCTGACTTTAACCCTTGAAGCTCATCAACTTCCAATTGAAGTTTCTCGTATTCTCTGCAGACCCGTTCCGCATAAGGAAGTAACTTCATCCCGCTGCTTGTAAGCTTTACTCCTGACTTGCTTCGTTCAAGCAGAACTACCTTCCATTCCTTTTCCAGATCATTGATCATTCGGCTGATCCCGGACTGGGAATAACTCAACTGTTCCGCTGCCTTTGTAAAACTTCCACACTCTACAGTCTTAACAAACGCCATGTATTTCTGAATACTTCCATCCATGAATTTAACACTCCTTTCGCTTTACATTTTCCCATCTGTTTTCGCTACGAAAAATCTCTTCACTTACTTTATATTTGATTTTGTCATGTAATCCATGAGAAACATTCGCTTTTGTAATTTATAACTGTATGATACTATAAAACAGTCGATGAGACAAGGCTGGTTGTTAACTGACATCCGGAAATTATTTTAAAAGATATTTATCAAGGAGTTATGCATTATGGGACTTTATAATAATCGAATTGTAGTAAAAGTTGGAACATCCACACTTACGAATGACGCCGGAAAGAGCGATCTTCGTACAACAGACCGTCTTGTCTGTGTACTTTCTGATATCCAGAACATGGGATACGAAGTCGTACTCGTTTCCTCCGGAGCGATCGCAGTCGGAAGAAATAAACTGAACATGACTGCTAAACCAGACAGTATGCGTATGAAACAGGCTGCTGCCGCAGTCGGACAGTGTAGTCTGATGTATCTGTATGACAAGTTCTTTGGTGACTATGACAAGACTGTAGCACAGATTCTGCTCAATGCAGATGATATTGAAGAAGAAGAGAAAAAAGAAAATCTGATCAATACATTCAATGCACTTCTCGAGATGGGTGTAATCCCGATTGTAAATGAAAATGACTCCGTAAGCTATAAAGAAATCGAATCCGAGGATCGTCTCTTCGGTGATAACGATATGCTCTCCGCTGTCGTAGCAGTACTCTGCCGCGCAAAGCATCTGGTCATCTTCTCCGACATTGATGGATTTTATGACCACGATCCAAGATTGTATCCAAATGCACAGCTAATCGATCAGATTGATGCAATCGATGACGGCGTCTATGCTTTAGCCGGTGGCGCAGGTTCCCGGACGTGGAACAGGCGGAATGCGTACAAAACTTCAGGCCGCATCCCTTGCCACTTCCCAGGGAACAAACACAATTGTTACAAACGGAAAGCGTCCGGAAGTCCTTTATGATATTATAAAAGGCGGAAGAGCCGGCACATTATTCCCGGGAAAGATCTGATATTTTCGATTAGACAACCGTTAGTTTCATATAGAAACGGATTAAACTCAGAAAAACAATTTATTTTTGTTTCTTCTGGATTTAATCCTTTTCTTTTTATCAATTCTGTGACTCGTTCACATTATCTTGCTGTCCCATCTCCTGTTTCCAGTAGATGCTTAATTTCTTCTCGTCAAGTTCATTTACAAATCGTTTCTTATATACTAGAAATTCCTCAAGATCCATTAAAATATGATACAGAAGCGCACGGCCTTCAAACTCCTCACGAGTCTTTGGAAGCTCCTCTGTCTTCATCTTCTCAGAAATCTCTTCTAGCTTCTTAATCTGCTGATCCGGAATATTCATCTCAACAATATAATCAGCCATATACATCATATAGTCAGCAATTACTAATGCCTGTTTCGGCATCATACGAATCTTTTTAATCTCATAATGCAGGTTGTGAAGTACCTGAAGCTGCGCCAGACGCATTTCAAAATAATCTATGTAGTATCCCGGGTGCGAATGAAATGTATTATCCTGATAATCATACGCTGCCTTAATAAATTCATGAAGTCTGCTTTCAAATGCAATGATCCGGTCCCAGATATTAATCTCCATGTCTTTATTATGAAGATACGCTGCAAGTCCACATAAAAGCATCTGCAGCTGATTCTCCGTCTCTCTCATATAACGGATTAAATCCTGTTTCTGCCCCTCATAATCATAGAAAAGATTCAATATAGTTGCTATGACAACTCCTATCAATACAAGCAGAAGCTCATTACGGATAAAGTCCGGGCTAAAATCTCTCGTCATAAGAAAATGCGTTCCGATAACGGCATTCACTGAAATCGTCGATGCCCATCCCAGACTATGACTGATCGCCACAATTAAAAATACATAAATTCCATACGCCAGCCAGGAACTCGTCATATGTCCAAATGTCAATGCTGCCAAAACTACAGCCAGTACAAACGTCGCCATACGATAAAACGCTAATTTCACCGTCTCCCACTTTGTTGTCACAAGAGTAAGAAGTGCGATACTTCCGGCCGATACCTCGTACTCCAATCCCAGCATATGCGCTATATAAATTGCTATACTGCTGCCCACCGCGATCTTAATTGCCTGCAGCAGGACTCTTTTTACTTGTCGTGCTTTTTCCATCGTCCTCCCTTTCCAATTTTCTAACCCATCATCTGATTTATATTTTATCATCATATTTGCGATATAATCCAGTGTTTTTTTAACACATCTTGTACAAAATGACGAACACGAGGTGCCTTTGCTACCATAGCAATCGCTCACTAACAAATCTAGATAAAACTTTGTTTATAGAAAAAGGGGTGATTACAACCTACATATGTATGTAATCACCCCAATAACAATTCAACCTATTTTTCTGTTTCTTCTGCCTTCTTCTCCCATCTTTCTACAAAAGCATCAGCATAAGAAAGATAGTATTCTCGAAGTCCCATTCGGATCTTCTGCTCATTATTCTCTGCAATACCTTCTGTGATACGGCGAAGCTGCTCTAACTTCTGCTGCTTATCTCCCATCTTCTCAATTGCATAAGCTACATAACCATCCATCGTCTTCCCCTGAAGCTGTGACAGATATGGATTCTCAAACAAACTGATGAGTCTCTCCTGATAAACCATCTCCCACTCTGCCTTCTTCTCTGGTCTCAATGCATTCTCCATGCCGGAAAGTATCTGAAAAAGCTGCTCGCTTGGAGTTTTCTCAATCTCTTGCTCAAGGAAAAGCTTGCTCTGTCCATCTTCTTCGAATTCTGTCTGACTCGTTTGTTCCACATTTTTCCTTCGAAGCATCTGCTCTTTCTTTGCAACTAAGATCGTATTCTCTGCTGCCATCGCTGCAATCACATGAAATACATCATGAATCTGCTGTGCGCTCAAAACTACTGCCTGGATATGACGGTTTGGAAGACGTACCGCAAATCCCTCCTGAACAAGATTCTGTAATGCCTCACGGATCGGCATTCTTGAAACACCAAGACGCTCTGCAAGTGCTTCCTGCGCCAGCTCTTCTCCCGGTTTCATAACTCCTGAAAGAATCTCCTCTTTAATTAACTGCACAATGTAATCTTTTGTCTGTACTGATGCCATATTTTCACCCTCTGTATTTTTTCTATTTCTCTGCTTCTGTCTAATCTTGTTTTAAAAGAATTAATTTTATTTCTTTTTACTTTATTAGAGAAAATTTTTCATCTTTTTTATAAACTCGTAACAATATTGTATCCATTTTCATTTCCTTCGTCAAGATGCTTTTTCGTATCCGTTCTAAGTTCGTTATAAGTGCGCATCCTAAGCGGAGCGTTTTTTATATATTAGGAAAGGACTTTCCTAATATATAAAAAACCGCTGCTGATTCCAAATACAACTGAAATCAACAACGGTCTTTACTCTTCAGCCGAAAATCGGACTCGAACCGACGACCCCTTCATTACGAGTGAAGTGCTCTACCAACTGAGCTATTTCGGCATATGGTCGTCAATTCTGACGACCTTTGTTATTATATCGCGTTTGGATATAAATTTCAACCACTTTTTTAATCAACTTCTATAGACTTTTATCATTCTAATAAATAATAACTAATGATTTGCCATATGAACTGTCAACTGATTATATGGGATGTCAATGCCTTCCTCATCAAAAGACATTTTAATCTCCTCAAGGATTCTCCAGCGCGTTGTCCAGTAAGCTTCTGTCTTCACCCAGGCTCTAAGTCCGATCACAACACTGCTGTCTGCAAGTTCTGATATGAACACTTTAATCTCCTCATCCTGAATAACATCTTCATCCTTCAGTAGAAGATTCTCTACGATCTCTTTTGCTTTCTTCAAATCAGATTCATAAGAAATTCCTACTTTAAGATCCAGCTGACGTTCCGGTCTTGCTGTTACATTTGTCAGACTGTTACTTGTCAGAATACTGTTTGGCACAACAATCGTCTTATTATCGATTGTTGTCATCTTTGTATAGAAGATCTGAATTACCTTTACAGTTCCTTCGATTCCCTCTGAATTCACAATAATATAATCTCCAACTGCAAATGGTCTGAGAAGAAGAATCAAGATACCTCCTGCAAAGTTCGACAGACTCCCTTGTAATGCTAGACCGATTGCCACACCGGCGGAAGCGATGATCGCTGCTACAGAAGAAGATTCCACGCCAAATTTTGTTGCGATCATAAAAATCAGAAGTGCGTATAACCCAAATTTCAACATAGAATCAACAAACTGACGAACTCCAACATCCGCATTGGATCTCTCCATTGATTTGCCTACCACTTTACGTATAACAGATATCACCTTAGATCCAATCAGGTAAAATACTATCGCGAAAATCACCTTCGTGCTGACCGGGCCCAAAACGGCACTGGAAACGATCGCCGGAATCCATATGATTGGTTTTCTTACAATATTCGGCACCTGAAGCATGGATGTTCCCACACCCTGTGCCAGAAGACCGGCAACTTTAT
>ENA-OQDT01002033-OQDT01002033.1-human-gut-metagenome-genome-assembly--contig:-NODE-2033-length-10810-cov-2.711130_pt1 | contig 10810 bp, 12 predicted proteins | sample MGYA00242786_ERZ504617 | MGnify/ENA primary metagenome ERZ504617 (study PRJEB26092, sample SAMD00036337) | human gut metagenome | host: Homo sapiens | study: EMG produced TPA metagenomics assembly of... | reverse complement strand
AGATAAATACTATCTGCTGCCGGCATGCTTTTTCTCCTTTCTCATCTTTTTCCCTTACTACTTTAATTACTGCAAACCATCGCTGGATAATACGGATCGCTACCAGGATAAAACTTGCAAAGCGGTGCTGCCTGCACATAATACATCGGGATGTGGCACGCCGGACTTACCTGTCCGCTCTCTACTGCTGACATCATATACTTAAACGCAAACGGTATCAGATAAAGAAATACCATCAGTTCAAAGGTATGGTTAACCAGTTTAAAAATGTGCCTTCCCTCTTCGTGGGAAAAATTGACACAAACTGTTCGATCTTAATGGAAATACATTTTTTTGTGCAATAGCTGACGCTCAAAAATCCCGACCATACAAACAGGTAACGGGTAATCTCCTCCGACCAGGACGGCGCTGAGCCGAGTACATATCTGGAAAACACCTGGATCCCCATGATCACTGTCATCAGAATCAGGCTTATCACCATAAAAAATTCTTCCAGATAGTTATCCAGCCAGATTACTGTTTTCTTCATTCGCATTTGCCCTCCATTCATGTAATCATACAAAAATGATATCAATTACCGAAGAATTTGTCTATTTTTTCTATTGCTTTTATCTCTTTAAATAGCAAAATTTTCTATAATTTTTCACTTTCAGAAATCGGTTAGTTTTTTAACAAAACCAGAATATGATAAAGGCCCGCAATCCACCGGAATCCCCGGTATGACTGCGGGTCTTTATCCTGCCTTTTTCACTCTTCATTCAGGTTAAACATAACGGATCCGCCACAGGACTTCTCCGGATGTTTCTTCACTAGATGCTCTTATCGATCAGAGTCAGGATTTCTCTTAAATCTGATGCATTCATCTGTCCAGGTGCAGAAGCTTTTCCTACTGCCCCGAAAGTAAGTGCTGAACCGAATACTTCACCGCACAGGCGACTGATCAGTCCGGTACCTGCCATAGACATTGTAATGATCGGACGGTCTGCATGTTCTTCTGCCATTTCACGTGTTGCTTCAAGAAGTGTAAGTACATCCTTTTTGCACTGTGGCATTACTGCAATTTTCGGGATATCTGCGCCGAGTTCCTGCATTTTCACAAGGCGTCCTACGATATCGTCTTTGTCCGGTGTCGTATCGAAGTCATGGTTGGATGCAACGACTTTTACGCCGTATGCATGCGCGCCTTCGATGATATCTTTTACAACTTCGTCCCCTGTAAATGCTTCTACATCCACAAGGTCAACCAGTCCTGTTGCTGCTGCTTTCTTGTTCAGCTCTGCATATGCGTCAGCTTCGATTGCTTTTTCGCCGCCTTCTTTGGAAGTACGGAATGTGAAAAGAATCGGAGTTTCGCCAAGCGCCGAACGAAGGTCTTTTAATACATCTTCAACCTGTGCGAAGTCAAATACACCTTCGAACCAGTCTACACGCCATTCTACAACATCAAGCGCAACATCCTCAAAAGATCTTGCTGCTGCAAGAATTTCTTCTTTTGTCTTTCCGACGATCGGTACACAGATTTTCGGTACTCCTTCACCGATCTTAACGCCACGAACTTCTACATATTTACTCATGTCTGTTTTCTCCTTTTTCTAGTTGTCAGCCTGAGCCTGTTCTACCATCTTAGTATAACGTAAGTTTACAAATAATCCAAGAAGGACTCCAACTGCTGTAAGAACGATATTCATAACCATAACCTGTGACGGCTGCATTTTGGATGCTGCTGTAAGGATGGTGTAGTTACACAGGGAAGATGCGATCATAACAAGTGCTGTTACGGTTCCTTTGATCTTCGGGAAAAGCATGTTGCATACAGAAGTTGCGATCTGAAGAAGTCCGCCTGCTCCTGCCCATCCGATCAGGAATGCACCTGCAATCATAAGTGTCTGGCTCTTTCCAACCAGAACAGCGATCATTGTTACAAGACAGATTACCGGGTATCCCAGGATAAATCTTACGTCTTTGATCTTTCTTGTTAAAAGTGCAGTTACAACGAGTGCAAGCATTGTTCCTGCTGAATAGTATGTCTGCATGATGGACGGATCAGCCCAGCCAACATTCTCTTTTGCAAAGTTCTGTGCACAGTTCAACCATAACTGGAAGGTACCTGTACATGTGAATCCGATCAGGATCATTGCGATGGATTCTACAGAGAAATGGGTATGCTTTAAGCTGTCGATCAGGCCTTCTTTCTTTCCCGCTGCTTTCTGATCTGTATCCGGGAGTGGGAAGATCATAACCAGTACCAGAAGTACAAGATAAGCGATTCCACATGCATAGAACAGTGTGTTGTAAGAGGTTGCTCCTGTTGCTGTTGTAGCGACAGTTACACCAAGTACGAACGGTAAAAGCATCTGCGATACAGAAATAAAGAATTTGATCCCCATAGTTGCAACGCCCGGTGCTTTGTAAATGATTTCTGAAACAGCCGGGTAAATTCCTGTATCCAGGAAAGAGTTTGCGATACCACCAACGATTGCACAGATATATGCGATCTGGTATCCACCATTTGTTCCTGCATTAAATGCAAGTGCAAGTCCGATCAGGTAGATTGCATAGGATCCACTACCGATCGCTGTTGAAATACGACGTCCGAGTTTGTCAGAAAGCGGTCCGGCGAACGGAAGCGCGATCAGACGTCCAAGTCCGAGTGCTGCTGAAATTGCAGTGATTGCCATAACTTCTACGCCCCAGGAAGCAGCAAGTGCTTCCTTGATGACTGCCTGTCCAAGGATGGAACATCCGACACCGTGGATAAAGTAGTTTAAATAAAGAATCAGGGCGCTGGGTATGTATTTCTTATTCATCTCTTTTCCTCACATTCCTGTTTTTCAAATTTTTTCGATTTCTTCTTAAATTCAATACAAGCCTGCCGGGTATTAATCATCGTATCTGATGTTTAATACTTCTTTCATGTGTTCGATCGGCATTTCTTTTCCTGTCCAGAGTTTGAATGCTGCTGCTCCCTGGAATAACATCATTCCAAGACCGTTCATTGTCTTACATCCAACTTCTTTTGCCATAGAACGCATCTTTGTTTCCAGTGGTGAGTAAGGAACATCAATAACAATAAGTTCCGGACGGAAGAATGATTTATCCGGTACAACTGACATTCCTTCCAGTGGTTTCATACCAACACCTGTTCCATTTACGAAGATGTATGAATCGTTCATTTCTTCTCTTAATTTTTCTTTGTCATCCAAATCGTAAAGAGTAGCTTTGCAATTTGTCTTTTCATTGATCTTTCTTACTGTTTCTTCAGCGTTTGCCCAGAATTTATCATGAATGTTGAAAATAGAGATTTCTTTTACACCGTCAAGTGCAGCCTGGATTTCAATTTGCTGTAGCAGCTCCGACCTGCGCCTGCGTATTGTCATCTTCTTTCCGATTTACATCGATATCGTTATCTTTTAATGCCTGCATGAATCCGATACCGTCTGTGATGTGTCCTGTAAAACACCATCTTCATTTACGATTGTGTTAACTGCTCCACAAAGCTCTGCTGCCGGAGATAATTTGTCCAGATACTGTCCAACAACTGTTTTATTTGGCATAGACACGTTAGATCCTACCATTTTCAGAGCACGAAGTCCTTTTACTGCATCTTCCAGTGTGCTGTTGTCAACTTCAAATGCAAGGTAAGCATAATCCAGTCCAAGATAAGCAAATGCTTCATTATGCATTGCCGGTGAGCTTGAATGTCTGATTGGATAAGCCATAAGTCCGATAAGTTCTGTGTGTCCTGTAATTCTCTCTGCCATGATTTGTTCTCCTTTTCTTCTTCCATCGAAATTTATTTCTTTGTTCTTTGAGAATGTTTTAACGTTTGCCCAATTTTTGTTAATTTTTAAACAACCTCTTGATAGTTAAATTATAGACGATATCATTTGATAGTTCAAATACATCTTATATGTGTTTTTGATAGCTTTTTGGCATCAGTTATGGTATGATTATTTTATATAATATAGAAAGGATTTTTTACCATGACGCTAAATCAGCTTGAATATTTCCAAAAAGTAGCAACCCCTGCAGCATTTTCCGACAGGCTGCAGAATTACTTAAGATCTCCCAGCCAAGCCTCAGCCGGTCCATGTCGCTTCTGGAAGAAGAACTTGGACTGATGCTTTTTGAACATCAGGGGACGCAATGTTGTCCTCACCAAATCCGGCCGCGTCTTCCTGGAACATGTCAACCGGATCCTCGAGGAGGTACATATTGCCGAGCATAAGATGAAGCAGCTTGCCGGAAGCGGCGGACATATTGATATCGCCTATGTATTTCCGCTGGCAAACTACTATATTCCGCATACAGTGCGATCCTTCCTGGATATAGACCGCAACAAGCATGTAACCTTCAATTTTAACCAAACGCACACTGCAGATATGATCCAGGGGCTCAAATCCGACCGCCACGATGTGATCTTTGGTTCTTTCGTTGCGGATGAACCGGATATTTCCTTTGTACCCATTCTGAACCAGAATATGGTTGTAATTACTCCAAAAGAACATCCTCTTGTCCAGAAAGAATCCGTCTGTTGCAGTGACCTTACCGACTATCCTCTGATCGGGTATGACCGCTATTCCGGACTCGGTGGCTTCACCCGTAACTTCTATAAAGAAAAGAAGCTGAAGGTAAACATCGTCTGTGAGTGTCCGGATGAAAACGCAATTGCTGCCCTGGTTGCCGAAGATTTCGGAATCGCCCTTGTTGCCAGGGTCGATGCGGTTGATCAGGCAAATGTAACCGTACTCCCGCTTGCCGATGCAGACCTTACCCACACCGTTTATATGGGATACATCCGCGACAAATACCAGATTCCCGCTGTCAAACGTTTCATCCAGTTTGTCAAAAGAGATGGGAAGGCCTATTAAAGTGCCTTCCCATTGCTTTCTTTTACATATTCAATAAATTCTTTTACAACCGGCGCCAGATATTTTTCCTTCAGCTTCGCCAGATATATATAACGTTCATATGGTGGATTCTCAATATCCAGTACATCTACATTCAGATTTTTAAGTATAGGAATCTCCGGCATTACCGCAATTCCAAAATTTTCTGCCACAAGACCTGCCATCGATGCATCTTCCAGAATCTCATATGCTATCTTCGGCGTCCCTCCGGTCTGTTCAAACAACTGGTCGATCACCGGTCTGAGCCCGCTGTTCTTGGTGAAATATACCTGGGGATAAGGAAGTGTTTCCTTCAGATCAACAGATCCTCTTCCGGCAAGCTCATGGTCTCTTGGAACAACAACAACCAATTTTTCCTTAGCGATCGGTACAAAATCAATCCCGGATTCTTTTTCTTTTCGCGAGCAGAGAGCGATGTCATACTTCTCCTCTTTCAACCCCTGTATAATCTCTGTCGTATTTCCGACAGAAAAACGGAAATTCACATCCCAGTCTTCGTGTTCCTTCAAAAAACCGCCTACAAGCTGTGGAACAAATACACTTCCAAGCGTAAAAATATATGCGAGATCGATCACCCCGCCGGTGTCACTTGTCAACGCCCTTGTCTTTTTTACACCACTGTCCAGAATCTTTAAAGCTTCTTCTACATATTCCAGAAATACTTTTCCGTACTTTGTCAGTACAACGTTACGCCCTCTTTTTTCAAACAGGTTTGTCTCAAGCTCCTGCTCCAGCATACTGATGGCATGGCTGAGACTTGGCTGCGTAATGGACAGCATTTCCGCCGCTCTGGTATAGTGTTCTATATGTGCTAGTGTCACAAAGTAATGCAACTGATTCAGATTCATAAAAACATCACCCTCTTTCCTGTTCTTATATTAAACATAGCATAAATTATTTAATTATTCTATAGTTTTGTTTAAATTGTCTATCTTTTTCCATTTCCCGTCTTCCTAATATAATTTTATTTTTATCTTTTTCACCGTTTTCTATAGTTATATTCTATTATTTTTCTATGTATTTTCAATTTGTATTTTTCAGTTTTTTGTGATTATAATGGATTTAACAAAAAACCGGTACGCCCAAGCCGGTATAAGACAACCTCGCGTGACTAAGATTTTTTTGAGGATTGCAGGAATTGCATAGCAATGGAGCAATCCGATTACATCAGTGAGTGGCAAAATTTACTTTTGACACTCACATCATTTTATTTTGATTATTAAGTCATTTTTACGGAGGAATTTCTAATGAAAAGCAAATACAAACACATTTTCGAGCCATTTACCATCAAACATATGACGGTCAAGAACCGTATCGTCATGACTCCAATGGGAACCAACTACGGTGAACAGAATGGTGAAATGAGTTTTCTTCATATCAATTATTACGAGCAGCGTGCAAAAGGCGGTACAGGACTTCTCATCGTAGAGAACGCCAGCGTTGATTCTCCACAGGGATCTAACGGAACCACACAGCTTCGTATCGATCAGGATAACTACATTCCAAGACTTTTCAAACTTTGCGAAACAGTACACAAACATGGATCCTGCATTGCAATCCAGATCAATCATGCCGGTGCTTCTGCACAGTCAGCACGTATCAATATGCAGCCGGTTTCTGCTTCTGATGTTCCTTCAAAAGCAGGCGGTGAAATCCCGCGTCCACTGGAAAAAGATGAAATCATGCATATTGTAAAAAAATACGGTGAAGCCGCAAAACGTGCTCAGATCGCAGGGTTTGACGCTGTAGAAATCCACGCAGGACATTCTTACCTTATAAGCCAGTTCCTTTCACCTCTTACAAATAAGAGAACAGACGAATTCGGCGGATCTTTGGAAAACCGTGCAAGACTTGCAAAAACTTGTTATTGAAGAAGTTAGAAGACAGGTTGGACCATTCTTCCCTATCTTTGTTCGTATCAGTGCGGATGAATTTATGGAAGGCGGAAATACTTTGGATGACTGTCTTGATTACCTTCAGTACTTCCAGGAAGAAGTTGACGTATTCGACGTATCTGCCGGTCTGAACGGATCCATTCAGTACCAGATTGATGCCAATTACCTTCCGGATGGATGGCGTTCTTATATGGCAAAAGCTGTAAAAGAACGTTACGGCAAACCATGTATGACAATGGGTAACATCCGTAACCCACAGGTTGCCGAAGATATTCTTGCAAGAGGCGATGCTGACCTGATCGGTATGGGACGTGGACTGATCGCTGATCCGGAATGGGTAAATAAAGTAGAATTCGGTGATGAATGTGATATCCGTAAATGTATTTCCTGTAATATCGGATGTGCCGGAAACCGTATCGGTGTTAACCGTCCGATCCGTTGTACTGTTAACCCGTCTGTAAATGGAGGCGAAGATTACAAAAAGCAGAAAATCAACAAGCCTTGCAACGTTGTTGTGATCGGTGGTGGTACTGCCGGACTGGAAGCTGCATGTACAGCTGCCGAGGTTGGATGCACTACTTTCCTGATCGAGAAGAAACCGGAACTCGGCGGACTTGCCGCCCTGATCTCCAAGATCCCGGATAAGAAGAGACTTGCTGACTTCCCGAACTATCTGATCCATCGCGCAAGCAAGCTGAAAAACCTGTTCATCTTCAAGAACACGGAAGCTACGATTGAAATGATCAGAAGCATGAACCCGAACATTATTGTAAATGCTACCGGTTCTAATCCGCTCCTTCCACCGATCAAGGGCCTTCATGAGAATATTGACAAAGAGGGCGGAAAAGTTTCTTCTATTACAAATATGATCAACCATGTTATGGAATATCCAGAAGATCTGAAAGGTAAAAAAGTCGTTGTTATCGGTGGCGGTGCCGTAGGTCTTGACGTAGTAGAATTCTTTGCTCCACGTGGCGCTGATGTAAGCATTGTGGAAATGATGCCGGTAATCGGTAACGGAATTGATCCGGTATCCAAAGTTGGAACCTTTGCACTGATGGATAAATATGGTGTAAAACAGTGTCCGAATACTGCTCTTCTTGAAGTTAAAGCAGATTCCTTCCTTGTTAAAACGCCAGAAGGAAATGAAGAAGAAATGCTATTTGATTATGGATTTGTATGTCTTGGTATGAGAGCAAACGCTCCGATCCTCGATGCAGTCCGTAAAGAATTCGAAGATGAAGATGTTGAAATCATGAACATCGGTGACAGTGTACGTGCCCGCCGTATCATCGAAGGTACAGAAGAAGGACGTAACATCCTGAATGTTCTTGCCAAACATGACTACTTATAAGATTTTGTAAATATAGTATCCCCCCCTGATGTCCCCCGGTTCTCGTTATGAGAACCGGGGGTTTTCTATTTACTTTACTAAAAAGAATGTGCAAAGGCACATTTTCGCGCCGAGCGCAGTCGCTTGCGACATTCTTCATCTTCGTGCGAGTGCACATCTTTGGCACGCAGTGCCTTTTATTTGATAGGAAGTTCCTTCGGAATTTCCTATCAAAAAATGCCCTGCCTACTTGCAGGACATTCTCTTTTCGTTCTCTTTTTTATAGAAATGTAATACAATCTTCTCCAGATATCTTTTCAGCACAATCTGGATCTCTTCTTTTGGATAGATTGGCTTCACCAGAATACTCTTCATCCCGGTACGCTTCGCTCCCCACACATCCGTAAAAAGCTGATCTCCGATAAATACAGTGTTTCCTCTGTCCGTTTGCATCAGCTCCATGGCTTTTATATAATTCTTCGTGGAAGGCTTATGCGCGTTAAACACATACTTGCTCTGCACCTTTTCGGCAAAAGGCTTTACACGTGGTTCCTGGTTATTGGAAATCAGGCATGTATCAAACCCGATGCTGCGCAGCCTGTCAAAAAGGCAGATTGCTCTCTCATCTGCCGGTGCTCCATGCGGAACCAGCGTATTGTCAATGTCAAATACCAGTCCACGACAGCCTTCCCGATACATTTTTTCAAAATCCAGTACATAAGTGGACGATACATATTCGTCCGGATAAAAGGTCTTAAACATGATTCTCATCCATTTCCAGAAGCTTCTGAATCAGATCTTCACAGATCTGCAGAACTGTCTTGTTATCTGTATCTACAACGATATCTGCAGCCGCCTCATATTTTTCTCTTCTTGCTTCCATCAGCTGCTCGATATATTCTACATTCTTGTGTCCATTGAGCAGCGGTCTGTCGTCACTGTCTTTTACACGGTCAAGAATGGTCTGTGGATGTGCAGTAAGGAGTACTACACGACCATTTTTCTTCATCTCTGCGACATTGCGTTCACGCATTGCCACACCACCACCACAGGAAATGATCACATTCTTCTTCTCCTGCATCTCGATCAGAAGATTGGTTTCCATATTACGGAAGTATTCCTCCCCATAGGTTTCAAAAATATCGGAAATACTCATGCCTTCGCGTTCTGCAATCAGCTGGTCCATCTCAACCACTTCCATGGCAAACATGGTACTAAGATAATCAGAGATCGTACTTTTTCCAGCTCCCATAAACCCGATCAGGACAATGTTGTAATCAAAAAGCTTTCTAGCCTGGATCTTCTTACTGTTGCGCTGGATACGCTCAAATACATCATAAATCTCGTCTCTGTGCTTATCATTGTGAAGGCTGAACATCAGTCTCTTCTTCTGCTTTTCTTCCTGCTCCGGCTGCAGGATCGGCATGCCATACTCTTCTTTGTATGCCATGATCTTTTCAATGATCGCATATCTTTCTTTTAATGCCTCTGTGATCTTCGCATCACAGTTTGCAAGCTCTTCACGGTATAATTCCAAATCGTTCATCTATCAATTCCTCGTTTCTCACTCTACTGCTTTCCGGGTGCCTTCAATTGCCCGTTATATTAAAACATTATAGCAGACACTTTGGAAGTGAATCAATAGATATTTTTTATTTTGCGTTGTCCAGGACCGCTTTTACATCACTTTTAAACTGCTTCCAGGCATCTTCATTTTCGACAAAGTATTTCGGACAGATTTTCCCTGTAATATCATAATGTCGGATCACATCTTCTTCTGTCAGCGAAAACTTTTCACACAGCCATGCTGTAAGTTGTACCATGCTCTTATAAGTTGCCTCGTTGAACTTTCCGGTCTCATCCGGATGACAGCACTCAATGGACACCGTATCAAAATTCCGTGTATTGGACGCATATGCAACCTCCCAGGTTGGTACGCACTGTACGATTTCCCCGTCCAGTCCTACTACAAAATTACTGCTTGCCTGCGTAATGTGACTGTCCTTCAGTCCCTCAAAATAGTCTCTGTTCTCCATCGCTGTCGAACCAGGATTGGCAGTGTAATGAATGACTATTCCGGTAATCTCATTGGTTGAAAGTCCCGGTCTTGAATATTCATTCACAGTTAACAGTTCTACATCAATATCCGGCTTTTGGGCACTGAGCACTTCATCAGAAAGCTCACTGTATGCTCTCTGTGCAAAGATTCCTCTTCCACTGATCTTCATAATAGAAAGTGCAAGAAGCAGTGTGATCAGGATCGTACTCCCCACCTTTATATAACGGCTCATTCTGCGTCTCTTATTCGCCTCATAATAGCATTTTTCCATCGCCACCCCTGTACAGGTTGGCTCTGGTGTTTTTCTTCTTTCTTCGGTTCATTTCGTCATCTCAATCTTTTGTGATTTTTTGCAAATTTTCTGTTGGAATCCTAACTATATCCAGACTATCATAAAAATGATGAGAAATTGTTGAAAAAAATTATTAATTTTTTTATTAAGGTAGTCGGAAGGGGACGTGTACCCCTCCGAAAAAAACAATTGCCGCTGGATTCCGTTGTGCAAACCATTCCGATGAACCACTTAGGGCGAAAATCGTGTTCAGCAGAGGCTTCCACGAATTTTTGTGTTTCATCTCCATTGCACAACAATCGAATCCAACGCAATTGTTTT
>ENA-OQDT01002030-OQDT01002030.1-human-gut-metagenome-genome-assembly--contig:-NODE-2030-length-10824-cov-6.060391_pt1 | contig 10824 bp, 15 predicted proteins | sample MGYA00242786_ERZ504617 | MGnify/ENA primary metagenome ERZ504617 (study PRJEB26092, sample SAMD00036337) | human gut metagenome | host: Homo sapiens | study: EMG produced TPA metagenomics assembly of... | reverse complement strand
AGGAGCTGTATGGGGATAGCAAGGACGATGCATGGAAACAAGAGGAGATAGCGCGGCTGAAGGCAGAGCAGGGTATTGCGGAAGTGAGGAACCCGGAATCAGTACGTCTGCCGGTGGCTTCCAACTGAACATAGAGGGAGGAAAGGCAGATGAAGGTCAAGGTAATGAACCGCCTGTACCAGATGAACCAGAAGGAGTACCAGGGGCTGCTGCAGGTGGCAAGTGATCAGGTGCCATTCGGGATATACGCCATTGAGAAGCAGGGATATGCAGAGCTGCGCTGTGATAAGTGTAGCAGCGTTACACAGCTTAAGAGTCTGACACGGCAGTTTAAGGCGCAGGGGTTCAAGGTACATGCAAATGGGAGGTGATGCCGTTGACAGAGTACGATATCGGCGGCGCCTTCAAAGCCATAGAGGATGAGCTGATTGCCTCCATGATTCGCAACATGGACCGGCACCGGGCCGAAGAGACCAAAGAAGGCATTGAGTGGTCCATGTGGCAGGCTGAGCAGTTGAAAGCCCTGGAGAAGTACAAGAGGGACAACCAGAAGCGCTTTAAGGGCCGATTCCAGGACCTCAACAAAGAAATGGGGGAACTGATACGGATATCCAGGCAGCGCGGTAATATGCAGCAGGAAGTCAAGATACTCGATGCCATCCGGAAAGGTTTTCCTGCTAAGAAAATCAGTCAAGGCGTCACGGCAGAGTTTTTCCGGCTCAATGACCGAAAATTGGAGGCCTTGATTAAGGCAACCACCAATGATATGCAGCAAGCAGAAACAGCCGTCCTTCGCATGGCCAACGACCAGTATCGGAAGGCCATCTTTAATGCCCAGGTATACGCCAATTCCGGCGCCGGTACCTACGAGAAAGCCGGGATCGCATTTAGAAGCCAAAAAATGATTTATGAACAATCCTTTGATTCCTGTTATTTCTCATATGATAAGGTATACCGTTATCAATCAATGCGAGCTTAATCATTTGCACTATTCCTATTCTTACCTGTTATATATCCAAGCCAAATATCGCATATTTATTATTCTCATGATAAACCTTGTAATTCTATGGTCAATAAAAATTCAAGTGTCGCTGAACCCTAATATGCTTCTCCAATCACACTGCCATCATAAGCATTGATCACATAAGAAAGCTCCTGTAGAGAATTTCCACCAATACTTTCCCTGACAGTAAAAATCCATGCTGGAACCAACCATGCGTGTTTCGGCTCCTGATAGGCTGTGGTATAAGTATACTGCAATTTTGCGTTTACCACATCATACTCCAGTGCGGTAGTGTCGTTGGCAGACTGGCCTTTTCCGGAATACCAATAAAAAATCTGATCTGTCAGCTTTGCCTGTATTTTTTCAAAAGGCAGAAGCTTTGTATTTTCCGTCACCGTACAGACTTCTTCCGATATCCCATCCCATTTAAAATATTTAATTCCTTCCTCTGTTATCAGAATAGAGATTGTTTCTACCTGGAACGGAGGCACATAACTATCCACTGTTTCTTCCGCAACCACGCCATCAGGAACTGAAGTAATACCCTCTACACTTTTCGAAAAACAATACAGATATCCCGGTAATCCTCTATCCAGATCTCCCTGCCACAAAGCATCACTACCAAGTCCCAGACCATTGCGCTCTGAACATGCGCCATTCGGGAACCACACGGTACGATCAGAATCTACAAGGCCCATTCCATCGATACCTAAATCCTCTAAAACTTGTTCTGCCTGTTCCTTTCCATCTTCCTCTGTAAAGGTGATCTTGTCCATGCACTTTCGATACGCATCTGCCAGTTCATGAAATTTCTCTGTATAGCCGTTGGTATCCATGCCAAAGCTACTGTAATACTCACTCTGCATTTCCTCAGTTTCTATTGTTTCTTCTTCTATAAAATTAGAACCCTCCATCCAGAGAAAACTACTGTCATTGTCAATTTCCTGATTATACCGCTCTGCTTCTATATATGCCTTCCTGTCCTCGCCCACATCTGCAGTAAAATAATCCTCTGTATCTGTGTTTTCCAATTCAGTACTCATCCAACTCCGTGCCGCTTCCACACCGTGATCCTCTGTTTTTTTTTGAAATTTTATCTCCATCTTTTCCGGTGCAGACGCTTCATCCGGTGCAAGCTCCATCCCCTCTCGGGTTGCGTTTTGAATCCCTGCAATCGATGTAGAATATGCTGATTGCAAGTAACTTCCTTCCTTGCTGGAAATCCTGTCTAACACTTCCTGATACGCATCCTTTGTCACCATCTGTGGCATATATAGTTCCTCACCGTCCGTAAAATAATCAATCAATCCATTCAGTTCTTCCTGCGTTAACTCGTGATTTTGCATCTCTATGACTGGAAGATTGCCAATGCTTTGTTCGCCCAACTTAATATCTGCCTGGATAACCACACGGTCGTTGCTTTTCTTTTCTTCAAATTTCCAATGCGTTGGAACATTTGTCTCTCTCTTTTCTCCTTTTTTAAGAGGTTCACAGACAGCCGCCTCGCTAATCCCATCCACTTTGCTGACTACCGAACTCTCCTCTGGTGTTTCCTGACAGCTGGAAAGAATAATACACAACGCACCTACCATAATTGCTAGAACACTTTTTTTCATTTTTCCTCCATATATCTTATAGAATTGTCGCTTTTTCACGAAACTTCAATTATAAACTCTTTAACTTATAAATACCTTCCTGACACTATTAACGTTTTCGTATATTTTTTAGAAACAGACTACCTTATTTATTTTGGAATTTGCGCCAAACAATATGCACACATTCTCAAATTCCAACATCCTAAACATTTTTCTTTAATCATCTTACCATGGTTAAGTAGGAAACTCATTTTATCAAAATCAAATCCCGAATCCAAACTTCCGATGCACATTTCTGAATCTTCTTCCGAAACTCTTTCACATGGAAAAAATTCACCTTTTGTATCCACAAATAGTCTTCTAACTGCAGGAATGCATGGACCACCATGATGTGTTTTTTTGCCTTCAGCAACATGACTATTGTAGCTGTTCATATAATAACTCAATATCTTGCAGTTCTCTTCGCAACAATCGACTTTGTGCATCCCATTTTCGCTTCTCTAATACAGATAAAATCATCTTTATATATGCTAGTCGATGTACTCTGAAATTTTTTTTGTGTTATGCGCGACAATGTCTCATCTTTTAAACCAACTGGATTTACATAATTGAAATTCACTGTCCCTGCTTCAAACAGCTCTTCTTCCGAATAAAATCGATATATATTTTCAAGATCTGATGAAGAACTAATAACACAATTAAACAAAACTTTTGAATAGTACTCTTCATTGTAAGCTTTCAGTCTACTCAAATTTTCTAAAATAATGTCAAATGAACCTTTTCCTGTTTTAAATCTTCGATTTATATCGTGACTTTTCTTATCACCATCAAGGCTAATCATAAGATTAAATTCATATTTTACCAAAAATTCTATGACATCTTCTGTCATTAAAGTCCCATTAGTCGTCATAGTAAAAAGAAGTTTTTTTATCCCCCTTTACGTTGTAAAATATAGGAAACACATTTCTTAATCAATTCAAATTCCAGAAGAGGCTCACCCCCATAAAATGATAATGCAAGTTGATCCGCTTTTTCGCTTCTTTTCAAATAAAAGTCTATTGCTTTTTTGGCTGTCTCGAAATCCATCCTATTTGACGTATGGGAACGATTATAGTAGTTTCCAGAATATGCACAATATTTGCATCTCAAATTACACTGCTGAGTTACCTGCAAAATCAGATTGCCCATATAATGTTCTGCCAACAAATGTAAGTTTTCTGTCTCAGGATGCTCAATTTCTTCTATCGCAGTCTCACGCAATAATCCGCTTTTCACAAACCGTCTTAACACTCCATCAGGAACCAATTTTGTCTTTTCCACAGTTTTTAATATCTGATATTCTTCATCATTCACCATAACTACAGAATCCAAAGAACGATCATAAAAATATTTCTGCATTGGTGTTTGAATGCATTTAATTAATACCTTTCCCATATTCTTTCCCCCGTATTTTTATTTTATCTGCGTCAGGACACCTGCATCCATCTCACAGATCGTATCGCAGAGCCATTCGATCTCCAGCATGTTATGTGCTGCGATAAGAATAGTCTTCCCTCGTTCCTTTAATCCCCGCAAAAGCTCGCAGACCTCTCCTGCCCCCTGCTTGTCCAGACCATTAAAAGGCTCGTCCAATATCAAAAGCTCCGGATCTTCCATGATTGCCTGTGCGATACCAAGACGTTCACGCATTCCAAGAGAATACTGTCCTACCTTCTTTTTAGACAGAGGATCAAGCCCTAGGGCACGCATCGTCGCCCTCACATCGTCATCGGAAATACGGTGTTTCAGAGACGCCAGTCTCTTTAAATTCGCAAAACCGCTGAGATCCAGAAAGAAGCCAGGGTTTTCAATGATAATGCCTACGGAATCTGGAAAGTCCAGCTCCTTCCCGATCTGTTTTCCCCCTACGAGCACTGTGCCGCTCTCAGGTTGTAAAAATCCACAGATGCATTTAAACATTACGGTTTTCCCTGAACCGTTAAACCCCATAATCCCATGAATCTTCCCTTTTTCAAAATCATGGGTAATGTTCTTTAATACTTTTTCTTTTTGAAAGGATTTTGTCAGTCCCTTCAACCTGATTGCATATTCCATTTTGCCCTCCATTTATTCGTTTGTCTGCGTAAAAGAGAAATTATAGCCCTTAATTCGGACGGCTGACAAGCCGATCAGCGCTATGATTAATATTGCAAATATGAACATGCTCATCCCGATCCCTGGCAGGTAATCATAACCAAAGCTGTGCATGGGAAAGGTAGCTTGGTTCAACGGAGACAGCCAGCCGCAGAACACGTTCGCCCTATATTCCTGACTTTCTGTAAAATGAAACAGTTTCCGGAAAACATCTGGGTTCAGCAGGAGCCCATACAGACTGACTGCAAAAGCACCGATCACCCCTGCCATATTTCCCGCAGCCAGATTTAAAAACAACATGAGAACTGCGATAAAAAGAGTATATAAAAGTACAAGTCCAAACACTATTGCTGCGCACATATAAGGAGTTGAGCTTTCCATTGTTTTTATGGAAACAGGAACGGTTATGCTCTCCCCACCGCCATAGCCCAACATTGCCGCTGTTTCGCTCCACACATTTCCCGTAAAGGAAAAGGGAGCTCCCATAATTCCAAGCATCACAGCCAAAAAAATATTATAGATCACAGTCGCCAGGATCACATAGATAATCTGACCCGCAAGCCATATCTTCCGTTTTGTGCGTACAAGCCAATACGGAGTTGCCTGACTGATAAATGGCATGTCCGCAAAGAGCAGGATTAAAAGCAGGGAGGACAGCATAACAGAGGATGCATCCCCATATGTCCAAATAAACGGCTCGAATACCTGAAGGATTGTCTCATATTTTATCGCATGGGAAATAATCTGATCCGACAGCATCAGACATAATATAGCTGCCAAAATAAAGGTCATCCAGATCCTCGGACTTTTTTTCCATCCATAGAAATTCTGGCCTGCAATCCAAAAAGCCTGTTTAATATCACGCATACCGCAACCTTCTTTCTATTGCGCACATAAAGATCAGTGCCGTTAAAAAACTTCCAACCGCTAATATAGCAATGCAGAAGATATCATTGTAGTAAATAGACGCCGCCCAATAGCGGGGACTCAGAAAGAATGCTTTTTGATAGTAACGCTCCTGAAATACGGTCAGGACATAATAAAGAATAAAAGGAACGGCATAGGACATATAGCGATTTTTTGTTATGACAGCCGACGTACCGCCAATTAGCGCCCAAAAAGCGCCATTTAAAAACAATCTCAGAAAGCTTACCGCCGTTCTGCCCACAAGCACTGCCATCTCATAATTTCCGTCAATCAGAGAAGGATACTGACCGAACCTCAGTATACAGATTACAAGAAGGAACACCATGGCTAAAAAAGCTGTCAAACCTCCGGAGACCAACAATCCTGCTGCTTTTCCTACGAGATACTGTTTTCTCCCTGAACGGATATAACTGAACAGAAAAAAAACGACTGTGCAGCTCAGCCTCCGTATTCTCTCCACCCGCAAAAGCAACGGCAATGGGAACAAACAGAAGCATATTAACGCTGTTCATACAATAGGTGTATGCTACGAACCAGCCTGGTCCTTCTGCAGATCCGCCTGCATTTATGATCTTCTGCAACATCTCATGCTCAGACATCAGGGTAGCCGAAACGATTAGAAAAATCCCCAAATAAAGCGAATGCTTCGAATATTGTTTTTATGTCCGTGCCAACACATTTCTCATACGCTTTTCTCCTCACTTCAAACAGCTATAGACTTGACTTTTTTATTTTTATAAAATCCTAGCTTTTTTGCAATAATATCACTATTTGTATAAAACTACACTCCTTATCAAACAACAGTTAAGGACTTGCAAAAACTGTTGTTCCTACTGAAAGCATTGCAACAGCTGTAAAAATTGATAATATTTTAAATTTTCTATTATTCTAAGTTCTACAAATACATAAGCCGCCAGTTAAGTACGATTAGTTTTATTATAATTCAATTAAATTCCATCCAACTTTCGTATGCTTATCTCACAGCAAAGCAGTACCACACCGGTACAGCCTGCTGAATTAATCAATACGAAAATGGAGGTGTTTTTTATGCGAGAACTCAGAAACACAAAAATCATTGCTGTAGATCACGGCTACGGCAACATGAAAACAGCAAATACCGTCACACCAACCGGAATCAAAGCCTATGAAACAGAACCCATCTTCACCGGGAATATTCTGGAATATAACGGCATTTACTACCGGATTGGCGAAGGACACAAAGAATTTATCCCAGATAAAGCTATGGACGAAGAATATTATCTTCTAACTCTCATGGCGATTGCAAGGGAACTGAATGTCTTTTCCATCCGTGAAGCAGACGTTCATCTGGCTGCCGGGCTTCCTCTGACATGGATCAGAAACCAGAGAGAAGATTTCCGTTCCTATCTGCTCCAGAATCCAGAAGTCCATTACCGATTTAACAGCAAAGAGTATCATCTCCGTTTTGTGGGATGCAGCCTTTACCCGCAGGGATATCCGGCTATCGTAAACCGACTTGGAGATTTCAAGGGGACAAATCTTCTTGCAGATATCGGCAACGGAACCATGAACATTCTGTATATCAATAATAAGAAAGCACAGGAAAGCCGGTGCTGGACAGAAAAGTTTGGCGTAAACCAATGCATGATTGCCGCTAAAAACGCTGTTCTGGACAACTTCGGAGTAAAGATTGAAGAATCTACCGTAGAGCAGATTCTGCGGTTTGGAACCGCTGACATTTCAGCGTCTTATCTGGATTGTATTACTGCTGTTGCCAGACAGTATGTCACAGATATTTTTGCCACGCTCCGCAAATATGAATACAATCCTGGCCTGATGCGCCTGTATGTGGTCGGAGGCGGTGGATGCCTGATCCGTAACTTTGGAGCGTATGACAAATCACGAGTTACCATCCTTGATGATATCTGTGCCACTGCCAAAGGTTATGAATCTCTGGCTTATATGAGCCTGAAAAGGAGGGGATAAGCCATGCAGAACCATATCCGCAACACAAACCTGCGATTTAATCTGGACAAAGACCAGCAGCGGAGAGCCTGGGAATATTTACAGACGATGGACAGACAGAATTTTAAATCTTACAGCCAGGTAATCTCCCTTGCACTGGTCGATTATTTTGACCGCTACTACCGCACTCAGGCTGATCCCTATCTGGAAACAAGGGAACGGGAAGAACTTTTTGTGAAACAGATTGTAGAAGCAGTAGAACACAGCCTGAAACAGTCATTGCCGATTTTTCTGTCCGGGCTGACTGCAGGCATGTTGGAAAGGGAATCCCCCATCAGGATGCCCTTTCCAGCTCCTGAAAAAGAACAGCCGGATCGTGATATAGACTGGGATTTTCTTGGAGAATAAACCATTGTGATTGGAGGTGAACACATGACGGACTTTCTGACAGCAGACACAAGCCTGCCATCTTATATGATGTTTCCCCGTTTTCTTCTGGACATGGAAATAAACGAAACTGCCAAAATGCTTTATATGATCCTGCTCGACCGTGCAAGGCTTTCCCAGAAAAATGAGGGCTGGTCAGATACAAATGGTCATGTGTTCCTCTACTTTACGATTGAAGCACTGGCAGAAGTTCTCCACAAAAGCCAGATGACGGTGAAAACTGCTCTGGCAGTACTGGAAAAACAAGAGCTTATCTTCCGAAAACGGCAGGGACCCGGACACCCTAATCGGATCTATGTAAAAATCCCGAAAGAAACCCTCAGCAATACAGACAGAATTCTTTCCTCAAGACAGACAGAAAACTGTCCTATTGACAGACAGGATTCTTTCCCTGATACAGACAGAAAACTGTCCAGTAATAAGAAAGAGATAAAAAAGAACCATTTAACAATAAGAGGGAGTAAAGAGCCACGCTCACCCTATGGAACATTTCAAAATGTTTTTCTGTCAGAGACGGAGCTGGAAAATATCCGGCAGACAATCCCTGACTGGCAGGACTATATGGAACGCTTATCCGGTTATATGGCTTCTACCGGAAAGCAATACCAAAACCATGCAGCTACCATCATCCGTTGGGCAAGACAGGATCATCCTGTTTCCCGGCAACGAAATTATGAAAGTGAGGAATACGAAACATTATGACAACATTTACAGAAAAACCAACAGCTATCACACCAAACAGAGAGCTTCAGTCTGATGAATATTTTAACGAAACAAATCACCTGATCTACTGTTCCAAATGCAATACGCCAAGACAGTGCAGGCATGAATTACAGGGAAAGGTTCTTATTCCTTCCATCCGCTGTAAGTGCCAGCAGGAGATCTTTGAACAGGAGGAAGCCCAGAGAAAACTTCATGAAAAGCAAATGGAAATAGAGCATCTCAAAACCAGCGGCTTACAGGACAAATCACTTTATGACTACACCTTTGCCAAAGATAACGGCAGCAATCCGGAAATGAAACTTGCACACAATTATGTAAGTAACTGGGAAGAGATGAAAGCAAACGCTTCCGGACTTCTCATCTGGGGCGATGTCGGTACTGGAAAATCTTTCTTTGCAGGCTGCATTGCCAATGCCCTTCTGGAAAAAGGCGTCCCGGTACTGATGACCAACTTTTCCCGGATTCTGAATGCCCTTACCGGAATGCATTTTGAAGACAGGAATCAGTTCATCCACAGCTTAAACCGCTACAGCCTTCTGATCATTGATGACCTCGGAATTGAACGGAACTCTGACTTTGCACTGGAACAGGTATTCAATGTGATTGACAGCCGTTACCGCAGTAAAAAGCCCCTGATCATAACAACCAATCTCACTTTATCAGAGCTGAATAACGCCGCTGATATCGCACACAAGCGAATTTATGACCGGATTCTGGAGAGATGTGTTCCCATCCGTATCAATAACCGGAATATCCGTCAGGACAATGCAACAGCTAATTTAAAAAAAACGAAAAAAATTCTGTTAGATAATCACACTTCAAACCAGAGTTGAAACAAAGCAGCATCGCACAATAACTATTTTTCACTGACAGTAGTACTACTTTCTTTTCTTATTTATCACCAGAGACATGCCACTGTCAGTTATCTAAAACTATAGTACTAAACCACAAGATTTTAAAACTAAATCGCCCGGATACGGGCATAAAAAGGAGGTGCCAGATATGGCAAATAAAAGAATTATGACACCAGAAGAAAAAGTGCTTTTACAGGCAAAACACAGACTGGAAGAAATCGAAGCAAGAAACCGTAAAAAGGAACGTAATGCCAGAACACGCAGATTGATTCAAGAAGGAGCGATTCTGGAAAGCATTGCTCCACATATTAAAGAAATGGATTTAGATACCCTAAAGCGGGAGCTGATGCTCCGGCTAAGAGGAATGTAAATACACAAGTTCTACTCCCGAAGGGGCGCACTTACTCACCACCCGATAAATCGGGCGGTGGTATCCCCTACGGGGCTCGTGCGCTCTGCCGAGGGCTATCCGCTGTTGCAGGCAACATCGAAAGGAGGTGCCAGATATGGCAATTTATCATATGCAAGCCAAGGTCGTCAGCCGTGGTTCCGGTCGGTCTGCTGTTGCTGCTTCTGCTTATATGAGCTGTAGCCGCATATACAATGATTACGATGGCATCCAGCATGACTACACCCGAAAACATGGACTGATCTATCAGGAAGTAATGCTTCCCCCTATGGCTCCGCCTAAATGGAAAAACCGGGAGCAACTCTGGAATGCTGTAGAAGCTGCTGAAAAAACAAAAGACAGCCGACTGGCAAGAGAATTTGTTGTCGCACTCCCTATTGAGTTGGATAAAGACAGCAATATTTCTCTTCTTCAGAATTTTATTCAAAAGAATTTTGTAGATATGGGAATGTGTGCCGATTTCGCCATTCACGATACAGATGGTCACAATCCCCATGCACACATTCTACTTACTGTCCGTCCATTAAACGAAAACGGAACATGGCAGTATAAACCGAAAAAGAATATCTATGCATCAAAGATGGAGAGGAAAAGGGATTTACTGCTTCTGAATTTAAGGATGCTCAGAAAGAGGGCTGGGAAAAACAGTATCGTTATAAAGCTGGGAAAAAGAAAGTATATCTGCTCCCTCGGCAGCAACAGGAGAAAGGTTATGAACGTATCGACAACATCAAAAGCACCCGGTATGGCAACAAAACCGATTTCCGAACAATGGAACAAGTGAGGAAC
>ENA-OQDT01002029-OQDT01002029.1-human-gut-metagenome-genome-assembly--contig:-NODE-2029-length-10828-cov-11.347631_pt1 | contig 10828 bp, 8 predicted proteins | sample MGYA00242786_ERZ504617 | MGnify/ENA primary metagenome ERZ504617 (study PRJEB26092, sample SAMD00036337) | human gut metagenome | host: Homo sapiens | study: EMG produced TPA metagenomics assembly of... | reverse complement strand
GGTTTTATTCTTCTAATATACTGATTTTCAAGGAGATTAAGAAATAAATAAATGAGATAATTAATTGAATAATAACAATTTAACTAACTGAATCAGCTAGTGATTTCAACTACTGATTCGCATTAATTGTATTAGTTTGGCAGGAGGTACGCTTATATATAAAAAAGATGCCGCATTCGTTGAGAAAGCGGCATCTATAGGCGGTGTGGCTTCATCCTTACCAAAGTGGCGGCAAAGATAAGTGGTTTATTCCTTAAGTTGTTTATATTTAATTATTGTCAATAAGTTTCGTGGTTTCTGCCCTTTTTTGTTTTATTCCCTATATTTCTCCTGCTACCTTCATTTCCCGCCACACTTCACCGAACTCTTGTATTATAGTGTTTTCTGACAGTCTTTTATAGTCTGGCGTTCTGAAGTCGAAATGTGAGTATGCCCATTGTGCCAATGCCTTGTTGCTTGTCGGCTTTTCTTCTATAAAGTATCTTGATTTTTTCCATAGGATGATGTCTTTAATGACTTCTTTCCTATATTGTGGCAGTATTCCTATAACCTCCCCGCTTGAGGGACGTCCTACTCCTGCTTTAGGAGCTGATATGCCGTGCTTTACATCCGTTTTAAGGGTGTCTCTTTTTGTTTTTTTTCCTTACTTTGGAGTGTCTCTTTTGCCTTCATTTTCTAATGTTTTTGGGTTAATAATTAAAATTACTGTAGTTTGTAAAATAAATGCAAAGGTATATCAAGTTTTTTGTTTTTGTGGAGTAAGGATGGAGATAAAAAGCTGGGTTTTATCTTTATGATGGGTTAATGCGTTGATATATAAATGGAAATGACTTTGATTTGGAAGTGTTTTTTAAACGTTCGTTTAATGGACGCAAAGATAAGACTGTTTTTTATATCCTCAAAATGTTTAATAAAAATATTTTGGAAAACCCATCGTATATCAGTTTAATCTACAGTAATTCAGTATATTAAGTATCTTATTTAATATTTAAAATTTCCATTCCCTTTTATTAACTCATTCCCTATTTCATTTCCTGAAATTTGACGTCCATTAAACGAACGTTTAAAAAACGCTTTTTGTTTGTAATCCGTTCGTTTATAGTCTCTTACCAGAAGGTAATGACGAACTGCAAAAAAACTGTTGGCAAGAAGGGCACAATGCTTGCTGTATTTTACATAAGGTGCTCGCAAATGATTGGATACCAGGTATATACCGAGGGTTCAAAGCCCTAGAGGAACACTCTTTTGTGAACAAAACAACGAAAATGGAAACGGATAACGAGGTTGAAGTCTGGCATGCCATGCGTGCCACATACCGCAGAGAGCTTGATGCGGTGCATCTTCTCGAGAAGGAGAACCTCGGCTGTTTTGTCCCCATGCAATATAAGGTAAGTATCCGTAAGGGTAAGAAAGTCCGTACTTTGGTTCCCGTCATCCGTAATCTGGTTTTTGTCCATGCACGTCCTTCCGACGTACAGCGTGTTAAGTCTCAAATTACTTATTTGCAATATATAACCGATACTCGCAGTGGTCAGAAGATAATTATTCCCGACCATGAGATGCAGCGCTTCGTCGCCGTTGCCGGAACCTATAACGACCATTTGCTTTATTTCCAGCCCGAAGAGTTGAATCTGTCGAAAGGAACTAGAGTCCGTATTACGGGTGGTGACTTTGCAGGTCAGGAGGGTATTTTTCTGAAAGTAAAGGGTGCACGTGACCGTCGTGTGGTTATAGAGATACAAGGTGTCATTGCTGTTGCCATGGCTACCATCCATCCGGACCTTATAGAAGTGATCGGCTGAATTATAATTCATAATTTACAACTCATAGTTTACAATTCATAATTCAAAAAATGTCCTCCTCCCTTTTCGAAGAAGCAATTAATCTCCAGCGTGCTGCGCACGAACTGATGTATTTAGGTATGGACGGTAGTCCTATCTATAGTGATGACCTTTCCCGCCGCAACGGTGAGGTTTACCGCTTGACTGCGGCTTTGTATGGTTCCAGTGCTCGAGGTACTACTACGGAAGAACAGGCAAACGTCTGTCTTGCTCTCTTGATGGGTTATAACGCATCGTTCATTGACCATGGCGAGAAGCAGGATCACCTCCAGGAGATATTAAACCGTTGTTGGAATCTCCTTGATACCCTTCCCGCTTCGCTGTTGAAACTCCGTCTGCTTACTGCCTGTTATGGAGAAGTGTTCGATGAGCTCCTGGTCGACGAAGCCCGGAAGATTATTTCTTCCTGGGACTCCGCATCGCTCACTGCCGAACAGCAGGAAGCTGTCGAGGAATTCCGGAATGTAGTTGACAATCCCTATCCGTGGGAATATCTTGAGGACTAAAACAGGTGAAAGTTTTCTCGCAAGGCAAAAAAAAATGGAGTGGAGAATGTAAGAGACACGGGAAAAGTTAAAGACATATAGAGCTAAACATACAAGTGATATATTCATGTAATGAGTGAAAAGGATTCCACGCATTGTATTACGAAAAATAGCCTCCAGAGAAACGGATTATATGGCATTTCTGCCAATGAATATAGTAAAATAACTTATTATTTGATTAAAAATATAACTCAAAGTGGGTTATCCCCCCTTTAGTAGATGCCCAATATCTATTGAATATCCGGGAAGCGTGGTACTAACTCTTTCATTACTACGCGAAGTAATAAATATAAATCACCTTTGGTTCCACCTTCCCGGATTAGTTTGATTTTTTCAGTGTGTGACATATAAGAATCTAACAAACATTAAATTATGCGTCGAATCTTATTTCTGATTTTATGTCTTTTTATTTTCTTCGGTTCTGCCTATGCCCAGCGCATGTCCGACGAGCAAGTGGTTGAATATGTGAAACAAGCACAGGCAGCCGGAAAATCTCAGAAGCAGATGACTGCCGAACTGTTGCGCCGTGGTGTGACCCGCGAACAGGTGCTCCGCATCAAGGATAAATATGAGAACTCGGGTGTTGCTGTCCCGGGTTCCGAAGCTCCCTCACAGATGCGCAAGCGTTCGGTTGCTGTGGGAGAATCCTACGAGGCTGCCGAACTGGATGACCAGAAAGCGGTTGTTGATGAGAGACTTGAAAGCCAGTCCGCCCCTGAGGCTGCCGGCATACAGATTTTCGGTCATAATCTGTTCCAGAACCGTAATCTCTCCTTTGAACCTAGTGTGAATCTGGCTACTCCGGCAAATTATCGGCTGGGGCCCGGTGACGAGGTGATCATAGATATTTGGGGAGCTTCCGAGAATACCATCCGCCAGACCATCAGTCCCGAGGGTAGTATCCAGGTGAAAGATCTCGGTCCCGTTTATCTGAACGGCATGACTGTTAAAGAAGCCAACGCTTATCTGCAACGGGAACTGTCCAAGATCTATTCCGGTATCGGAGGGGGGGATCCCAATTCACAGATCCGTCTGACTTTAGGCGATATACGTACCATTCAGATTCATATTATGGGTGAGGTCACGGTGCCGGGTACTTATACACTTTCGGCCTTTTCTACGGTTTTCCATGCCTTGTACCGTGCCGGTGGTGTGAATAATATCGGTAGCTTGCGTGACATCCGTCTGGTTCGTAACGGAGAGACGATAGAGCATTTGGACGTCTATGAGTTCATCATGCAGGGCAAGATGAATGACGATGTCCGTCTGCAGGAGGGCGATGTGATTATCGTGAGTCCCTACCAGTCGTTGGTCGAGATAGTAGGTAAGGTGAAACGTCCCATGTATTATGAAATGAAGCCTGCCGAGACGGTTGCTTCCTTACTGAAGTATGCGGGTGGCTTTATGGGAGATGCCTATAAGAAGGCTGTACGCATCATCCGTAAAAGCGGACGTGAACATCAAGTATATAATGTGGATGAGATGGACTATTCCGTATTCCGTTTAGACGACGGTGACTTAATGACGGTTGACGCCGTACTCGACCGTTTTGAGAACAAGGTTGAGGTCAGTGGTGCCGTCTATCGTCCGGGGCTTTATCAGTTGGACGGTGAGGTGAATACGGTGAAGCAGCTGATAAAGAAGGCTGAGGGACTCCGGGGAGATGCTTTCCTTGCCCGGGTCCTTCTGGACCGTGAGCGTGAAGATCTTACGCACGAAATGGTTGCCGTTGATCTGGAGGGTATTATGAACGGTACGGTTTCTGATATACCCCTTCAGAAGAACGATCATCTGTATGTTCCCGGTATCCACGACCTGAAGGAGAGCGAGACGGTCTCCATTTATGGTGAGGTGCTCAATCCCGGTACTTTCCTATACTCCGACAACTTAACGATAGAGGATATGATTGTCCAGGCGGGAGGTCTTACTGAGGCTGCCGCCACTACCTGTGTGAGCGTGACGCGCCGCATCAAGGATCCCAAGAGTACTGCCTACAGCAGCAAGCTTGCGGAGACATTCACCTTTGACATCAAGGACGGTCTTCTGACGGGTGCCGGTAGTTTCTACCTGCAACCTTTCGATGTAGTCCAGGTTCGTCGCAGTCCTGCCTACCAAGTTCAGCGCATGGTGACGGTTGCGGGTGAGGTGCTTTTCAGCGGCAGCTATTCGTTGTTGAAAAAGAATGAACGTCTGAGTGATGTGATAGGTCGTGCAGGCGGAATTACTCCGGCGGCATATATAAAGGGGGGACGTTTGATTCGCAAGCGCAATGATGAGGAACGTCGGCGTGAGACGGATGTGCTTCGCATGGCACAGGGCGGTGAAGGTTCCGATAGCATTGCAGTGAACAAGCTTGCCATCTCTGAGACTTACGCAGTAGGCATCGATATGGAAAAGGCTCTGTTTAATCCGGGAAGTGACTATGATATTGTCCTGCGTGAGGGAGATATCGTTTATATTCCTGAATACGTCAATACGGTGAAGATCAGCGGTTCAGTGATGTATCCTAATACAGTAACCTGGGAGAAAGATGCCAAGCTGAAACATTATATCAATATGGCAGGTGGTTATGGCGAAAATGCGAAAAAGAAGAAAGCATACATCATTTATCTGAATGGTACGGTAGCCCGTGCTAAGAAGAGTGACAGTGATTTAATCCAGCCGGGTTGTGAGATTGTGGTTCCCACGAAGTCTGAGAGGAAGCGTCTCCAGCTTTCCGAGATTATGGGTATGAGCTCCATGACTGCGACGATTGCGGCGATGGTGGCTACGTTGACTAATGCTTTTAAATAAGAAACAAGTGGAAGATATAAAAAGAAAGGATGCTGATATGAATGACGGACAACAGAATAAACATCCACAGGAAGAGGAGATTGATTTGCTTGAGCTTGCTTTGAAGGTCTGGGCAGAGCGCAGGTGGATATTGAAGTGTTGCGGCTATGCAGTGATTGTGGGACTGGTGATTGCTTTTAGTATTCCCAAGGAATATACAGCAAGTGTAATGATTGCTCCGGAAGCTTCTGATAATAAGGGAGGAAGCCTTTCCTCACTGGCAAGTTTGGCAGGCATTAGTCTGAATACATCTTCTGGGTCTGATGCGATTTATCCTGATTTATATCCGGATATTGTGAGTTCCACTCCTTTTGTGACAGGGTTGTTTGATGTCCCTATCCGGGATATGGATGGGGAGATAAACACCACACTTTATGATTATATGGACGAATACCAGCGTGTGCCATGGTGGTCGTATATCATATCTGCCCCATTCAAGGCTTTAGGCTGGATTGTTTCTCTGTTTAAGGAATCAGAAGAAGAGGTGGAAAAATTAGATCCTTTTCAGCTGACAAAAGAGCAGACTGATATTGTGAAAGCACTGAGTGATCATATAGGTGTTTCGGTAGATAAAAAGACCGGGGTTACTACAATTTCTGTCACGATGCAGGATCCCCGTATTTCAGCATGTCTGACAGATACTGTTGTAAATAGGTTGCAGTCTTACATTATTGATTATCGTACTAATAAAGCCCGTAAGGATTTTCATTTTCAAGAAAAGCTTTTTGAACGTAAGAAGAAAGAATATGAGATGGCGCAGGAGAATTATGCCAAGTTTGCCGATGCCAACAAAAATATCATCCTCCAGAGTTATCGTGCCGAACAAGTGCGTCTAGAAAATGAGATGAATCTTGCTTATCAAGTCTATACATCCGTTGCACAGCAATTGCAGATAGCAGAGGCAAAGGTGCAGGAGATAACCCCTGTTTATACAATTGTTGAGCCTGCTACTATTCCTGTAAAGGCGTCAAAACCGAGTAAGGCTATGATTCTGATAGGAGTCATTTTTCTGACAGGGATGGGATGTATTGGCTGGATTCTTATGGGAAAGGATTTGTTGTATAGCATGAGGAAGAAAAATATTCCGAAGGTTTAAGGTGATAATTCTGTCTATTGCATGCAGGGATCTTTGAGAGATAAGACCGCCCGTGGAGTAGGGTGGAGTTTTATTGACAACATAGCCAACTCGGGCATAACCTTTCTGGTAGGGCTTGTCTTGGCACGTTTATTGACACCGGAAGAGTATGGGGTTATGGCCATGATTGCTATTTTTATAGCGGTGTCCGATTCGATTATAGACAGTGGCTTTTCCAATGCGTTGATACGTAAGGTGGATATTGAACGTATTGATTATAATACTGTCTTCTATTTTAATCTTATAGTTAGTATTTCACTCTATATTCTTTTATTTTTTGTTTCTCCTGCTATTAGCGCTTTTTTCAGAGAGCCTGTTTTGGTTGATGTTATGAGGGTCATAGGTTTTGTGCTGATTGTAAATGCATTGGCTATTATTCCCCGTACCATATTTATTCGGAATATAAACTTTAAGACACAAACTAAAGTTTCTTTGATAGCTTCCATCAGTAGTGGTGTTGTCGGCATAGGGATGGCTTTATCTGGAATGGGAGTCTGGAGTTTGGTTGGACAGCAATTGTCCCGTCAGCTGTTGAATACGGTTTTTTTGTGGGGGTATTGTAAGTGGAAGCCTGTTTTTGAGTTTTCTGCCAAGAGTTTCAAGGAAATGTTTGGTTTTGGTTCCAAACTACTTGTTTCCGGATTGTTGGATACTATTTATAAGGATATTTATTATTTGGTCATAGGTCGTTTCTTTACTTCATTTGTATTGGGGCAATATACCCGGGCCAAACAATTTAATACTATATTTTCTAGTAATCTGACCACTGTTGTCCAACGGGTCAGCTATCCTGTGCTTAGTTCCATTCAAAATGAGCCGGAGCGTTTGTGCGGAGCTTATAGGAAAGTCATAAAATCAACGATGTTGGTGACGTTTGCATGTATGCTTGGATTAGCAGCGATGGCAAAGCCGTTAATTATAATTCTTATAGGAGAGAAGTGGCTACCTGCTGCTGGCTATTTGCAGATTATTTGCTTTTCGGGCATGCTTTATCCGCTTCATGCCATCAATCTGAATATCCTGAAAGTCAAAGGGCGTTCGGATTTATTCTTGAAATTGGAAATAATAAAAAAGATTCTTGCCATAGGTCCTATTGCATTGGGGGTATTTGGGGGGATAGAATGTATGTTGTGGGGTAGTGTACTTAATTCTTTTGTTGCTTATTTCTTGAATAGTTATTATTCTGCCGATTTGATAAACTATCCTACTGTGAAACAGATAAAGGACATACTACCTACATTTTGTGTATCTATAGCTGTGGCTGCTGCCATGTGGGGATTGTCTTTTTTTAGATTGTCCGTTTACCTGCTTCTTCCTTTACAATTACTGTTAGGAGTTTCTCTTGCTTATCTGGTTTATGAAAGGACTGCTCTTCCGGAATATCTTGAATTAAGACAAGTGACTCTTTCTCTCTTAAAGCGGAAATCATATACTTAAATAAAAATGGAAAATAAAGTTATTACAGTAACTTCTCCGTTACTTCCTTCCTTGGAAGATTTTATACCTTATTTGGAAGATATTTGGAATCGTAAGTGGTTGACAAATAATGGGTATTATCATAAAGAACTGGAAAAAGCCTTGTGTGAGTATTTGAAAGTACCTTATGTCAGTCTTTTTACAAATGGTACATTACCTTTGATATGTGCATTGCAGGCATTGCGCATTACCGGTGAAGTAATTACTACTCCTTATAGTTTTGTGGCTACTACACATTCCTTGTGGTGGAACGGCATCAAGCCTGTGTTTGTGGATATCGACCCTGTCACTTGTAATATTGATCCGGATAAAATAGAGGCTGCCATTACTCCAAAAACTACGGCTATAATGCCTGTCCATGTTTATGGTAAGCCTTGTGATACGTCACGTATTCAAGAAATAGCTGACAAATATGGATTGAAAGTAATTTATGATGCTGCCCATGCCTTCGGAGTAGAAGTGAACGGTAAGTCTATTTTGGAGGCCGGTGATATGTCCACTTTAAGTTTTCACGCAACAAAAGTTTATAATACCATTGAAGGTGGTGCTTTGATATGCAAAGATGAAAAAACGAAAAGGCGTATCGACTATTTGAAGAATTTTGGTTTTGCAGATGAAACTACGATTGTGGCTCCTGGCATAAATGGCAAGATGGATGAAGTGCGCAGTGCCTATGGTTTGCTAAATCTGAAGCAGGTGGATGCAGCTATTGAATCTCGCCATCGGACAGCTGTAAAATACCGTGAAGCATTACGTGGTGTGGAGGGTATCAGTTTTATGGAGGATATGCCTGGCGTACGTCATAACTATTCCTATTTTCCGATTTTTATTGATGCGGAAAAATATGGAATGACACGTGATGAACTCTATTTCAAGATGAAAGGACAGAATGTGTTGGGACGTCGTTATTTCTATCCTTTGATTAGTGAATTTTCTGCTTATCGCGGACTGGAATCTGCTCAACCCGAAAATTTACCGGTTGCCTCTAAAGTAGCCGATAGTGTGATTTGCTTGCCGATGTATCATAATCTGAATGATTCAGATATCCAAAGAACTTTAGAGTTAATTGTGAGGTAAAAAATGAAACAGAAGAAACTCATGCTTTTAGGAGGTATTCGTTACCTTCTTCCCGTGATAGATGCAGCTCATAAACAAGGCTATTATGTGATTACAGCGGATTATTTGCCCGATAATATTGCACATAGATATAGTGATGAATACGTAAATGTGAGTATTGTTGATAAAGAGGCAGTATTGAAGGTTGCGTGTGAGAAAGAAATAGATGGTATTATGTCGTTTGGTGTTGATCCTGGAGTTGTGGCGGCTTCTTATGTGCAGAACAAAATGTCTCTTCCTTCTTTTGGTCCGTACGAATCTGTAGAGATTCTTCAGAATAAAGATAAGTTCAGAGAGTTTTTAGCTATTCATGGATTTAATGTACCTTGGAGTTTGGCTTTTTCCTCTTTAGAGGATGCTTTGTCGGATCTTGCTATATTTTCTTACCCTCTTATAGTAAAGCCTACAGATTCAGCAGGTTCTAAGGGGGTGACTCGTGTAGATAAAGAAAAGAATTTGAAAGAAGCTTTATTGCATGCTTTTGCCCATTCAATCAAGAATAAAATCATTGTAGAACAGTTTATAGAGAAAGAAGGTTGTTCTTCGGACAGCGATTGTTTTTCAATAAACGGAGAACTTAAGTTTGTCTCATTTTCTGCCCAGCGTTTTGATGAGTATGCGGCAAGTACATTCGTTCCAGCTGCATACTCATGGCCTTCTACTATGACTATACAGCAAGAGTCAGAACTTAGTTTTGAACTACAACGATTGCTTAAACTTTTGAATATGAATACTTCTGTGTATAATATAGAAACACGGATTGGTGTGGATGGCAAGCCTTATATTATGGAAGTTTCTCCACGTGGAGGAGGTAATCGGCTTTCAGAAATGATTCGTTATGCTACAGGAGTGGATCTTATTACTGCTGCTGTGTGTGCCTCAGTAGGAGATACTATTGGAGAAATAAAGCAAAAAACTTACCAAGGATATTGGGCAGAAATTGTACTTCATGCTGATAATGCAGGGCGTTTTATGGGGCTTGAAATATCAAAGAGCTTTTCGGCAGAAATTGTTGAAGAAGATTTGTGGGTAGAGGTCGGGGATGAAGTAGAGAGCTTTGAAGGAGCGAACAATGCTATAGGAATGTTGATTTTGAAATTTGATTCTTTGAAAGAATTGGAACATGCTTTGGCTACACAACGTCAATGGTTGAAGGTGAATGTGAGATAATGGAAGCAATAGGGGGATACTTTGAGTTGGAATTACATAAAGGAGAGGAGTATCATAAAGATGCTATTTCACTGAATACAGCTCGTAACTGTTTTGAATATATATTATTAGCTCGTAATTACAAAAAAGTTTATATACCTTATTATACATGTGAAGTGATGTTGCAACCTTTGGAGAAACATCATATTTCTTACGAGTTTTATTCTATAAATGAGTTGTTGGAACCTATTGGTATAACAAAACTACTTCCGGAAGAAGCATTTCTTTATACCAACTATTTTGGATTAAAGCAGAGTTGTGTGGAAAAGTTGGTTACCATTTATGGGACACAACTGATTGTTGATAATGCACAAGCATTTTTTGCTTTCTCGTATAGATGGTATAGACACTTTTTATTCTCCTCGAAAATTCTTAGGAGTATCTGACGGAGGATATTTATACACAGACTGTTGCTTAAACCGAGATATTACTTATCATTATTCTTATATGCGGATGCAGCATTTGTTACAACGGATTGATGAAGGAGCTGAGCAGGGTTATATTTCTTTTAGATATAATGATGATGCTCTTGATTATATTCCAATTTCTAAAATGTCACGATTGACTTGTAACATTTTATGTGGAATAGATTATGAACATATAAAGAAGAAACGAATAGATAATTTACAATATTCTTCATGAGGCTCTATTAAGGAACAATTTACTGAATATAG
>ENA-OQDT01002028-OQDT01002028.1-human-gut-metagenome-genome-assembly--contig:-NODE-2028-length-10832-cov-2.642971_pt1 | contig 10832 bp, 15 predicted proteins | sample MGYA00242786_ERZ504617 | MGnify/ENA primary metagenome ERZ504617 (study PRJEB26092, sample SAMD00036337) | human gut metagenome | host: Homo sapiens | study: EMG produced TPA metagenomics assembly of... | reverse complement strand
TGCCGATTCTTAGTCTATTTTTTAAAGAAACGCTGCGCCGCTTGTATGGCTTAGTGTCGCACTGGCAGTTGGCTGGTTTGTATCTGTTAAGCGTTCCTGATGGTTTTGGCTCTATTGGAAAGGGTGATCTTCTTTTGATTGCCGGCTCTTTCTTATTTGCGTGCATATCTTAGTAATAGACTATTTTTCACCGCGCTGCAATGGTGTGGTTTTATTCGTGTATACAGTTTTTTTGTATGCGCAGTCGTATGTCTTATTCCGGCATTTATTTTTGAGCAACCATCACTTTTCTTCTATCCTTGCAGCATGGGCTCCTATTTTTGTACGCTGGTGTTCTCTCCTGCGGTGTCGGCTATACTCTTCAAATTATAGGACAAAAGGGTATGAATCCAACTATCGCATCTCTTATTTTGAGTCTGGAATCTGCTATATCTGTTCTTGCCGGCTGGTTGATTCTTGGTCAAACCTTATCGGCACGTGAGCTTGCAGGATGTGCTATTGTTTTTCTGGCTATTGTGCTTGCACAGCTTCCATGGCCGCCTGTAAAAAAATCTTAAAGGAAGGTATTTTATGGACCGAACACTTACTTACACCGTCTCGATTGAAGAAAGTGACCTGCGCGCAGATCAATTTTTATCGCGCCGCGGCTTTTCCTCTCACCTTTTAATACGGCTTCGAAAAAATATGAATTATCTTTTGATCAATGGCATGCCAAGCCGCACAAACACACCGCTTCATGAAGGCGACATTCTGACAGTGCATATTGTCGAGGAGCACTCCTCCTACCATGTGCCACCCGTTGAGCTTCCGCTTTCGATTGTCTATGAGGATGAAGACATTTTGGTCGCCAATAAACCAGCCGATATGCCGATTCACCCGTCAATGGACAATTACTATAATTCACTGGCAAATGCTCTTGCCTGGTACTACCGTGACAGCGGCAATTTTATTTTTCGCTGCACAAATCGCTTAGACCGAGATACTTCTGGTCTGACAGTAATTGCTAAAAATTATGCTCTCCTCTGCGATTCTTTCTGATATGGCTGTTCGTCATGCAATTACGCGTGAATATCTAGCGATTGTGCGCGGTGTCGTTACTCCCCTATCCGGCACTATCACAGCACCGCTCTCAAGAAAGCCTGGCTCTATAATTGAGCGCTGTGTAGATTTTGAACACGGAGAACGCGCCGTAACTCATTACAAACATTAGAAACAAAAATGGGCACAGCCTTGTCTCTTTACAGCTCGAGACAGGCCGCACCCATCAGATACGGATTCATATGAAATATTTAGGTTTTCCGCTTATCGGTGATTACCTATACAATCCAGATATGGAATTTATCACACGCCAGGCGCTTCACTCATGCCGCCTCTCCTTCAAGCATCCGATCACTCATGTGCCGCTCTCCTTTGAGGCTCCGCTTCCGGATGACATGAAACATGTGCTAGGAGAATGCTAATACAAAACCATCGTTCGAAGCCCATCACTAAACTAGGCAGCCCGCGCCTTTACTCCACATTTTTGAGTGCATCTGTCATCGGAATTGCCTTGAGTTTTTTTGATCTGGAAGAACGAAATCACTGCATAGGTGATCAGTCCTGCCGCCAACACCTTTAGAAGATCCACTGGCTCCATGTAAAATTCCAGATAACCAGAATACTCGGCAAATGCAATCTCACAAATAGCCTTCAGCAGCACAATACATAACCCGATTGTCACTATCAGTGAAACAACTGATACGATTGTTGTGGTACGAATATATAAGCGGTTGATTTCCTTGTCACTGTAACCTAAAATCTTTGCCATGGAAATTGACTGCGCATTTTTCTCGATTACTACCTTTGAGAGCAGATACAAAAGCAGCGCAAACATGATCACGCCAAAGCCCTGGAAGAGAACAGCCATCCCACCCATTGACAATCGAAGCTGTCTGCTGGTCTTTGTCAAATCTTCCTTTGATATAGTCATTGCAATGTTTTTCTGCGTCAAATCAGTCAGTTCTTCATTTGAAAAATATCCTGGATAATAGCTTCCCTTCTCAAATGTTTTCTCAAACGCATCACAATTCATAAAGACAGACAATGCAGCCGGATATGTATAGATACCAGTAACGGTAAAGGAATACGTTTTCTCCCCATACTCTTCCTGCAATGTAATTGTATCACCTACCTTGATATGCTGCTTATTTGCATAGGCATTTGAAATCAATACCTCATCATCTGAAAGGCTGCTCTTTATGTAGGCGCTGTTTTCCTGCACGCCATAAACCATCACTTCCTCGCTCTTGTAGCGTCCCCCTGCTGTCTTTAATACCGTAACATCATAACTTTCAGCCTCTTATTTTCTGTCTTTTCTTCACTCACAAGCACATACTGATGCTCTGCAAGAAGATGAGTTGTAATCTCCTGCTCGAAATGATCAAGCAGCGGTCCAAACATAAATCCAAATAATAAATCAGGTTTGCGAACAAAACTTCCTATGAACAAAATTGACATAGTTTGGAATGTTCTGAAAACAGGATTCTCATACGGAACCGCTTCATAATAGGAATCGTAGTCTTTAATCGAAATGCCATTTTTACCTTTTGTCTGCGGTTCAAATCACGACGAAGGAAACGTAAGCGGTGACAGACTCAGCATTATTGGCAAGCATGATAAAGTTGATTGCAACATCAGGATTACCGGAATTACAGTTGTCCTGATAAATGCATCTGCATTCCATATTGTCACATAAGTTGGCAAACTATAGCTTGCATAGTAGAGATCTGCCATATAGCCTTTCAAAGACTGTATAGCCTAAGATGTTTCCAACTACCGCTGCAATCAATATAATAGCAATTGGCATCGCCATATAATGACGAATCAATTCTGCTTTTGAATAGCCTGATGCGCGAAGCGTACCTATTACTGCCGATTCCTTAGTGATTGTGTTGCTTGTAGTCACGGCAAATACAAACGCAATAATAGCAATGACGATATAAAGAAATACGGTAAACATCGCATTATCGCCCTTTATATCATCTCCTGTAAAGATAATTGCCTGATTTATATACTCTGGGATAAAGCCTTCGACACCGTTCAGATTCAAAAGTGCATTTACATACAAAGTTTTCAAGAAGGATTCGCTGAGTGTCTTTGCCTCCTTATCATCTGCCGGACGCTCGCTGTAACGCCATGAATAATTGTAGTGAAGATGATCACTACTAATTCTGTTAAATCCATCCTCTGTCACAATAGCCACACCAAATCTCACAGCATCAAACATCATATCTGACGTGGATGAAAACAATGCACTGTAATCAGAAAGTGCCACTAAACCGCATATTGTGTAGGACACGTCTCCAAGCTCCATCACATCACCAACAGAAATTTTATTATTTACGGCATACATACGGTCAATTGCAATCTCATTTTCATTTTCTGGAAAGCTTCCTTCCATCAGGCATTCCAGATCAATTTCTGTACGCTTCTTAAAAATACGAAGCGTACTCTCTACATTCTTTGTCTGCTCCTCTTTATAGAAGTTTTGATAGATCTTTGTTCCATCCTTTTGCAAGGCATCTAACAGACCGCTTGACGCCTCCCTTTTAACCTCAAAATTTCCATCTTCAATATTATATTTTTCAAAACTCTCATCATAGGCCTGTGACAATGCTGCCGCTCGCAACCAAAAATCCAGATACAAGCGCGATCACACCTGCTATAAATACAAACAGAACAATATATTTTCCAGCCTCGCTCTTTAATTCCCTAAGAAAACGTTTATTTAATGGATTTGATTTTTTCTTTACCATTCCAGATCCTCCGCTGCCATACGCGTCTCATTGCGACAATTCTCACGAATACGGCCATCATGAAGCTTTACAACGCGATCTGCCATCTTCTCGATTGCGTTATTATGTGTTACCATAACAACAGTATTTCCATATTTGCGGTTAACCTGCTCGATTAGTTTTAAAATCTCCTTTGATGTTGCATAGTCAAGTGCACCTGTTGGCTCATCGCACAGCAAAATATCTGGATTCTTGACAATGGCTCTTCCTATAGCTGTTCGCTGCTGCTGTCCTCCTGATAACTGATTCGGCAGTTTTTCTCTGATGTTCGTAAAGTCCCAGTGTATGTAATAATTCATCCACATCTAATGGATGCTCACTTAAATATGCCCCCACTTCAATGTTCTCCCGTACCGTCAGATTCGGTATCAGGTTATACATCTGGAATATGTATCCCAAATGCTTTCTTCTATACATAGAAAGCTTTTCTCTGTCATATCTTCCAGACGTTCACCTTCGATTGTAATACTGCCCTCATCCGCACCATCAATTCCTCCGATGATATTTAGTAATGTTGATTTACCAGACCCCGACGGCCCCAGTAAGACACAGAATTCCCCTTTTTCTATATTCAGATCCAGCCCTTTCAACACATTTACACGGCTGTCTCCTGTTCCAAATGATTTTTTGATTCCTCTTATTTCCAGAAACATCGTTCTCCTCCATTAGTTATTTTTATATAACTAATGTTAGTTTAAACTTATTTATTTGTCAACGAAATCATTTTCGAAACTCTTTTACAGGACTTTTCAGAAAAACCGGGTACATACATATTAAGAAAGGATGGCGTCCTGCGTACACCATCCTTTGCATTCCCTTCTCCGGGATCCAGATTACTTTTATACATTTTATTATATCGAAACAATTGCCTTGAACTGATCGCAGTCGATCTTAATATCAAATTCTCCTCCCAGTGCTTTCGCATAGGTACTTACGATTGCAAGTCCCAGTCCGTTACCCTCACTGGTTCTTGCCTTGTCGCCTCTTGAAAACCGTTCGATGATATCTTCTTTTTCAAAATCCATCTCATATCCGGATGTATTCGTAATCTCTAATACCATTTTCTGATCTGTACCCGCTTCCTTTTTATATGTCTTTATAAATACCCTGGTTCCTTTCGCCGAATACTTCAGCGCATTTTCCACCAAATTCTGGCAGATCCGGTAAAATATGAATTATCAGAATAAATTGCCGTATCTTCTTCCGTAAGCTGAGTTACAAATTTCAGCCCGCTTTCTTTTATCCGGTCATCCATATCTGCAAATATCTGTTCCATCAGACGGTTAAGCTCAAACGTTTCTTTGTGAAGTTCTACATTCCCACTGCTCGCTTTTGCAAGCGAAAACAGGCTGTTGATCATCTCACCAAGCTTTCCTGCTCTTGTCGATATTACGTCTACATAGTCCCTCACTACATCACTTAATTCTTCTTTTTGATCAGTTCCAGATATCCGACGATGGAAGTCAGTGGTGTCTTCAGATCATGCGATACATTTGTGATCAAGTCTACTCTTAACTGGTCACTTCTCGATACCTTTTCCAGACTCTTCCGTTCAATCTCCAGTGCCTGTTCCAGACGCTTCTGAAAGAAGCTCTCCGTCTGCTCCATGATCTGATCCAGTTCATTTCTCCAGTATCTCTGGATCACTTCCCGGCAGCAGATATATTCTATAAACACCGTTGCTACCATCATATATCCGGCTGCATAATTCCATCCCCATCCGCTGCTGTAACTGATAAAGAAAAGATATGCCGCTGCTGCCGACAGTTCTACCGCCAGTATATTCCGGAATCTTTTTTCCGACTGTTTTTCTTTCGCCTTCCAGGTCTGATAATAGATACTGTCTTCTGCATCCTGCAGATAAGTCTCTGCAATCCCTTTCTGACTCCAGTTCCGATATCTCAGTTTCATATACCTGCGTACGAGCAGGCAGATTCCCGGCTGCACCAGGATATTGCCGATCAGGCAGATTCTCCATACGCCCCATGTACTGAAATAATATCTGTTCACTAATACCACAAAGAACAGGAAGCTTCCAATTATAAACAGCAAAGATCCAAATACGCAATCATAATATTCTTTTATAAACTTTTTAATTGCTTTCACCATATTTTTCCATTTTGTATCCAATTCCCCACACCACCTTTACATATCTTGGCTTCTTCGCATCAATCTCCACTTTTTCCCTGATATGACGGATATGTACCATTACAGTATTCTCTACAGTATAATCTGCTGTTTCCTGCCATACATTCTCATAGATCTGCTCTGCCGGAAATACCTGCCCGGGATGCGCCATCAATAGCTCCAGGATCTTATACTCCGTTGCCGTCAGATGCACTTCTTCTCCTTCAACAAAGATCACTCTCTGTTTCTTATCAAGTACCAGTCCGCCATTCACAATCTGATCCGGATCTTTCTTTTTTTCCGCTTCCATGTTACTCCATACACGGTATCTGCGTAAATGTGCTTTCACTCTTGCAATCAATTCTGCCGGATTATATGGCTTTTCGATATAATCATCTGCCCCAAGCGTAAGTCCCGATACCTTATCACTTTCTTCTGTCTTGGCCGACAGGATGATCACCGGGATTCTGCTTTTCTCACGCAGTTTCATCAGCGCTGACAGACCATTGAGTCTTGGCATCATCACATCCAGAAGGATCAGGTCTACATTCTCCCGCTCCATGATATCCAGTGCTTCCATACCGTCATAAGCTTTCAAAGTCTCATAGCCTTCATATTTTAACAGTTCACTGATGGAATAGACGATTTCTTTATTATCATCTACTACTAATATTTTTTCTGCCTCCATTTCTTTCGTCTCTCCCCTCTTTTTCTTTACAGCCATACTATACCGCTCATGATTTAAATATTTCCCGATACAATTCTTAAAAATTTCTTATAATTCATCCTCACTGTGCAGGGACGAATAAAATGCAATTCCAAGTATCACCGCTCCTCCGACCAGTTCCCTGACTGTCGGGATCTCTCTTAAGAACAGAAGTGCAAATACGATGCCGTACACCGTCTCCATTCCTGAGATAATTCCCGCTGTCTGTGCTTTCACACCCTTTTGCGCCGTCACATATAAAGAATATGCAATTGCCGTACACAAAAAGCCAATCGTTACAACTCCTGCAAAATCCACCGGACGCCAGTCCGCTTTCACCAATCCCAGTGCCGGAAGCAGTGCAACAGCTGCTGTTCCCTGTTCATATAGACAGATTGTACGTCCTTTGTATCTGTTGGCAAAATACCGGTTCGACAATGTCATCACTGCATATGTAAAGCTCGCAATCATTCCCCAGATGATTCCGACCGTCACTTTATTCTCCACCGAAAACTCCGGAATTGTGATCAATACTCCCAGCAGAAGGATCAGTGCATTCAAAATATTCCTGCCACGAATCTTCTCATGAAATAATAACGGCTCTAAAAACGTCAGAAACAGCGGGAATGTAGAGAATGTAATCGTTCCAATTGCTACAGACGATGTCTGGATGGATTGAAAGAAGCTTGACCAGTGAATTGCCATTACCACACCTGTCATAATCATAAGACCATAATCTTTCTTTGAATCAAGCGTCAGCTTATCCTTGCAGACCAGAGATATTGCCAGCAAAAGCAGTGAAGAACAGATAACTCTTCCCATTGCCACCTGTACTGCCGGTACCTGTACATACTGACCGATCACTCCTGAAAAGCTGAAGCACATAACTGCAATATGCAGCAGGATCACATTTTTTCTTGTATTTTTACTCAACGATTTCTCACTCATAATATCCTCCTGTTAATCTATTTGTTTCTTCTCTTATTTTGTTGCTTCCTTGTTTTTCATAATTACGAACTATGAGAAACACGCTTCGCGAGTTTCTCAAGTTATCGCGGCAGTCGCCAAGGTCTCGTGCAAGCACAGACTTTGGCTCGTTGCTCGCGTAAATAAAAAGGAAAGCCCTAGTTTACCGATTCTTCAGAAACTATGACTTTCCTCTGTGTTCTTAAGTATATAAGAAAACCCGCCCATGGCACGTTCTCCGTATTACTTAATATTATAGTGGACCTGGCGGGAGTTGAACCCGCGTCCGAAAGCCCATCCATTCGAGCATCTCCCATCACAGTCATTATATTAACATTCCCTCCATGCGGCACCTAATGACAGGTTCCTCACTTTAGTAGCTTCATAAGTTCTTCCATCTCCTCAAAGCTTTGGAAACGAAGTGCTCCGCCTGTTTGAAGCCGGTGACCCGGACAGCGGATGATCCGGGGCCGACTGCGGCCTAATTAGGCTGCGTACGCTAATTCTGTATTGTCTGCGTTTATATTTAAGTGGAACTTTTAACGTAGTGTCCCGCTACGGATGGCTTCTCCAACTTCCAGACCCCCGTCGAAACCAGTACAAGCCCTAAATCTAAATGCTTTCTTCTGGTCTGCAGACTGTCTTTACGTAAATTTAATTATAATCTCAAGTTGTTTTATTTGTCAAGCCTATTATGTAATCTAAAAAACAAATATAAAAATCATCTAAAAAGAGACATACATGAAATTATATCATATACATCTCTTTTCGCTGCAAATCAGTATAATATCGTAAACATTCTCCTTACTCTACATCCTTCAATGCTTCGTAATCTTCCTCACCGGTACGAACTTTCACAACTTTCTGTACATTATAAACAAAAATCTTTCCATCTCCGACATGACCGGTGTAAAGTGTTCTCTTCACAGTGTCGATTACTTTCTCTACCGATATACTTCCGACGATAACTTCTACCTTAACCTTTGGAAGTACCGTTACATCCATCTCAACTCCACGGTATTTCTCACCTGCACCTTTCTGAACTCCACATCCCATAACCTGGGTGACGGTCATACCTGTTACACCAAGATCATTAAGGGCTGTCTTCAGTTTCTCATATCTTGAAAGTTTTGCAATGATGACTACTTTATGTATACCTGTTGACGGATCTACAGGTGTGGTTACTTTGACAGATGCTGCTCGCTGTACATCTGACGCTTCATCATAATCATTTTCACCAAGCTCTGTATTTTCATTGACACTCATACTTCCTTCTGTGATATCCATCAAGCTGAATCCTGCATATGCAGATGCAAGACCATGCTCTTTTGAATCCAGACCAACAATTTCTTCTTCTTCTGATACCCTCAGTCCAACGGTTTTATCAATTATTTTGAATACAATTGTCATAGTCACAATTGTCCATGCCATAACACTTACAACACCAAGAAGCTGTAATCCAAGCTGATGGAACCCTCCACCGTAGAACAGACCTTTGAGTGTACATTCCGGTGCTGTCTTTGTTGCAAAAAGACCAACCGCGATTGTTCCCCAGATACCGTTTAAACAGTGAACTGCAACTGCACCGACAGGATCGTCCACATGAGCTACATTATCACAGAACCATACTCCAAATACTACCAGCAGTCCTGCTACAACACCGATAATAACGGATCCTGCTGCATCTACAACATCACAAGGTGCTGTAATTGCTACCAGACCTGCAAGCGAAGCATTCAGACACATAGAAACGTCTGGTTTTCCATACTTGACCCATGTAAAGATCATACATACAACCGTTGCTACTGCAGGTGCGATCGTTGTTGCCATAAAAATTGAAGCAAGCTGTGATCCGGTTGTTGCTGCCGCACCGTTGAATCCATACCATCCAAACCAGAGAATGAAGCATCCAAGTGCACCGATTACAATATTATGTCCAGGAAACGCATGTACTTTTGTGACTTTTCCTTCTTTATTTCTTGTGAATTTACCAATTCTGGCTCCTTCCATTGCAGCTCCGATAAAAGCAGTTGTACCGCCTACCATATGAATCGCACATGATCCGGCAAAATCATGGAAGCCTAGACTTGCAAGCCATCCGCCTCCCCAGATCCAGTGTGCTTCGATTGGATATACAATAGCTGAAATAACAGCTGAATAAATACAATAAGATAAGAATTTTGTTCGTTCTGCCATTGCTCCGGATACGATTGTTGCCGTTGTTGCACAGAACACTAAGTTAAATACAAAATGAGACCAGTCAAAATTTGCATAATCTGTAAAAATTCCAAGTGTCGGAGTTCCGATAAATCCACCAAGTGCATCTTCACCAAGTAAAATTCCAAATCCAAGCGGGATAAATACACAAGTTCCGATACAGAAATCCATCAGATTCTTCATAATAATATTTCCTGCATTCTTCGCTCTGGTAAATCCTGTCTCTACCATCGCAAATCCTGCCTGCATGAAAAACACCAATGCTGCACCTATCAGAAACCAGATTCCAAATACCTGTGTGCCTACAGCATCCTGTATGGCTGATAATACTTCTTTCGTCATAATAGTTCCTCCTTCATCTTGTCAAAAAGAAAAAGCGCCTCGAAATATTATTTTCGAAGCGCCCTTGCTTTATGTCCCGTAGTTTAACGCTCAGAACTTTCTTTGTCAAGGAATTTTCTGATATTTTTCTGTTGTTATATATAATTTCGTTCAATTATCACAACCAGATTTTATTTTTCTCATATTTTTTCCACAATTTCACAGTCCAAGGATTTCTCCAAGCACTTCAATGATAATCTCATTGGTACAGGACTTTACAAATCCCATCATATGTAAGGAAATCTCATCCTGTTTCTGGCTCTCTGTCAGTTCCGGATTGCTGTTTGTCTCATTAATGAGCTGTACCAGATGCGGAGTCAGCTCCTCATAAGTCTCCATTGTAGTCTGTGTGACCAGATCTCTTAATTCTTCTTTCTTTGTCGGTACCATTTTGTCCTCTCCTGTCTGTATTCTATCTGAGTTTCATCTTGAAAATCGCGTTCTGCTTCACGCTTCTGGTCTTTCTTTGCGATATCCTGACGTTTATCATATAATTTCTTACCTTTTGCCAAACCGATCTCTACTTTTACAAGACTTCCTTTAAAATAGACTTTCAAAGGCACGATCGCCATTCCTTTTTCTTTTGTCTTACCGATCAGTTT
>ENA-OQDT01002027-OQDT01002027.1-human-gut-metagenome-genome-assembly--contig:-NODE-2027-length-10834-cov-2.613711_pt1 | contig 10834 bp, 15 predicted proteins | sample MGYA00242786_ERZ504617 | MGnify/ENA primary metagenome ERZ504617 (study PRJEB26092, sample SAMD00036337) | human gut metagenome | host: Homo sapiens | study: EMG produced TPA metagenomics assembly of... | reverse complement strand
ATGCAAAAGTGGCGGTTATTCTGCGGAAAGATACGGAAGACGGCTGCAAGCGGCGGGATTTTGCCTATTTGAGTACCGGCAATTTCAATGAAAAAACGGCACGCATCTATTCCGATATGGCGTTGCTGACTTCGAATGCGGAATTGATAACCGATATAAACAAAGTGTTTGCGGTGCTGGAAGGGAAGCTGGCCGGACCGACATTCCGCCATCTGCTGGTCGCCCGCTTCAATATGGTGCCGGAACTGACTCGCATGATCCATCGGGAGATTGAGCATGTGAAGGCCGGACGTAAAGGACGCATCGTGTTGAAGATGAACGGACTGCATGACCAGAATATGATCAATGAATTGTATAACGCAAGCGAGAACGGGGTGGAAATCGACCTGATTGTCCGGGGGATTTGTTGCCTGGTTCCGAACCGTCCGTTCAGTGCGAATATCAAGGTTACTCGTATAGTGGATATGTTTCTGGAACATTCTCGCATCTGGTACTTCTATAATGATGGTGAGGAGGAGCTGTTCCTGACTTCTGCCGATTGGATGCGCCGGAACCTGAATCGGCGTATAGAGACTGCTTTCCCGATTCTGAATGCGGAGATCAAGCGAAATATCATAGATATCCTGAATATCCAGTTGCAAGATAATGTAAAAGCCTGTTTGATCGACGAACATCTACATAACAATTTCAAACGGGATGACAACCCGGTGAAAGTCCGGGCACAACTGGCTGTTTATGAATATCTGAAAAACAAAATATAGACGGTATGGATCTTCCTTCTCCCTGGACATTCGTATTATTTACCTTATGTTTTGTCGCCCTGATCGCAGGAGCCTTGCTCGGATTTGCGGTCGGGTTTCGTACGGGTGGCAGACAAGAACGCTTTCGGTTGGTGAAGGAGAAGCTGAAACGGAATAAAGCGGCCATCTGCCGTTGGCAAAAGGAACGTTACGAATATGCCAGGCAGGTGAAGCAGTTGGAAGAAGACTTGTTGCATTCGGCATCCGAATCCGAACACTATAAGGAATAAATTCCCATTGTGTTTCTTCCCAGGAAAATAAATGGATGGCGTTTATCTGGCATCAGCACCAGCAATGCAAAAATAACCGTAAAGGAAATCAGATACATCATTCCTCTGACTACCATTCCCTCCACATTGTCCATTCCACTTGCAAGATAGGAATGATTGCCTCGGAAAAGGTCTACCGGAATATTATTTCCGATCATATAATTGGTCGCCACAAACAGCAGAATGATCACGAAAAGTGCAACCACGATCTTGCCTTTAAATTTGCGGATCACCTTGGTGTATTCATTCTTCCATAAATATCCTGCCACAAAAAACGGGAAAAATACCACAATTCTTGAAGCTGATAAAAATGTACTGAATTCCATTCTGGTTCCTGCCCACAGCGCAAAAATAATGCTGAGAGGTACAATAAACCTTATTTTTCCAAATGCTTCTATGGTCAGACGGTATGCAAACAACGCAAGCACATACCACATAACTGTTCCGGACGGACGGAGCAGTTCATAATCCATTTTATTTCCCAGCCAGATCTGCGTTGCCCAGGTAAGTGTATAGCCCAGAATATATGGAATCAATAAATTCTTAACATTCTTCATCACATCCTGAGGCTTCTTGGACAGATAACCGGAAATAAATATAAACGCCGGCATATGAAATATGGTAATTCCATACCACACAAAACGCACAACCTGATCTGCTTTAACCAGCTGGAATGCAATGATATGATTAAAAACCACCAGAAAAATCAAAAATATTTTTATATTATCCACAAGGTAGGAATATGGGATTTCCTGTTCCTTCGTATTCTTGCTCATTTTAGCCACCTTTATACTTTGACATAATTATTTTCAGACATGTCAGTTTTATGAATAAAGGATAACATATTTTTGTGGTTTTTGGAATAACTTTTTAATATTTTAACGTGTTTTGAAATATTTTCCTGTGGTTTTGTGTTGCTGATGAACCGCAATAATGTATTATTTCATTTCTCCAAAAACCTGCTGGTGCAGTTTGCGCCCTGTAGGTGTTGCCGCCAGGCCACCCTCTGCTGTTTCTTTAAGGGCAGTGGGCATCACATCTCCTACCTTTTTCATAGTCCAGATCACCTCGTCAGCCGGAATTGCACTTCGGATTCCGGCCAGAGCCAGTTCTGCTGCCACAAATGCCCCAGCTACGCCTGATGCATTTCTCTTAATGCATGGAATTTCAACCAGCCCTGCAACAGGGTCACATACAAGACCCAGAATATTTTTTAGGGCAGTGGCTACTGCCGACTGGATCATATCAGGTGTGCCGCCGGCAAGTTCCACAATTGCCGCCGCTGCCATGGCAGATGCAGAACCGCACTCAGCCTGACAACCTCCCTGCGCTCCTGCAAGTGACGCATTATTGGCAATTACCATTCCCACTGCAGATGCTGTGAAAAGGGACATGACGCATTCCTCTTCTGTAAGCTGGTACTGCTCCTGCATGGTGAGTACAGCTGCCGGTACAATGCCGCAGCTTCCTGCTGTAGGCGCTGCTACGATTCTTCCCATGGAAGCGTTCAGTTCTGATACTGCAAGGGCACGATAGAGGGCGCCTCCAAGAAGGGGACCTGTAAGATTTTTCCCTTGCTCTACAGCAGTGCGCATGCGATAGGCATCTCCACCAGTGAGGCCACTTGTGCTTTTCAGATCCGGGGCGCTGCCAGGCTGGATACAGGATGCCATAACCCGATAGTTTTCCCTCATTTTTTTATATATTTCCTGCTTCGGCAGTTCCATCTGCTCCGCCTGCTGCTCCAGAATCAAAGCGGACAGGCGACAGTTGTTCTCCTTCGCTGCTTTCAGCAGGGATTCTATTGAGTGGTAGTTTAGATCCACAGTGAATTCTCCTTTACCGTATTTTTAGTGGGGTGAGATGTTTTTCAAAAAGGGACGCATTTGGGCAATGTCGGCTGGAACTTCGACCCACTAACTAGCAATTTATACACGCTCTAACATCGTACTAGAATATATATTCTCCAGCCGGTTAATCTTCTCATTGAGTTCCGGGACAAAGTGACTGTCGCTCTCGATAGTCATTACCGCCACACCACCCATTGGTCTCACGCGCCAGGTGGAAATTGCAGATATTCACCCCATACTCTGCCATCAGCTCTGTAACTGCAGCAATCGTCCCTGGTGCATCCTTGTGAAGCACGATCAAAGCTGGATTCTGCCCGGTAAGGGCAACCTCCATTCCATTCACCCGGGTGATCAGGATATTCCCCCCGCCAATACTGCTGCCCCGAAGAGACACATTTTTTCCCCCGTCTGCTGCAGTCAAAGTGATCTCCGCAGTATTCGGGTGCGTATCCTCCAGTTCACCAGTCTCGATCTGGATTTCCAGCCCCTCCTTTTTTCGCCACATCAAGGGAAAAACGGATACGCTCATCATCTGTCTGCATTCCTAGTATTCCCGCTACAAGAGCCTTATCCGTGCCGTGTCCCTTATAGGTTTTCGCAAAGGAACCATGCAAAAATATGTGCGCTTTCACCGGAGTTTTTCCAAGAAGAGCCCTTGTCATCAGACCGATCCGGGCTGCTCCCGCAGTATGTGAGCTGGACGGTCCGATCATAACCGGCCCCAGAATGTCAAATACATTCATACTTATTTTCCTCTTCCTTTTATTCATCCACTGCCATTTTTCGTTTTCGGCAGCCTGCAGATGTTTTCACGTTACCGCTCACATCTGCACTGTTATTGTTCCATCTTAACATTAAAACATACCTTTTACAACATGGATAAAGGGTAACTGTTTACTTCTTGTTTACTGTTCACTCCATTCACAGTAACGCGCTTCGCAATGCACAATACTCCCGATAAATAATCTTATGTTTCCTTTCTACCTGGACTGTGGTAAAATAGTTCTATGTAAATCGCCTGGAACCATTCCGGCAAGACTATTTTCAGATTTCTTTATGAAAGGCACACAATTCATGAAACGAGTGATTACTTACGGTACCTTTGATTTACTTCACTATGGGCACATTAATCTGCTGCGCAGGGCGAAAGCTTATGGTGACTACCTGATCGTAGCTTTATCTACAGATGAATTTAACTGGAACGAGAAGCATAAAAAATGCTATTTCTCTTATGAAAAAAGGAAATCCCTGCTGGAAGCCATCCGCTACGTAGATCTGGTAATTCCGGAGGAGAACTGGGAGCAGAAGGTAAGTGATATTAAAGAATACCATGTAGATACCTTTGTTATGGGTGACGATTGGGAAGGGAAGTTTGACTTTCTGAAGCCTTACTGTGACGTGGTGTACCTGCCGAGGACACCTGAGATTTCTACTACGCAGATTAAGGCGGATCTGCAGAAGTAGGAAGCATTGGTAATTATATAGTCAGAGATTTCGTATGATTCATGCAGGTTACGAAATCTCTGACTTTTTTATTTCATGACAGCAATGTGCACACTTCCCCAAAAACGATTTGCAGGATGTGCGGGACATTTTGCCCAGATGAAAACATTTCAGCAAACTACACAGCTGAATTCGGGCAAAATATACCACAAAGTGGGGCGTGCAGATTGCGGGAATGATTTTTCAAACACGCTCTAACACAGCATCTGCAAATATTTATCCCGGACTACTTCGCAAGACGAATCATATTCCAGCTGTGTTTTCCAAGCACAGTACTTAATTTACCGCCGTCAATCCGGCTTGCAGCGGATTTCACAGGCACAACCTTTTCGGGATCCGCTTCTGTATTTACAGCTTTCATATCGTCATTAGTAAGTACAATGTGTTCTTTCACCTGATAGCCTTCAAACTGGCGCAAATCGCAGCTTACCTCCAGATCTTCCTCAAGACTTTTATTCACTGCAAAAATTGTAAGAGTATCTTTCTCCTCATTCCATACGCACACAGAATCCAGACAGGAAACGTCACAGTAATTCCTGCTGTCGTATACCGGAGCCAGTACCTGTGTATTCAACACAGTTCCTCTTCCGAAAATGCTTGTGTACATATATGGATAAAAGATAGTCTGGCGCCATGCACCTGTATCGGAGGTCATGATCGGCGCGATTACATTTACCAGTTGTGCCAGGCATGCCATTTTCACACGGTCTGCATGGCGAAGTAAAGTGATCAGCATGCTTCCAACCAGAAGGGCATCTTCAAAATTATAAATATCCTCAAGCTGATGTGGAGCCTGTCCCCATTTTTCCAGTTTCTCGTCGGCCGCATTGCTGTGATACCACACATTCCACTCATCAAAGGAAAGGTTAATGCGCTTTTTGCCATGCTTTTTCGCACGGACAGCGTCGCAGATGCTGACTACGCCGGAAATAAAGTCATCCATCCCTTTGGAATTTGCAAGAAAATCAGGGGTGTCATCAGCAGCATTGCCGTAATACTGGTGAAGGGACATATAATCCACCAGATCATAGCACTCGTCCAGAACCGTGTACTCCCAATCTCCAAATGTCGGCATCATCAGATTGGAGCTTCCGCAGGCAACTGTCTCGATCTCCGGATCCAGCATTTTCATAATACGGGAGGTCTCCGCTGCTGTTCTTCCATATTCATATGCAGTCTTGTGTCCCATCTGCCATGGACCATCCATTTCATTTCCCAGACACCAGGTCTTAATGTTATGCGGCTCTGCATGACCATTGGCCTTACGCATGTCGCTGTAATAGGTACCGCCCTTAAAATTACAGTATTCCAGAAGATTTCTGGCTTCCTCCGGTCCTCTTGTTCCAAGATTCACTGCCATCATAATATCTGTGTCTGCTTTCTTCGCCCAGTCTACGAACTCGTCCAGGCCAAAGTGATTGTTCTCGATCACACCCCAGGCAAGTTCCGGTCTGGCAGGTCTTAGCTCCTTCGGTCCAACACTGTCTTCCCATTTAAAACCGGAAACAAAGTTGCCTCCCGGATAACGGACAATCGGAACCTGAAGTTCCCTTACCAGTTCCAGAGTATCTTTACGAAAGCCCTGCTCGTCAGACAGCGGGCTGCCCTCCTGATAGATTCCTTCATAAACAGCACGTCCCAGCTGTTCAATAAAAGAACCGAAAATCCGCTTATCCACCTTGCCGGTGAGGAAATATTTATCGATGATGATCTGTGCTTTTTTCATGGTGTCCTCCTTATATGGTGCCAGTTGTATGGCATTTTTCTGCTCTTTATGTATCTATTATTTTAATGGCATACGATTTTTTTTACCAGTTTTTTTCTTCCGATATAGTTGACTTTTTTTCCGATAACGATTACAGTGAAAAAAATGGTGAAAGGAGTCCGGATCATGAATTTTCACGAATCTGCAGACAGGGATTTTTCCATTCAGTTCTGCGAATACAACTATTCAAACCCTGATTATGATCAGATCTACCGTCCCAATGGAAGCGGAGACTATCTGTTTTTGCTTTTTAAGACACCTATGAAGGTTTATCTGGACAAAAAGCTCAATATTTCCAAGGAAAATGCATGTATCCTCTATGCTCCCGGATATGAGCAGCATTATAAGGCTGTTCACAGATTCCGGAACAGCTACCTTCATTTTTCCTGTAAGGCAGATCTGAAAAAACAGTATGGGATCCCACTTAACACTGTTTTTTATCCGGGAAACTGTGAAGAGATCGATGCCTGCATCCGGCTCCTTCACAAAGAACATATAGCAAATGATTTATTTTCCGATAAATACGAATATACTCTCTTTCAGCAGCTTATGATTACGATTGCAAGGGGACTTAAAAGCCATCAGATACATGGAAGTGGAACAGAAGGAGACAATCTTTATTCTGCATTTCGAAAGCTTCGGCTGGAAATGCTCACGAACTACGCTAAGCCATGGGACACCACAGAGCTTTGTAAAACGGTCAGCCTGGAAAAAAGCCAGTTCTATTCCTGCTATCAGAAATTTTTCCAGAGTACCCCTCATGCAGATTTGCTTCAGATTCGTATGGATAAGGCAAAGAACCTGCTGACAAATGAAGCACTGACTGTCCAGCAGATTGCGCAGATGTGCGGATTTTCAGATTTTTCCCATTTCAGCAGATATTTCAGGAAACAGGCAGGATGCTCTCCCCTGCAATGGCGCAGGAAAATGGGAGAGCCCCATTGATACTTTAACGATATTTCCAGATTCCGTGAAGTGCATAGGACAAAAAGAAACAGGCACTTCTCAGCGGTCCATAGCCAACGTAACGGTACACCTGATAGGTCATGATGGCAGATTTGGCTTTGTTTCTTGACTTTCCGCCCTGAGACAGACGATATTTCAGATAGGGCTTATTAATTCCTGTGGCATGTCCGTATTTTCGCACCACCTTCAGCCAGGTGATATAATCCTCATGGCTGTCATCATGCTCCATCGGAAATTCCAGTGCCACCTCACGGAGAATCAGAACGGAAGAACAGTTAATGCTGTTATGTTTCAGAAGCTCATGATAATCCAGCCTGGATTTAACCGGAATATACTTGCCTGTAAAGGTTCCGTCCGGATTCATGAGATCACGTCCTGTGGAGCAGATTACATCACCGGTCATTTCAAGAGCGGCCAGCTGTGCCGCCAGCTTTCCCTCTTCCCACCAGTCATCTGCATCCAGAAATGCCACATATCTGCCTTTCGCAACAGACACACCACGGTTACGGGAGCCGGCAGCACCGAGATTTCGCTCATTTTTTATATAAACAAAATCCGGTCTGTTTTCCCATGGAATGAGAACTTCCCGGGTTCCATCAACAGAGCCGTCATCAATGACAATCAGCTCCAGTGGTACATCCTGCGCATAAACAGACTGCACTGCCCGGGCGATGTATTTCTCTCCATTATATACAGGCATGATCACAGATACCGCTGGTCGTATTTCTTCCCCTGATGCCCTCTTGGACTGCTGCGTTTTTTCTGCATTTTTCACTCGTAGTCCTGGTTCTGTAAGTTCCATTTGTAACTCCTCTTATCTTTCACATTCTATCATTATAAAACATCCGATTTCTTAAATACACACTTATCTTTAAAGAAGATCTTTATCAATAATCTGGTAGTTTGCCCGGTGTATGTACAGTGCTTTCCCATCGACCATAAGCTTGGTCATTTTCGGCAGATCATCTGGAATTTCCCAATAGACATTGTCTCCGGAAAATGCGGCGATAGGCTGTCCAAGCTGGGATTTGATGACCACAACCCTGGATTTGCCGAAATCATTTTTGTACCGGTTCAAAACCCTTGCCAGAGCTGCATTATCCGTGATTCCGTTCCCACCGTTACTGTTGACCTCGTCTAATGAAAAATCCACCTCCGGTTTCAGTCCATTCTGCACAAATACACAAGTATCTCCGCAGCTTTCGATTTCTTTTCCATCAATGGTAATGGTGATTACTGAAGAAAGATCATAGCCGGTTACTGCTCTTCCATCGCTGTCATAGCTGACGGTTTCAATTTTATTTCCCGGTAATGCTGATTTTCTTTCCAGAAGTTTTCAAGGTCTGATTCCCATAATTATCATAAGTATATACGGTATAATTGTTTCCGATCAATGAGCCATGAATTTCATTAATAATGGAACCCAGCTTACTGCAGCTGGTGAGCGCAACTACCAGAATTGCAGACAAAAGGACTGCGAATATTCTCTTCTTTTCTTTTGCTCCATAATTTTGTGCAATAAATGTAGAAAATGCGTTTCCAAAGTCCTGCACAGGCATATATGCAAAAGCATCTATCTTTACAGCCGCCGCAAACGCTGCCATGACAACAGTTCCAAAGCTGTTTACCAGTCCTTGTACCATAAGTATTCCAAGATTCATGACTGACTGCTGGATACATGTCAACATTGAAAAAGAAATTATTTTGCTGATTCGTTCCTTTTTCAGGCAGCTGATCTTCAAAATTGCATTCACTTGTTTATAATACACAAATGTATAGATCATTATACCAAGGCCTGATAGATACTGTGCGATCACTGTTGCCTGCGCCGCTCCTGCTACTCCCATCTCCAAGCCGATGACAAACCAAAGGTCAAGAATAATATTTAGTACAGATGACGCCGCCAGAAACACAAGAGGAATAACAGAATTACCAATTGCCCTGAGATATGAAGCAAAATAATTATATAAAAAAATCAGCCAGAATACCCTTAAAGATTACAGACAGATATTCTCTCATAGCTCCCCACACTTCATCTGGAACTCTTAGAAAAATACGAAGTCCATCAAGACTCACATAAGCAATAATATTCAGAAGTACTGTCACTACAGCAATAAAGAAAAAAGATGCACAAATATCCTCTTTCAGCCCATTTTCATCACGTTGCCCAAATCTGATAGAAAATAGTGCACTGCTTCCCATGCACAATCCAAGAATAATTGACGTTATAAACGTCATAAGTGTAAATGATGAACCTACTGCTGCAAGTGCCTTTTCTCCAAGAAACCGTCCGACAATAAGTGTGTCTGCAATGTTATAACACTGTTGAAGCAGATCCCCCAATATCATTGGAATAGCAAATAAGATCATTGACTTTACAACAGGTCCTTTTGATAAATCCCTATTCATTATTTTTTCTCCAAAACGTAAGTTTTATATTTCGTTATGCAATAATTATAGGCATGATTGCACTGGGCTTGATATTAAGCGAATCTGATTTTCTGATTTACTGCATCCACCTCAGCCTCTATGCCAAATGGAATGATACATCTTGGTGTTGCATGTCCAATATTTATGTTTGCAACAACTGAGATATTGGGATTATCTATTACATCTACAATAATTTTTTTGTATTCATCAAAATAGAGTTCATTCATTGGCTTACCGCATATCACGCCTGAAACCACATCAAAGACTCCCACCTTTTTTAAGGTCTCTACCATCTTTCTGTAGTGCTTAGGATCCGGTTGTTCTTCACTTGTTTCAAGAAGAAGTATTTTCCCCCTCCAGTCCTCTAAACTAGGGAAAAGATTGTATTTTTCGCATAGAGAAATGGTATCTGGATATCTGCTGTTATCAAATATATCATACATACTTTCAAGACAGCCTCCCAGAATCTTTCCTGCAAAAACAGGCTTTCCTTGAAGAAGTTGAAATCCCTCATTTTCATGTTTTGTTCTTTCAGTACCAACTGCACTTTTGGACCAGTCAGTTCTCTCTTCATACCACACATCACTCGGTACAATTTCCTTGATGTTTCCTGTTTTGATTAATTCTTCAAAAACTTCTTTGTATAAGGCAGCATATCATCTTCCATTTCACATACATCTGCCAAAAATGACTGACCATAAAATGTCCCAAATCCCAACTTATGCAGCATAAGATGATTCATTGTAGTATCTGAAAATCCAAGAAATATTTTTCTCTTTTCTGCTTTTTCAATAGCTTCTTTAAGTTCATTGTTTTTAAACAGATATGGAAGAAGTCGATATGTATCATCTCCGCCAATAGCACAAAGAATCATATCAACTTCTTCATCACATATTGCTGCAAGAAGATCATTTGCCCTCTCCTTTGGATGATTTTTTACATACTCAATTCCTTTCATTGCATGGGGGCATAATTTTTACATGCAATCCAAATTGTTCTAATCTTTTAAGCCCTATATTAACTTCATGCTTTACAAAATCTTCACCTATCGTTCCTGCTGAAAGGCTCACAATTGCTACAGTCTTAATCATAACTCTCCTCGCAAACTCGGTTTATTGTTTGATAGCTAATCTTCCTTCGCCATCACGCTTACATGGTCTATTCTCTTTTCGTACATCAACGGCACATCCACATTCTTAGATCTTAATAAATCTTTTTAATTGTTCCTGTTATACCATATTCGTTCTGAAA
>ENA-OQDT01002026-OQDT01002026.1-human-gut-metagenome-genome-assembly--contig:-NODE-2026-length-10834-cov-3.161110_pt1 | contig 10834 bp, 10 predicted proteins | sample MGYA00242786_ERZ504617 | MGnify/ENA primary metagenome ERZ504617 (study PRJEB26092, sample SAMD00036337) | human gut metagenome | host: Homo sapiens | study: EMG produced TPA metagenomics assembly of... | reverse complement strand
CTTGAGAAGTTTTGCCGCAGCTTTGTTGCTCTTGCTTAATTCTTTTCTATACCCTTCTGGCCTTGTCAGTATGATCAGATTCTTATCATTCCCATCTTCTATTGATCGTCTGATCGGAATCGGATCTGCAATTCCACCATCATAATAAGGCTTTCCATCTACTTTGATCGTTGGAAATGCAAACGGGATCGCACAAGTTGCTCGAAGCATCGTACACTTCTTATCCAGTTTCATTCCATCTTTGTATTCTGCTTTCCCTGTCCATGCATTTGTTACACCGACCTTGATCGTTCCCTTGTATTCATTGAATGTCTTCCAGTCAAATGGATACAGTTTGTTTGGGATCGTGTCATATACGAAATCCAGTCCAAAAAGACTTCTCTCTTTCAGTAGATTCCTCGCTCCCATGTATCTTTTATCATTCCTGTGGTTCATCAGGATCTTTAAATTTCTTTCCTTTTGTTTGGATATATAAGAAAAACCATCACAGATTCCCGCAGATACTCCGATCATATAAGGAAACATGATATCTTCATCCAACAGTGCATCCATCACTCCTGCACTAAAGATCGGACGAAATGTTCCTCCTTCTAAAATAATACCAGGCATCTTTATGCCCTCCTCATCTTCTTATGTTTCGTAAACTTGTCTTATGTTGTGTCATGTGAGTTCTATAGACACTTGTTTTTTATTATATCACGTTTCGATTCTCCATTGTTACATTTTGTCAAAGATTTTCTTAAGAGATTTCGAAATTTTTGTGAATAAAAAAAGATATCGCTTCCTTTCATTTATTTCAAATTGATTTGTAACGTATGGATCAATTCCTCAATAACAATTGGTTTGGATAAAAATCCATCCATACCACATTCCAGTGCTTTCTTTCTATCTTCATCAAAAGCATTGGCAGTCATAGCAAGGATCGTAATTTCTGCCAGTGCTGGATCATCTAATGCACGGATCTGCTTTGCAGCCTCATATCCATTCATTACAGGCATCTGAATATCCATAAGTACAAGCTCATAATCGCCTGGTGCTGAATTTCTGATCTTCTCCACTGCCTCTGCTCCATCTTCTGCTGTATCAACCTGGAATCCATATTCATTAAGAATCGCCATCGCAATCTCACTGTTTAATTCATTATCTTCTACAAGCAGAATACTTCTGCCTCTGAAATCTAAACTTACTGCCGGAAGAATATCATCATCCGTCCTATCCTGCTTCTGACCGATCGCTGTCATCAAAGTATCTCTGATGTCTGACATGAATATAGGTTTCGCACAAAATGCATTGACTCCTGCTGCTCTTGCTTCCGCTTCGATCTCTGACCAGTCGTAAGCAGTCAGGATAATGATCGGTGTATCATCACCAAGACTACGGATCTGTCGGGTAACTTCAATACCATTCATATCTGGCAAGCGCCAATCGATGATATAGGCATGGAATGCATCACCCAGCTCTATAGACTGCCTTGCACGGAGAACCGCCTCCTTACCAGAAAGTGTCCATTCCGAACGCATTCCAACTTTTGCAAGCATCTTTGTCACGCTGTCACAGGTATTAAAATCATCATCTATCACCAATGCCTTAAGACCTTCCAACGCTGCGATCTTCTCTACACGATGATGCTTAGACTGGGTCCGCAACGGCAGTCGTACAATAAATTCCGTACCTTTGCCCTGTTCTGTCTGGATCTCAATATTTCCGCCCATCATATCCACGATATTCTTGGTAATGGCCATGCCCAGTCCTGTACCTTGAGTCCTGCTGACTGTAGAACTTCTCTCCCGCTCAAAAGGAGAAAAAAGTTTCTGTACAAAATCCTCACTCATACCGATTCCGTTATCCTTTACCCGGATCTCATATAACTGACGCTCTCGCTGTGTTCCCGGATATTGTTTCAACCGAAACAGAAATCATTCCGCCTGCAGGAGTAAACTTGATCGCATTGGACAAAAGATTCAGCAGTATCTGGTTTAGCCGTGTCTTATCGCAATACACATCCTCATTCATAACATCCATGGCATCCATATAAAGTTCCAGCTGCTTCGCATGAATCTGTCCACTGATGATCGTCTTCAGATCATGAAGTACATCCGACAAACTAACCTCTGTTTCTTCCAGATGGATCTTGCCACTCTCAATACGACTCATATCCAATATATCATTGATAAGTGATAACAGATGATTGCTGGACGAAAGGATCTTACCAAGATAATCTCTGACCATTTTCTTGTTATCAATGTTGCTCACAGCCAATGTCGTAAACCCAATGATAGCGTTCATTGGTGTCCGGATGTCGTGAGACATGTTAGAAAGGAAAGTACTCTTTGCCTGATTGGCATTCTCCGCAGCATGGACTGCATCAGAAAGTGCCTGATTCATTTTCTTGTCAGCAGTACGATCCGACATAACCAGTATATATTTCTTATTCCCATTTACCTCACTACCCATTGCAACACTATGAAACCAGCGTCGTTCTCCTGTTTTCTGATGAACACACTCAAAATCCCATTCCTGCTGTTCATGAACCTGAATCTCCTTTAGATAATCCTTCTTCGAATCTTTCATATCCTCGGAATGCAGTTCTCCTAAAATACAAATATCTTCCCGGATCTGTTCTATGGTAATTCCCAACAGTTTTTCCACATTTGGACTAACATAATCTGCCTGATATGTTTTTGCATCCAACATTAAGAATACGTCATCCACATTCATTGACAACTTTTGAAACATCTCATCCCTGTACAAGATCTCTGTGTCTTTTTTCTTCAATCTTACACTGTTTTTTCGTAAAATAAATCCAATAAGAATGGCTGTAATACAAAGCACTACCGCCCCAACAAGAAGCATCGTACTAAGTTGCAATGTGTTCATACTGGCATTGACGATATCTGCCTGGACAAGTCCCAGAAATACCCAGTCCTGAATATCTGATTTTTCATAAACAAGATAGTAATCCTTTCCATCCAGATTTAGTAACATCGCACCTGTATGTCCCTCTTTAAATTTCTTCGAAATTTCAAGGATCTCTTTTTCGGAGATATCTGTATGTTCTCTCAGAATGCCAAAAAAGTTATATACATTTCCCCATGACTCCAAAGAATGATCGATCACAACACGACCATCTGGATGAAGAACATAACTCTTTGCTTTTCCATTAAACGCAGAGATATCGAGTACATTTACTATATCAGCGTTTTCATAGGCAATAGCAATTGCATCATATTTAAATCCCTGATAACTTCCATGAGCCTTCGGGCTGGCAAAAACAAGCATCTGGGATTTTCCGGGAACTGCTGCATTGGTTATGATATCATTGCCTTTTTGAATCTCATCTTCAATATTTTCCTGTAATCCAAGATACCCTGTTTCACCTGTTGTCATCTTATAGTTACCGTCAGCTGATAGAAAATAAAAATATAAAAATCCCGCATCTTTCTGCGCTTTATCTATATAATCACGAATTTTGCTTTCACTTGGAGCATCCTGCAGATACTCACTCCACATATGAAGATACATCAGATTCTTATGTGTCAGTTCACCTAACATATTATCCGACTGATGGAAAACTTCGGTCAGATGAGAAACGCTTTCCTCATAGACAGTTTTCGATACAAACTCAAAATATTGAGAAACAGCCATAATGATTCCAAAAAAGAACGCAAGAAAGGCAATGATCCTGAATCGTTTTCTCATGATAGGTTTCTCTTTGTTCATATTATGATTCTTAACATCCATTCTTCTCACCTCAAAGTCATATAGTCTTCAGGCTTCGCGAGAACGGCATCACCCTTCAAAACATATTTTGTCCAAGTATCTTTCACCGAAATATCTTCTCCATCAAATACAATGTTTTTATCCGTTGGATATGCTTCCATATGTTGTGGTATCGCAAGACAGGTTACAGTAAAGGTATCCTCATCCTGAACTGGTTTTTCATTCTTTGTAACTTTACTTAATGTATAACCATCCTCCGTTTCCTTGATCTCTACAGAAATACCACTGACCACAGGCAGAGAGCCACGGTTAAATGGATTGAAACCTCCCTGATAACCTTCTACAAAATTTCTGACTGTCTTTTTCAGCTCAGCCCCACTCATCTTCCGTTTGTAAGCTGAAAGATCATTTGGCATGATCATATTGCCAGCCATTTTTTCCGTATATCCTGCCTTCCGTACACTTCCTGTAAAGCTGTTTCCTGTTGCGATCAGCACATCCGTACCGTAGACGCCACGCAAAGTATTTGCCATAACAGAATACGCTTCATTCCCCCCGCTGGTATGAAAATGATTGGAATAAGCTTTCTTTGAATCGAGCACGATCTTCTCAGAATCAGATTTCTTCTTCAGAAGCTTTGTATTAAATGACTGGTAAGCCTGTTTAGCATCGTATTTTCCTGAAATCATCTTAGAGACTACATCTTGGGATACGTTGAAAAAGTCATTGGATGCGATTCGAATATACATATGATTTTCTTCGATCACAGGTCTGACATCTTTGAGATATTCTGTGAGATGTGTATCTACATCCTGACTATAACTTAATATATCCTGACCATCATAAACGATCCGATTCTGTGCATCCTCTGACAGCATTACATTCAACACTTTTATTGCTTTCTGCCGGCGTGTTTCATCCTTTGTCAGGTTACGGTTCAACGCCACCTGAAAATATGGTGTCGTCATCAGCCATTTTTCGCCGTTTTGTTGAAAGAATGGAAGAAATGTTGTATCAATGCCCTGATCCTGAAATATTTTTACACCAGAAGAACTGCCAAAGTACATAGCAAGCTTACCACTTTTATACATCTCCATCACATTATCATAATCCATATTCAGATCATCTTTGTTCAACCCTGTATCCTGAATGAATTGCTCCATACGTTCAAAAGCCTCCGGCCAGACTTTACTGTCTAGACCTTCTCTCTTTGTATTATCTGGGTCACTATAGGCAGTCCGCCATTTACGTCCAGCCGCTGTAGACAACTCTGATGCAGATAGTCCCTGCAATGTTTCCATGCAAGTATAATCATAAAAATAATCTGCCGTAAATCCACGGATCCCCACTTTTTGAATGCCTGACAGGCAGAAACAAAACTTTTGTAATCTGTTGGCAGAGGAATATGATACTTTTTAAAAAGGTCTTTGTTAACTACAAACCCATGTGCATCCGCACACACTGGAAGCCAGTTTACACTGCCATCCTGATTCATAAAATTGTTGAGGTATGTATTATAGACAGCACCTGCTTCATTGGTTGTGGAAAGATCCATCAGGCTGTCTTTCAGAGGGTTTGCATCATGTAGTGAAAAACGACAGCAAGTTATGATATCCGGCAATCCGCCATTTTCCTTAAGAAACCGATAGAAATCCAGATCATTGTTGCCCACTACAAATTCAATATTAATATCTGGAAGCTGTTTCTGAATGTATGGGGCATATTTTTCATATAGATTTGTGCTCCATAAATATACAGTGATCGTATCTTTCTCTTCATTTTTCGCGCTCTTTCTATCACATCCTGACATAAGTGATATGACTGTCACCATCACCAAAAGTATAGAGAGAACTCTATTCCATTTTCTCTTTTTCATTATGAATCCTCCTCTTTATTTTCCACGAATTCACTGATCACTTTTACTAATAATTTTGCATCTATAGGTTTCGCGATATGTTCATTCATTCCCGATTCTTTTGACTTTAATCTATCCTCGGTGAACGCATTTGCCGTCATTGCTATGATCGGAACCGTTTTTGCATCATCTCTGTCCAGTGCACGGATCATCTTTGCTGCTTCATAACCATTCTTGATCGGCATCATTATATCCATCAGAATGACATCAAATTCATCTGGTCTGCTTTTTTTGAATATCTCAACAGCTTCTTGGCCATTCCATGCCTTCGTCACAGATGCACCTTCATTCTGAATCACAAATTCTGCGATTTCCATATTCAGCTCATTATCTTCCACCAGAAGGATCTTCAGATCTTTTATAGATTTTTCTGATATAGCTTCCTGTTCTTCACGTTGATCAGCATCCTGATCTATTTTAAATGGAATCCTGATCACAAAGGTCGTTCCTTTTTCTTTCTCACTTTCAAACGTGATCGTTCCTCCCATTTTTTCGATCAGTTTTTTCGTGATCGGCATTCCAAGCCCTGTTCCGGAAAATTTTGTACGGCTTCCAGTATGCTCCTGTGCAAACGGTTCAAAAAGGCGTTTCTGGAAATCCTTTGTCATACCAATTCCTGTATCTCGGCAGATAAATTCAATCGTCACTCTTCCCTCCTGCTCCGATGTAAATTCCTGGTAGCTGATGTAGATATATCCGTTTTCTTTATTATATTTTACCGCATTTGACAAAATATTCATCATGATCCTTTTTACATATCCTGGACTCCCGATCAGATTCCAGTGTGTGATTTCTTCTTTCTCCCACACGATCCGAATATTTTCTTCTGCAGCTATCTGTTCGATCACAACAAAGATTTCCTTGGAAATATTGCTTAGATTAAATGGAATTTCTTCCAGAACTACTTCGTCCGATTCCAGCTTACTCATATCCAAAACTTCATTGATCAATTCCAGTAACAGATGAGATGTTTCTTTGATCTTTGCCCTGCATTCTGTCTGTTTTTCCATATCATCTGCATAATGCTCCGCCACATCGATCATACCGCATATTCCATTGATCGGTGTCCGGATATCATGACTCATCCTCTGGAGAAACTCAGTTTTCGCCTCGTTCGCTGCCTCTGCTTTTTTTGCCGATTTCAGAAGTTCTGCTTTATATTTCTCATCTTTTTCCTGTTCCTGTTTCTGATGTGCCAGATTGGTTATATATATCTAGGACCATGAAAAACTAAGAATGATAAGATAAAGGAATACAACACCTGTTACACTGAGTGGCAGATTACTGAATACCTCTTTATCTGGTAAATACATGTAGATATAATAATCCCTTTGTTTCAGCATGATACCATAGCATCCAGTTCCTTTATTCTTCAGATGAAAGATATGCCGACTATCTGTATGCTTCTTCATTTTCTGAATAATCTCATTGTCTGCGACATCCTGTGCCAATAATTTCTCATCGTTACTGGCAATAATCTTCCCTTTGTCTGCAACGATGATCGTCCCGTCTTTCTCAGTATTGTACCCCTTTAAAAGACTCTGGATCGTTAAAGTATAATTTCTGATAAATCTCGGAGATGTGTAATAGTAAACTGCAACGATCCCTGGGGCATCTTTTCTGGCGCAGGCTGCGATATCGATACATGATCCATCTCCTCTGACAATCCGTTCTGAATAAGATCTTTCTTTATATCCTGTGTAATCCATAATGATATCTTTTTGCAGATAATCAATCATCTCATCCATCAAACCTTCATCCATACTGTATTCACAGACTTTCTTTCCTTCTTCATCCAATACAAGAATACCATCCACCCAGAGTGACTGCAGATTCTCTTTCAGAAGCTTTCGGTCTAACTGCTTTCTATTCTTTACTTCCATATCAATATTTGTACTCATCTGTCTGGCACTTTCGATCGCACGAAGGAGACTTTTTGATTCTGAAGATTCATTATAATGAGTATAGGTTGAGCACTGTACTTTGACATAGTTTACAATCTCCACCATTCTTTTCTCAGCTTCGTTTTTTTCCGTATGAAAAAAACAAAAAATTGCAGTGACAAACATACAGATGCCAAGCAAACTAGCAACTATCCAGAATCGTTTTGCTTTTTCTCTTCCATTAATATCCAAGATTATCCACCTCCAAATATTTCTCTGGATCATCCATATATTTTTTTATAATCTTCAGGGAGGTACCATCCTTGTGCATTTCTTCCAGCTTCTGGTTCATCTGCTCGCAGATTCCTCTGTCATCATTCTTTGCAAAAGCAGCTCCTATCCCGACGACCATCAATGGTTCCTTCAGAATGCGGAAGCTTGTATCATAATCTTTCATATACTGGATGATGGATTCCTCATGCACAGCCACAGCATCCACATACCCTTTTGCCAGAAATGTATAGATCAATTCCCTGTGTCCAAGACTGATCAGATTGCCAAGTTTTGGAATTCTCTTATCTGTCCGCTTCAGAAAGATACCTTCCGGTTTGGTTGTAGACTGGACTGCAAGATTCTTTCCTTTCAGATCACTCAGTTTATGAATGTCACTGTTCTCATTTACAGCAACCACCTGACGGCTTGCTATGTATGGTCCGGCCCAACGATAATCGTTAAGTCGTCCTTCCATTGAAAAACATCCCATGATACAATCAATTTTTCCACTTTCTAACCAGCTCTTTTTTTCTTTTCCCAAATTTGATCTGAACAATCTCCGTCTTATACCCCATCCTTCTAAATGCTTCCGTTGCCAGTTCAACATCTATACCTGTCGGGATACCATCCTCATTCAGGAAATTATAAGGCGGATAATTGTCACTTCCAATTTTTATAACAGGTTTTTTTGTTGTGTCAGACACTTTATCTGCCTTATCACATCCTGCCAAAGTTGCCATTAATATAGAAAATATCAATACAACAGTAAAAATTTTTCTTTTTTTCATCTTATAACCTCATTTTTATATCTCATCCTTATTGTTCAGTAATCTGCGCTTCAACCCCCCCCCGAATTTTATGCTACTTATTGTTTTTTCCAATACCTTCATCTCAACTGGTTTGGAAATATGCGCATTCATACCGACGGTCAGGGAATGATGAATGTCATCTGAAAATGCATTAGCGGTCATTGCAATGATCGGGATCGTCTTTGCCTGTTCATGTGAACTCTTGCGGATCGCCTTTGTTGCCTCATAGCCATTCATAACAGGCATCTGCACATCCATCAGGATCATATCATAATCTCCAGGAGCAGATCGCTCAAATGTCTCGAGAATCCTTTCACCGTTTTCACAGACAGTACACTCAGCTCCCTTGATCTTTAACAGTTCCGTCAAGATCTCCGCATTCAGCTCATTATCCTCTGCACACAAGAACCTCATTCCTTTCATAATATCATCATATGTCTCACTTTCTTCTACCTGCAATGCTGACGAAACAGACTCTTCTGCAATTTTAAGATCCATAAGACCTCAAAACAACTTCCCAGTCCCAGTTCACTATCGACATCAATGGTTCCTCCCATTGCTTCAATCAGATTCTTGGTGATCGCCATTCCAAGCCCTGTTCCCTGTATCTTATTTGTCAAAGGAACTTTCCTCACGGGTAAAAGTATCAAAGATCTTGTCTTTGAAATCCTCAGACATACCTACACCATTATCAATAACTGCAAAATGATACTTTGCATACGCACTGGATTTCGTTTCACATTCTTCTACAAGAAACTGGATCTTTCCACCCTTCTGTGTATACTTTACTGCATTTGAAAGCAGATTGCTGAAAATCTGCATCAAATGAACATAATCGCTATTGACCCATTCATGCACGATGTTCTCATGATGAATCACCAAAGACTGATGCTTTTCCTCTGTCTGTGGACAGAACATCGTTTGAATCTCCTGCATAAACTCCAGAATAGAAAAATCAGAATAACTGAAAACAGTTTTTCCTGCTTCAATCTTGCTCATATCCAAAACGTCATTAATGATTCCCAAAAGATGCTGTGCAGAAACATCTATTTTATCAACATACTCGATCACCTTATCCTTATTCCCTGCATCATGTCTGATCAAGGATGTAATACCCATGATCGCATTCATCGGTGTACGGATATCATGAGACATACTAGCTAGGAAATCACTTTTGGACTGACTTGCATTGTTAGCGACTTCAAAAGCCTGCTCAGCCGCCCGTTTAGCTTGCGTGAGTTCTGTATTTATTGTTTCCAGTCTTGTATTATTTTCTCTTTCGATTTCAATTGCTTCGCTCTGGCCTTTTTCTAAGAACTGTAACGATTCCTTTGATCATACAACCAGCAGCAACAACTGCAAACAAGATAATAAACCATATGATCAACTTCACAAGCCTTACCGTATTGGTCGCTACATATTTTGCAGGAACGAGAAAGATCAAGTTCCATGCCGCATGATCCATTTTCTTTAAAACATAAAAGTACTCCGTCCCATCGAGTATGGCATTAGAATAACTCACACCCTTTTCTTTTAATTCTTTTTCTGCTTTGTCAAATGAAGAATCATGTAGATATTGCATCTTCTTTAATACCGTGAACACATTATGTCCTTTGATCAGTTCCACCTTATTACTATTGAACAGTTTAAAACCATTATCATCAAGAATATAGACACTGTTATTATTTTCATAGGCATCACATCCAAAATATTCATTCAGTTCATGCATATCCTGATATAATCCATAATAATTGATAGTCTGTCCACTTTGAAGCCTGATCGGATGCTCTAATTTCTTTAAAAAAACCATACGGGATTCATTTGTCGTCATAAAATTCGATACATAGTTGATCTTTTTAGGACTATGTTCAAAATGATATGTATCCCTTACCATCCCCTGATTTCCTTCTTCTGTATAGTACTTTCCACTGTCATCAACAGCCAGCAATGTTATTTTTGAATCTGCAAATTCATACAAATCAGTTATTCTTTTCATATGCAGACTCAAATCCTCGGTAGTCCGTATATCAGCAGCTTCTATGATATTACATTGCACCTTGACATAATCCCATTTTGTTTCCATTACATCTTCCAAATTTAAAAACATCTGATGAGTAACTTCATCCATCTGATTTAACCGTTCTTCATAAATAATCTTTTGAATGTATGTCTGATATATGAAAATAAATGAAATGACCATAAATAAGATTGCAACAATACAGACAACTATGATC
>ENA-OQDT01002025-OQDT01002025.1-human-gut-metagenome-genome-assembly--contig:-NODE-2025-length-10843-cov-5.492348_pt1 | contig 10843 bp, 10 predicted proteins | sample MGYA00242786_ERZ504617 | MGnify/ENA primary metagenome ERZ504617 (study PRJEB26092, sample SAMD00036337) | human gut metagenome | host: Homo sapiens | study: EMG produced TPA metagenomics assembly of... | reverse complement strand
ATTACCTACAGCGCAAAAAAACTGAACGAATGCGGCTTTACCGGTGTACAGTCTGCGACCTCGCAGCACTTCCGGGCAAAACTGGAAGCGTATCATGAATGCCTACAAAGCACTGGATGCGAGAGGCGAGCTGAATGTCCGCCATTATGAGCAGTGCCTGTTTGAGCGTTTTGATGACGCCAAGGCATTTGTGGAAGAGGGATATCGTACTGGTCAGAGGGGCAATCATTTTACGATCGGGCCGATGAAGCTCATTCAGGATGGTTCTCTTGGTGCGAGAACTGCAGCGATGAACGAGCCATATGAGGACAGCCCTGGAAACTGCGGGAACATTATCTTCACGCAGGAAGAACTGGATGAGTTGTTCGCATTTTTTGACCAGCATCAGATGCAGGCGGCAGTACACTGCATTGGCGACCGTGCGATGGATATGGTGATCGAGGCGATCGCGAAATCTCCATACCGTAAGGATAACGCCAAGGGCAGACATGGAATCGTCCACTGTCAGATCACAAACCCGCGGATCCTGCGAGCAATGAAAGAAAACGACATTCTGGCATACATTCAGCCTGTATTTGTCGATCTTGATATGAATACCGTAGAACCGGCGATCGGAACACATCGTATGGAAGGTATTTATGCATGGAAGACCATGCTGGATCTCGGCATCCATGCATCCGGCGGCTCTGATGCACCGGTGGTAAGTTTCGATGCAATGGAAAACATCTATTTTGCCGTGACCCGCAAGAATATAAACGGCGAGCCGAAAGAGGGCTGGATCCCGTCGGAACGCCTGACAGTAGATGAGGCAGTGAAACTTTTTACAAAATATGCTGCTTATGCGTCGTACACAGAGGATGAGAACGGTACGATCGAGACTGGAAAGAACGCGGATTTTGTTGTGCTTGAGAAAGACCTCTATGAGATCGACCCGGATGAGATCAAGACCACGAAGGTGGATATGACGATCCTTGGCGGCGAGACCGTATTTGAGAGGAAATAAGTATGTATGAGATTATGAATGCAGATGAAGCCATCCGTCTGATCCGGGACGGGGACTGTATCTGCGTGAATTCATTTGTAGGGATCGAAAACCCGACTGAACTCCACGAGGCATTATACCGAAGATATCAGAAAATGCAGTCGCCGACGCATCTGACGATCGTATCCAGTGCCGGATTTGGTGTCTGGGATGACGAACATAATGCGGAAGGATATATTCGGGAAGGTGCGGTGGACAAGCTGATCTGCGGTCATTTTGGCGCGATGATGAGCACCAAAAAACTGGTGCTGGAGGACAGATTTGAGGCGTATAATCTGCCGCTTGGGTGTATTTCTCATGCAATCCGTGCACAGGCAGGCGGTCTTCCGGGAGCTTTGTCCAAAGTCGGACTGGATATTTTTGTTGATCCGAGGAGAGAAGGACCGGGGATCAACAGAATTTCCATCGATGATTCACTGGTGAAGCATGTGGAAGTGGATGGGGATGAATTTCTTTATTATAAACTTCCAAAGATCACGATTGCCATGATCAAGGGAACTGCTGCAGACAGAAAAGGAAATATCACCTTTGATGATATGTTCATGTCCGGCGACGCACTGTCCATCTGTCAGGCGGTCAAAGCAAACCGTGGAAAGGTCATCGTACAGGTGGATCGTCTCGTAGACACGCCGTCCCGTCCGCGTAACGCCATCATTCCGGGCTGTCTGGTCGATGCGATCGTTGTGGCAGAGCCGGAGGAGCGAAATGAAGCATACACGGCACTTACCGGAAGTTTTGAGATCCCGTACAAAGAATGGCATACCTGGAATGAGAAGATCAATGACCTCTCCCAGAAGCAGCGTAAAAACAACGTTCCGGCAAATATCATAGGAAAAAGAGCCGCTAAAGAGCTGCGAGTGGATGATATTGTAAACATAGGAATCGGAATTCCGGAAATGGTATCCAGATATGCGCGAAAGAGCGGGATGCTCGATATGATCACGCTCACGGTGGAGTCCGGAGGAATCGGGGGGATTTCCTGTTTCGGGCGAAGCATTTGGGGCAATGATTGGTGCCGCTTCCGTTTATGATATGGCAAACCAGTTTGACCTGTACGACAACGGTGGGCTGGATATCTGCTTTATGGGCGGTTTGGAGGCAGACCGTTACGGAAATATCAATGCCCACAGAGGAACAGGGGCCTTTGCAGGCATCGGTGGCTTTGCCAATATCACAGCCAAGACCCCAACCGTAGTTTTCTGCATGACTTTCAACGCCAAAGGTCTGGAAGCCACCCAGGAAAAGGGTGTCGTAACCATCCACAAAGAAGGCGAGATCCCTAAATTTGTAGAGAACGTCTCAAGCATCAGCTTCTCCGCAAAACGCGCGATCGAAAACGGCCAGAAAGTCCTCTACGTAACAGAACGCTGCGTCTTCCGCCTCACCCCCAAAGGCCTGAAATTGATCGAAGTCTACCCGGGAGTGGATATGCAGAAAGACATCCTCGATCGGCTGCCGTTTGAGGTGGAGGTCTGATAGAATAGAACTTATAAAAAGTACAGAACAAATATTCGCTTGTTCTGTACTTCTTTTATGTGAAATGATATACTAAAAATAGCAATGATGGACACAATTGAGGTAGATGAGAAGTGAGGTGAGATGTATGTCAAAGCTTATGCAGGATTTAATTGAAGAATATGTGGAGGCTATCAAAAAGATTTATGGCTCTCATGTACGCCAGATAATCCTTTATGGTTCTTATGCAAGGGGTGACTTCCGTCCGGATTCTGATGTGGATATTATGATTCTGGTGGATATGTCTGACCTGGAATTAAAGGCATATGCGCAGCAGCTATCCTATATGACGTATGATTTCAATATGGACAATGATCTGGATATCAAACCTATTGCAAAAAGTGAAGCACATTTCGACAAATGGATTGTGAATTATCCATTTTATTCCAATATTCACAAAGAAGGAGTAAAGTATCAATAGTCCATCCAAATGGAATCTCTTTTTTGAGAACTTCATTGTATAATAAGGCTCCACCTGAAGTTTTATATGGATTTCCGTTTCCATCAGGAAACTCAAATTGTACAAACCAATAGTCGTAGATGGTCTTTGCCATCTCCTCTAAATAATCATTTATGTGAGAAATATTTGGAAACACAAATGCAATAGAATTGCAAAAAGAATAGCATTGAACTTTTTCAACATACAACCAGGAGGTGCTTTTGTGCAAAATTCACAACAAATCTTCAAACTACACTCCGAATATCACCCCACCGGCGATCAGCCGCAGGCAATCGAGCAGCTAGTCAAGGGCTTCAAGGAAGGTAACCAGTTCGAGACTTTGCTTGGTGTCACCGGCTCCGGTAAGACCTTCACGATGGCGAATGTCATCGCCCAGCTCCAACAAACCAAACCCTAGGTACTTGCGCACAATAAAACACTGGCAGCGCAGCTTTACGGCGAGATGAAGGAATTCTTCCCTGAGAACGCAGTAGAATACTTTGTCTCCTATTATGATTACTACCAGCCAGAAGCATACGTCCCATCTACCGACACCTATATAGCAAAGGACGCTTCCACTAACGACGAGATCGATAAGCTCCGCCTCTCTGCAACGGCGGCACTCTGCGAGCGCAAAGACGTCATAGTGGTTTCCTCTGTATCCTGCATCTACGGTCTGGGTGCACCGGAAGAATTTTTTGATATGATGATCTCTCTGCGCCCGGGGATGGAGAAGGACAGGGATGATGTGATCAAAGAACTGATCGATATCCAGTATAACCGCAACGAGATGGATTTCCATCGAGGTACTTTTCGCGTGCGGGGCGATGTGCTGGAGATTTTTCCTGCCAACTACTCAGACCGCGCGATCCGCGTAGAATTCTTCGGAGATGAGATTGACCGCATCACAGAAGTAGATGTTCTGACAGGTGAGATCCACAATGAACTGAAGCATGCTGCGATTTTCCCTGCATCCCATTACGTTGTTCCACAGGAAAAAATCCAGAAAGCAGCCGATGCGATCCTGGAAGAAATGAAAGAACAGGTTTCCTATTTCAAGAGCGAGGATAAGCTGATTGAAGCGCAGCGTATCGCCGAGCGTACCAACTTCGATGTAGAAATGATGAAAGAAACCGGCTTCTGTTCCGGAATCGAGAACTACTCGAGACACCTTACCGGGCTTGCACCGGGCCAGCCGCCATATACCCTGATGGACTACTTTAAGGATGATTTTCTTCTTATTATAGATGAGTCCCACAAAACAGTCTCTCAGGTCGGTGGAATGTACGCCGGAGACCAAAGCCGTAAGCAGACGCTTGTCGACTACGGTTTCCGCCTGCCATCTGCCAAGGACAACCGCCCGTTAAGCTTCGATGAGTTCGAAAACAAACTCGACCAGGTCCTGTTTGTCTCTGCAACACCGGGACAGTATGAGGCAGAGCACGAACTTCTCCGTGCAGAACAGATCATCCGTCCGACAGGACTTCTCGATCCGAAGGTAGAAGTCCGCCCGGTCGAAGGACAGATCGACGATCTGATCAGCGAAGTAAACAAAGAAGTGGACAAGGGCCACAAGATCCTGATCACGACCCTGACCAAACGAATGGCAGAAGACCTGACAGAATATATGAAGGATGTAGGTATCCGTGTGCGTTACCTTCATTCCGACATTGACACGCTGGAACGTGCGGAGATCATCCGCGATATGCGACTGGATGTCTTTGACGTACTTGTCGGAATCAACCTTCTCCGAGAGGGCCTTGACATCCCGGAGATCACACTGGTTGCAATCCTCGATGCAGACAAAGAAGGTTTCCTCCGTTCAGAAGTTTCCCTGATCCAGACGATCGGCCGAGCCGCCCGAAACAGCGAAGGTCACGTTATCATGTACGCAGATGTCATGACCGATTCCATGCGAAAAGCCATCCAGGAGACCGAGCGAAGAAGAAGCATCCAGGAAGCCTACAACAAAGAAAATGGAATCACGCCGACCACAATTAAGAAAGCAGTCCGCGACCTGATCACAGTTTCCAAGGCAGTTGCTGAGACCGAAGCGAAACTCAAGAAAGATCCGGAGTCCATGAACCGCAAAGAACTTACCAAGCTGATTACCAAAGTCGAGAAGCAGATGCGCGAAGCAGCAGCAAGCCTGAACTTCGAACAGGCAGCAGAACTCCGTGACAAGATGATCGAACTTAAGAAAAATCTGGAAGAATTGGATGACTAGTGTACTTTACTCTTGTACAGTAATGGAGAGAGTGCTACAATAGAACGAACGGCAGGTATGATGCTTGAACAGAAACGAAAGAGGTAAATCGATATGCAGTTTTCCAAGAGATTAGACAGATTTGGAGAAGAAATCTTTGCAGCCCTGAATAACAGACGTATGGAACTGGAAGCACAGGGTATGAAAATTTATAATATGAGTGTGGGAACGCCGGACTTCAAAACACCGGAACACATCAAGAAAGCTCTGGCAGAGGCGGCCATGGATGACAATAACTGGAAATACAGTCTCAGGGATCTCCCGGAACTTCTGGAAGCAGTCTGTGACTATTATAAGAAACGTTTTGACGTAGAGCTGACACCGGACATGGTCATGACCGTTTACGGCAGCCAGGAAGGAATGGGACATCTTGGAATGGCACTCTGCGATGAGGGAGATGTTGTCCTTCTTCCGGATCCATGCTATCCGGTATTTGCAGCAGGAAGCCTGATGGCAGGGGCAGAGCCATACTACTACCCGCTTGTCGCAGAGCACGATTTTCTTCCATATGTAAAGGATATCCCGGAGGAAGTAGCACGCAAAGCCAAATACATGGTAGTTTCTCTGCCATCCAACCCGGTAGGAAGCATTGCCACACCAGGACTTTACGAAGAGATCGTAGCATTTGCGAAGAAATATGATATCCTGATTATCCATGATAATGCATACAGCGATATCATCTTTGACGGAGCACATGGTGGAAGTTTCCTCGCAACAGAAGGAGCAAAGGAGATCGGTGTAGAATTCTTCAGCCTTTCCAAGTCCTTTAATGTAACAGGCGCAAGGATCAGTTTTCTCGTAGGCCGCCCGGATGTGATCGCGGCACTCCGCAAACTCAGAAGCCAGATTGATTTCGGAATGTTCCTTCCGATCCAGAAAGCAGCGATCGCGGCACTCAAAGGACCTCTTGAAAGCGTTCAGGAGCAGTGTCAGATGTATCAGGAGAGAAGGGATGCACTCTGCAATGGCCTCCGCGAGATCGGCTGGGACCTTCCAAATGGCAAGGGAACGATGTTCGTCTGGGCAAGGATCCCGGGAGGACGTACAGACAGCATGGCATTCTGTATGGAACTGATGGAAAAAGCCGGCGTCATCGTGACACCAGGAGCAAGCTTTGGCCCGCACGGAGAAGGATATGTACGTTTTGCGCTGGTACTCCCTCCGGAGAAAATCAAAGAAGTAGTAGAAGCAATCCGCAGAAGCGGTCTGTAAAGTAAAACAGATATATCATAATACAGGAAGATTAAGAGAATCACAGTGTCGAACACAGAGAAGGTCCTGCCAGAATTGTCGGAGTTTCCCTATCTGTGTCGGAACTGTGATTTTTATGTTTTTTTCAAAAAATTCGTAATTATCTGTTGACAAATAATAACGACAGTGCTATCTTAACACTATAGATGTTAGCACTCCTTAATGATGAGTGCTAACAGACTAAACGGAAAGGAGCTGGGAACATGGATGAACAACTGACAGATCGTAAGAAACGGATTCTCAAGGCGATCATCAGGACATACATGGAGACAGGCGAACCAGTAGGATCCAGGACGATTTCCAAGGACAAGGATCTGAATGTCAGCTCAGCAACAATCCGGAACGAGATGTCTGATCTGACAGACATGGGATATATCGTTCAGCCACATACATCGGCAGGAAGAATACCTTCTGATAAGGGCTACAGGCTTTATGTGGATGAACTGATGCGGGAGAAGGAAGACGAGATTGCAGAGATCCGTAATCTGATGATCGAGAAGACAGATAAGATGGAGAAAGTGCTTAAGAATGTAGCACGTGTCCTCGCCTCGAACACCAATTACGCAACGATGGTTTCGGTTCCTCAGTACAGCGGAAGCAAACTGAAATTTATTCAGTTATCCCGTGTCAATGAATTGCAGCTGGTAGCAGTTGTTGTATGCGAAGGCAACGTCATCCGAAATCAGATCATCGATCTGGATGAAGAGATGGACGATGAGACGATCCTGAAGCTGAACCTGCTTCTGAATACCAATCTGAACGGACTGCCGATCCAGGATATCAATCTTGGAATGATCGCCAGACTTAAGGAACAGGCAGGTATTCACAGTAAGCTGGTGGCCAAGGTGCTGGATGCAGTGGCAGCTACGATTCATGTGGATGAGGACGACATGGAAATCTATACGTCAGGAGCCACGAACTTCTTCAAGTATCCGGAGTTATCGGATACGACGAGAGCAACCGGACTGATCTCCACTTTCGAGGAGAAGCAGCAGCTGGTAGATCTGGTCAAGGAGCGGATGGCAGATGACAATACCGGAGTTCAGGTGTACATCGGAGACGAACTTCCGATCTCGACCATGAAGGATTGCAGCGTTGTAACCGCAACCTATGAACTGGGAGAGGGAATGCATGGAACGATCGGTATTGTAGGACCGAAGCGAATGGATTACGAGAATGTAGTAAATAGCTTGAAGACCCTCAAGGTCGAACTTGATCAGGTTTTCATAAAAAATAAAAGCAATGAAGACGGCTAGCAGCCAGGCAGAAAGGCGGTAAAACAAAGGTGTCAGAAGAAAATAAAAACACGGCAAATGAGCAGGAAGAAACAGAGAAAGACATTCCGGAAACAGAAACTGTGAACGAGCCGACAGAAGAATCGCCGGAAGCAACGGCAGGACAGGACGCAGAAGCGGAGAAAGCCCCTGAGGCAGACGACGATAAAGAAACCAAATCCAAAACATCTTTCTTCGGCAAGAAGAAAAAAGACAATAAATTAGAACAGCAGATCGAAGAACTGACAGACAGACTGAAACGTAACATGGCTGAGTTCGATAACTTCCGTAAACGTACAGAGAAAGAGAAATCCAGCATGTATGTGATCGGAGCAAAGGACATCATCGAGAAGATCCTTCCGGTTGTGGATAATTTTGAGAGAGGACTTGCACAGGCACCACAGGATGATCCGTTTGCTGATGGAATGGAGAAGATCTACAAACAGCTTACCACCACAATGGAAGGCATGGGAGTAGAACCGATCGAAGCAGTCGGCAAGGAATTCAATCCAGATTTCCACAACGCAGTCATGCATGTGGAGGATGAATCTGTCGGAGAGAACATTGTTGTAGAGGAACTTCAGAAAGGTTACACCTATAAAGGATTCGTAGTTCGTCACAGCATGGTTAAAGTGGCTAATTAATATTTCATATATTTAGATATTTATCAGGAGGAATTTATCATGGGAAAAATCATTGGTATTGACTTAGGTACAACAAACAGTTGTGTAGCCGTAATGGAAGGTGGACAGCCGACCGTTATCGCTAATACAGAAGGTGCAAGAACAACACCATCCGTAGTTGCTTTCACAAAAACAGGAGAACGTCTTGTAGGTGAGCCTGCAAAACGTCAGGCAGTAACAAACGCTGACAGAACAATCTCCTCCATCAAGAGAGAGATGGGTACAGATTACCGTGTAACTATCGACGAGAAGAAATATTCTCCACAGGAAATCTCCGCTATGATCCTTCAGAAACTGAAAAAAGACGCAGAAGGATACCTTGGAGAAACTGTTTCAGAAGCAGTTATCACAGTTCCGGCTTACTTCAACGATGCTCAGCGTCAGGCAACCAAAGATGCTGGTAAGATCGCAGGTCTTGATGTAAAACGTATCATCAACGAGCCTACAGCAGCAGCTCTTGCATATGGTCTTGACAACGAGAAAGAGCAGAAGATCATGGTTTACGACTTAGGTGGTGGTACATTCGACGTATCCGTTATCGAGATCGGTGATGGTGTCATCGAAGTTCTTTCCACAGCTGGTAACAACCGTCTTGGTGGTGATGACTTCGACCAGAAAATTACAGACTGGATGATCGAGGAATTCAAGAAAGCAGAAGGCGTAGACTTGAGTGCAGATAAGATGGCTCTTCAGAGACTGAAAGAAGCAGCAGAGAAAGCTAAAAAAGAACTTTCTTCCGCAACAACAACAAACATCAACCTTCCGTTCATCACTGCAACAGCAGAAGGACCGAAGCATTTCGATATGAACCTTACAAGAGCTAAATTCGATGAGCTGACACATGACCTCGTAGAAAAGACAGCAGAGCCGGTTCGCCGTGCACTGTCTGATGCAGGAATCACAGCTTCCGAACTTGGTCAGGTACTTCTGGTAGGTGGATCTACACGTATCCCGGCTGTACAGGACAAAGTAAAACAGCTTACAGGTAAAGAGCCAAGTAAGACTCTGAACCCAGATGAGTGTGTAGCACTTGGTGCTTCCGTACAGGGTGGTAAACTTGCAGGTGATGCAGGTGCCGGTGATATCCTTCTTCTGGATGTTACTCCGCTGTCACTGTCTATCGAGACAATGGGTGGTATCGCAACTCGTCTGATCGAGAGAAATACAACAATCCCGACCAAGAAGAGCCAGATCTTCTCCACAGCAGCAGATAACCAGACAGCTGTAGATATCAATGTAGTACAGGGTGAGCGTCAGTTCGCGAAAGACAACAAATCCCTTGGTCAGTTCCGTCTGGACGGAATTCCGCCGGCACGTCGTGGCGTTCCGCAGATCGAAGTTACATTTGATATTGATGCCAACGGTATTGTAAACGTATCTGCTAAGGATCTTGGTACAGGAAAAGAACAGCACATCACAATCACAGCCGGTTCCAACATGTCTGATTCTGAAATTGACAAAGCAGTCAAAGAAGCTGCTGAATTCGAAGCTCAGGATAAGAAACGTAAAGAGGGAATCGATACAAGAAACAATGCAGATTCCATGGTATTCCAGGTTGAGAATGCACTGAAAGAAGCCGGAGACAAGATTGATGCCAACGACAAAGCAGCAGTTGAGACAGACCTGAATGCACTGAAAGATCTTCTTGCTCAGACAGCAAATGCAGAAATGACAGATGCTCAGATTGCAGATATCAAAGCAGCTCAGGAAAAAATGATGGAAAGTGCTCAGAAACTTTTCGCAAAAATGTATGAGCAGACACAGCAGGCAGGCGGCCAGGCTGGTCCGAACCCGGGAGCAGGCGCAGGTGCAGCTCAGGGCGGAAATGAAGCAGGCTATGGCGATGATGTTGTAGACGCTGATTATAAAGAAGTATAATATATATAAATCATATAAATAAAATCTAAAACCTCAGATGCCATTCATGCTTGCATGGATGGCATTGGGGGATTATAATAATGTTTTGGTGTGGCGGATAGCTGCAAAGAGCAACAATGCAAATATAAAATATAGGAAAGAGAAAAGATGGCTGATAAAAGAGATTACTATGAGGTCCTGGGTGTCAGCAAGACTGCCAGTGATTCAGAATTAAAAAGCGCATATCGAAAATTAGCCAAGAAATATCATCCGGACGTAAATCCGGGAGACAAAGAAGCGGAAGCGAAGTTCAAAGAAGCAACAGAAGCATACAGCGTACTGAGTGATGCAGAAAAGAGAAGACAGTATGACCAGTTTGGGCATGCTGCCTTTGAACAGGGCGGTGGCGGAGCCGGCGGATTCGGCGGCTTTGACTTCAACGGTGCAGACATGGGTGATATTTTCGGTGACATTTTTGGAGATCTGTTTGGAGGCGGCGGAAGACGCCGTGCCAAC
>ENA-OQDT01002024-OQDT01002024.1-human-gut-metagenome-genome-assembly--contig:-NODE-2024-length-10845-cov-3.962213_pt1 | contig 10845 bp, 8 predicted proteins | sample MGYA00242786_ERZ504617 | MGnify/ENA primary metagenome ERZ504617 (study PRJEB26092, sample SAMD00036337) | human gut metagenome | host: Homo sapiens | study: EMG produced TPA metagenomics assembly of... | reverse complement strand
CCCTTTACCAGTTTTACAAGTTCTCCTGCAGGACGTGCGTGGATTCCTTCGTTGTCTGTAACTACATACTTAAATTCTTTCATTTTGATATCCTCCATGTTCTTTATTTTAATTTTTTGTTATTGCTTTTTATTTCGCTGCTTATGCTGCTTTCTTCTTTAACAGACCAAGAAGAACTGCAGAGATTACTGTTCCCGCAACCAGTGCGACCAGGTACATAACTGCGTTTCCAACCACAGGGAATACGAAAATTCCACCGTGTGGTGCCATCAGTGTACAGTCGAATGCCATGGAAATCGCTCCTGCCACCGCAGATCCTACGATACAGGAAGGAAGTACACGAAGGGGGTCAGATGCTGCGAATGGAATCGCACCTTCTGTGATAAATGCAAGACCCATGATAAAGTTGGTAGGACCTGCATCTCTCTCTTCTTTTGTGAACTTATCCTTAAACAGCAGTGTTGCCAGTGCAATTGCACAGGGAGGTGTCATACCGCCGATCATAACTGCTGCCATAATATCATAGTTACCTGCTGCAATTGCAGCTGTTCCGAATACATATGCTGCTTTGTTGAACGGACCACCCATATCAATAGCCATCATTCCGCCAAGCACAATGCCAAGTATTACTTTACTAGAACTTCCCATTCCTGTCAAGGCATTATTCAGACCTGTGTTGATACCGCCCATAACCGGCGTTACTGTTCACTCCGTTCACAGTAACGTAGCCAAAAATTCATTCCAGATTGCCTGTGGCAATGGAATTTTTGGCTTGTATGTCTCGGGATTTTTGGCATATTCATGCCAAAACACCTCGCGGGACAGTGGCATGTGAACAGTAACTAACCGGCTCTACAATAAATGTCATCAGGAGTCCCATAATAAGGATTCCAACTACAGGATAGATTAAAACAGGGACAATCTTTTCCAGAGTTTCTGACTTTGTTTTCGGAGCAGCTGTTAACGATACGCTTCGTCTGTCAAGCAGGTCTGTTATTCTCATCTTTTCTTCCCCCTTTATTATTTTTCGGTTATCTGACGATAAACCGCTTCTATTTCTTCTTTTCTTGCAAGATTTTCAGAAAATGCACTTGCACTTCCTGCTGCAATTCCCATGTGGAATGCATGTTCGTAATCCTTCTTCTCCATCCAGCCTGCAACGAATCCTGCTACCATGGAATCTCCTGCACCCACACCATTTACCAGCCTGCCTTTTGGTGCAGGTTCTTCAAATACCTGTCCATCCTCTGCTACCAGAACTGCACCTTCGCCGGCCATGGAGATCAGCACATTTCTTGCACCTTTTTCCTGAAGTTTCTTTCCATAAGGAATTACATCTTTTCTTGTTTTTAATTCTACACCGAAGATCTCGCCCAGTTCATGATTATTTGGTTTTACAAGGAACGGATGATATTTCAGGACATTGACCAGAAGATCCTTTGTGGCATCAACTACGATCATCACACCTTTTCCATCCAGCCTTGCCATGATCTGTTCATACATGTCATCCGGCATAGAAGATGGAATGCTGCCTGCCAGGAAAAGTACATCGCCTTCTCCAAGCTCTTCCAGTTTCTTCATCAGTTCCTCTACTTTATCCTTGCTGATCACCGGTCCTGCACCATTGATCTCGGTTCCGTCAATAGATTTCAGTTTCAGATTGATTCTTGAAACCCCTTCACTAATCTGAATGAACTCAGATTTCACTCCCATCTCATGTAATCTGCGGATAATTTCTTCCCCTACAAACCCTGCGGTAAATCCAAGTGCAGTGTTCTCAATCCCAAGATTCATAAGGACTGTGGAAACATTAATTCCCTTTCCCCCCGGAAGCATCAGTTCTGAACTTGTTCTGTTTGTCAGTCCCAGTTTAAAATCATCTACTGAAACGATGTAGTCCAGAGATGGATTAAAAGTTACTGTGTAAATCATCTCTTCTTTCCCTCCCGTTTTATATTGATATAACTTTCGAACTTCTTTATTGCACTTGCCCAAAAAAGATTCCAAGAGTACATATTGTCATGTCTTTTCTGCGTGTTTGTGACTGTTTTTTTGTTTACAGTCTTAGTATAATGTCATATTCGTTCAAAAATCAATCAAACTAATTCATAAAAATAATGACTGATTTTGGTTAACTTTGCACAAAATAAAGTCATAATCAAGCAAACGCAAGCAAAAAAATCCTCTGATCAGGATTGCTATAAATTCCATAATCAGAGGATTTACTGTTTTCTGTTCTTTATTACTTTTGATTTCTTACATTTATGCTTTTCTGCTGCAAAAAATGTTTTTGTTTCTTTTACAATCACTCCGCTTAATGCGAACAATGCGATCATATTCGGAATCGCCATCAGTCCGTTGAAGATATCTGCGATCGTCCATACAGCACTTACTGTCATATACGGTCCGATAAATACTGCCAGAATGTAAAGCCAGCGGTATGTAAGGATTGTTTTCTTATGTCCGTTTGTCAGATATTCCAGACATCTTTCACTGTAATAATCCCATCCAAGAATTGTAGTAAATGCAAAGAATACCAGACAGATCATTAATACAAATGCAGAAATCTGTCCAGGGATCGGAAGTCCATGCTGGAATGCATAGGTTGTTACCTGAACACCTTCCAGACCTTCTACCTGCCATGCACCTGTCAGTACGATGGAAAGACCTGTCATTGTACAGATCACGATCGTATCAATAAATGTACCAGTCATGCTTACAAGACCCTGACGTACAGGCTCTTTTGTCTGAGCTGCTGCCGCTGCGATAGGTGCGCTACCAAGACCTGCTTCATTTGAAAAAATACCACGAGCCACACCTTTCTGCATGGATACGATCATTGTTCCTACCACACCGCCTGTCACTGCTGACGGATTAAAGGCTCCCTTCACAACTGTTACGATAGCTGCCGGGATCTCTGTAACGTTTAAAAGAATCAGCGCTACACTGAAGATCAGATAGATCACCGCCATAAACGGTACAATAATCTGGCTGACTGTTGCAATTCGTTTCAGACCACCGATGAGGATTGCTGCAACACAGGCTGCAAGAATCAGGGAAGAAATTACAACTGCCCAGGAATACTCTCCAAGGAACGGAATATTTACGCAGTTTGATTTGTTCGGATCAAAGAAGTTCTGAACTGCACTGGAAATACCATTTACCTGGCTGAATGTACCGATTCCGAAAAGACCTACACATACACCAAAGAATGCAAAGATCTTTGCAAGCCATTTCCATTTTGTTCCCATACCTTTCTCAATATAATAGAAAGGACCGCCAAGGCTGTGACCGTCTTCTGCTACCACACGGTATTTCACTGCAAGAAGACCTTCGGAAAATTTTGTTGCCATTCCGAAGAATGCTGCAAGAATCATCCAGAATAAAGCTCCGGGACCTCCGGCACAGACAGCAGTTGCAACACCGACGATATTACCGGTTCCGATTGTGGCGCTCAGTGCTGTACATAAAGCTGCAAAGCTGGAAATCTCACCATCGCCTTCTTCTTCGTTCTTAAACATCCATTTCAATGCAAGAGGGAGTCTTCGCATCTGAAGAAGTCCAAGTCTGGCAGTTAACAGGATACCACCTGCCATGATCAGGACCATAAGGGGCACGCCCCAGACCAGATTGTCTACTGTTGTCAAAAAAGAATTGATCGCTTCCCACATAATAATAAATCTCCTTTTTCTTTTAAAAAGTGTAATATATTGTACAGCTGGGAAACAAAGTAATAACAGACCGTTTCAAAAATCAGAAGTTCAGAAAATACTGTTCATATAGTTCATATGAATCAGCGGGGATGATAAAGCATCCTCTGTCCTTTTGCCTGAGAGATTCAAGACACGAATCAGATAACCATTTGTGGGTAGCTATTGATAATTCGTGTTATTTGCACCTTCGGCCCCCGATCTAACGGGTGTCTCCAGAGAAACGATCCATTTGCAGTTCTTCCCTGCATCCAGGGAACCTGAGAGTTTTACTCCTTCGGCGGGTATAGCCTTTTGTGTGGCTTCCTCTTTCCTGCAAACTTCACCTCGTTAATTTGCTGTTACTGTGGTATACTATAGCTCTTAAATTTGAACTCGTCAATAGAAAATTAAACTTTTATAAAAAAAGTATAAAAAATTCCAGAGATTTCCACCTTGTAAAATCCCTGGATATTTAAATAATTTTTATACATCAGCCATATCAGCCGCAAACAGTGCTGCGCCAAGTGCACCGCAAAGCTGAGCCTTGTCACTGATCACCAGCTTTGTTCCAAGCTTCTCTTCCAGCGTCTTTACCAGGCCCTTATTCTTAGAAACACCACCGGTCATCATATATTTCTCCTCACCGCCCACACGTCTTGTAAGGGCGGCAGTCTTTACGGCAACCGCCTTATTCAGGCCATGGACAATGTCATCTGTTGCTTTGTTCTGGGCAATCAGGGAAACAACTTCTGATTCTGCAAATACTGTACACATACTGGAAATTGTAATATCTTCTTTGAATTCTAGCCCACATTCGCTCATCTGATCCAGATTCATTTCCATGGTACGTGCCATCATTTCCAGAAATCGTCCGGTTCCTGCCGCACATTTGTCATTCATAACAAAGTTTGCAACTGCACCGTTCTCATCCAGTCGGATCACCTTGCTGTCCTGTCCGCCAATATCAATAACAGTACGGACTTCCGGATTCAGGAAATGCGCACCTCTTGCATGACAGGTGATCTCTGTGATACTCTTATCACCATTTTTAATAGCTGTACGTCCGTATCCGGTAGTAACCAGCGCATCAATATCTTCTCTCTGCAATCCGGCCTCCTTCAATGCTTCTGCAAGGGCACGATCTGCTCCGATAGCAGCTCCTGCTCCTGTAGGCAGGATAATACTGGTCACAATCTCATGATCTTTATTTAAAATCACCACATCTGTACTGGTAGAACCACTGTCAATCCCTGCGAAATAACCTTTTCCCATTTTTCTCTCTCCTTTTGTGTCTCCATCTATGGTCTGCTCCAGTGTCTCAGGCTGAATGCTCTCTGCAAAAGCTTCCAGTCTGGTAAGAAGCTGACCGCTGCTCTGAATAGTATAATCTGATTCGATTTTTAAAAGAGGTACATCTGTATGATTCTTGATCTCAGCATATTCGAAGCTGTAAAAATCACAAAACTTCACTGTATGATAAATAATCCCTGCAACAGACGGATCATTATAAAGCTTCTTACGACCTGTCGGGTCCATCATCCGCATACATGGAATCTGCCCCAGAATCTCTCCTGCATACCAGTCCATCAGTTCATCAAAAGAAGCACCCTCCGGTGGAAGTATATTTCCCACAGAGCGGTTATGCACACAGGTATCATTCTCTACGGGAAGGGGCATAGCTTTACTGGTCATTTCAAACAGCTCCTGCCCCATTCTGGCCCCAAGCACTGCAATATGAGGCTTTGTGACTTTCTCCTGTGCATGGAAAGCAGCCCGGAATTTTCCGGCATCAAACTCTGTGCCTTTGTACTGTGCATAAGCCTTGGCCAGCCCTTTTAACTGTACAGCCATACGCTCTCTGCTACAAGTACTGTCACAGTGAAGCACATCCAGGATATAAAGGAAATCCAGTTTACCGCTTTCCAGCAAAATGTCATACACACTTCGGATGGTATCACAGCAGCTCACCAGAACAAGTTCCTTGATTTTCCCCTCCATGACTCCTTCCAGAAGTGTTTTTCCAAAACCACAGATATTGGGATGTGAAACCTGATCAGCCAGGTCAAAGCCATCCGGCATATGGTTAAAGTTCTCACATTCCCCGCCAAGAGATTCCAGAAGCTCAATTGGAGTATATTTACAGACATAATAAGTTTTATTCATTCTCAGCACCTCCCAGCATTTCCAGAAAAGCTCCCAGCCTGGTGGAAGTCTGTCCTTCTCCTCCATGGCTTCGATCACACCCGTCACCGTCCAGGATCAAAAGGGGCAGACCGGCTTCCTCGAACTTCTTCTTTGCAAGCTGTGCCGCACCAAGGGTGTGTTTGCATCCCCAATGTCCAAACCACACAGCACCGTCTGCTCCTGCCTGTTTCGCATGGCGGATACCGGCTTCAATCCTTCTAAGGGCACTTCCGTTCAGTGAATGATATACCATTCTTTCTGCCATTGCTTCAAAGGGGTTCTCAGGATCAAAGTCCGGCTCACAGGTTTCTGCAAGTTCACATCCCACAATCTGGGCTTTCTCACTGAAGCAAAGCTCCTGGCGCACTGCATCCGACCAGAACGGAATGGTATGCATCCAGTAAATGTGTTTCCCTTTCGCTGCCGGTGCTTTCTTAATATCTTCAAGAAGCATCTGTGTATACTTCTCTTCTTCTGCTGTTCCCAGAAGGATATTGTTGGTCATTCCTGCATACAGCGGTGTGACCAGATCAGAGGGCACATATCTGTCTGCACGCAGCTGCTGATATTTTTTATAATTCTTCAGAGTCCGCTTACTGCAGGCAAGGCGTTCCTTTAATCTGTCCTCAGAGATTGTTTTTCCTGTATTTTTTTCCAGAAATACTTTTAAATCCTTTAACTGATCTGCCACATACTGTATATTCTCTGTGGTCTGATTCCATGGTACATCAATGGCAAATACAGGTACCTGGTAAAAATCTGCCAGGGTACGGAAGGTGAGCAGGTTAGCATCACAGGTCAGGTTGGTATAAACAATACATTTAGGCTTTGGCAGAAGTCCTTTCTGCGCTGCACCAAGAAATGTCTTGTGATAACTGCACAGTGTCTCTGCAATTCCCTGATTCTCTGCCTGCTGCAGAAACGCCCTCTCTGCTTTGCTTGCAGAAAGATAGCAGGAAAATCCTTCTACATTATAGGGATGTAATCCCACTTCCTGCATCATTTCGCAGGGTGTAAAAATACTTACAATAACAGAATCTTCCGGTTTCTGAAGGGGCCGCAGCATGGTATCCATCATCAGATTTGCAAGATGCCTGTCTGCAGGCATCAGTCTCTTGTCCTGCATGTAACGGAACTTCAGATTCTGCGCCTCCCAGCCGGTTTTTAACAGCCGGCGGGCTGACTGAGGCTTTTTATCCGTCAGATTTTCCACATAATGACCAAATGTCTCAATAATCTCCATAGTCTGTCTCTTCCTCATTATGGTAATAATAATTTATCAATTGTCAGTGCACAAATAGTGCCACGGAATATTTTAATAATATCTTTTTGGGAAGTCAAGTTGAATTTTCGTTACTGTTCACACACCACTATTCTGCGAGGTGTTTTGGCATGAATATGCCAAAATCCCGAGACATACAAGCCAAAATTCCATTGCCGCAGGCAATCTGGAATGAATTTTGGCTAAGTTACTGTGAACGGAGTGAACAGTAACAAATTTTCTCCAAAGTTCATCTGTTTTTGTACATTCTTCTTGACAAAAAAGTCTCAAATGATACACTTTTGAATGTATTATTTTTTCCAAAAAAAAGAAGGAATAATATAAGAAAGATTTTTACGAAAGGAAGGAATTTTTAAAATGCGTTCATTGGCAGTTTATTTAAAAAACCTACAAAAAAAAAAGCATCCTTGCGCCAGTTTTTTTAAATTTCTGGAGGTTGTATTTGACCTGATCGTGCCTATCGTCATTGCACAGATCATTGATGTAGGTATTGCAAACCATGACAACAAATACATTGTCCAGAGATTTTTTATTCTTATTTTAATGGCAGCTCTTGGTCTTGCCAGCAGCATTACAGCTCAGTTCTTTGCAGCCAAAGCCAGCGTGGGCTTTGCCACTAAATTAAGACAGGCAGTTTATGACCATGTACAGCGTCTGTCCTTTACAGAGCTGGATACCCTGGGAACAGACACCCTGATCACAAGACTTACCGACGATGTCAATCAGATCCAGAACGGACTGAACATGGGGCTTCGTCTTCTTCTTCGAAGTCCGTTTATCGTACTTGGGTCCATGGTCATGGCATTTACCATTGACTTTAAATGTGCCCTGGTTTTTGCTGTTGCGATCCCCTTTCTGTTTCTGGTTGTCTTTGTCATTATGTTTCTCAGTATTCCTCTGTTTAAAAAGGTACAGGGAAAACTGGACACAGTAACCGGACTGACCAGAGAAAACCTTACAGGTGTCCGCGTTATTCGTGCATTCTGCCGTGAAAAAGAGGCAGTTGCAGAATTTGATACCCGCAATCAGGAGCTGACAAAGTTAAATCTCTTTGTAGGAAAGCTTTCCGCTTTGTTAAATCCGGTCACTTACGTACTGATCAATATTGCCACTGTCATCCTGATCCAGAAAGCAGGAGTAGAAGTAATCTGGGCGGTATGCAGCAGGGACAGGTGGTTGCCCTTTATAACTACATGGCTCAGATGATCGTGGAGCTGATCAAGCTTGCCTCCCTGATCATCACTCTGAACAAATCCGCAGCATGTGCAGGACGTGTGGCAGATATCCTGAAAGTGAAATCTACTATGAACTACCCGTCTTTCTCCACATATTCTGCTCAGACATCGAAGGACCTTGCAACAGCAACTGCTGATGCATCACTTTCTGAAACTTCCATCGCATTCAATGACGTAACCTTTGAGTACAGCGGTGCTGGTGCCCCCAGCCTTTCCCACATCAGTTTTTCAGTAAAGAAAGGCCAGACAGTAGGTATCATCGGTGGTACAGGAAGCGGAAAAACCACTCTGGTAAATCTGATCTCCAGATTCTATGATGCCAGCAACGGAACTGTTCTGCTGGATGGTCAGAATATTGAAAATTACACCAGAAGTGATCTCCGCTCCAGAATCGGCGTTGTTCCCCAGAAGGCAGCTCTTTTCAAAGGCTCTATCCGGGATAATCTGAAATGGGGCCGGGAAGATGCCTCTGACGAGGATCTGTGGCAGGCACTTACCACAGCACAGGGAAAAGAGGTAGTAGAGGGTAAACCGGGACAGCTTGATTTTATGCTGGAACAGAACGGTAAAAACCTTTCCGGCGGCCAAAAACAAAGACTCACCATTGCCCGTGCCCTGGTAAAGAAACCTGAGATCCTGATCCTGGATGACAGTGCCAGTGCCCTGGACTTTGCCACTGATGCAGCACTGCGTAAGTCTCTCAACAGACTTGACTGGAAAGTAACTACATTTCTGGTATCCCAGCGTTCCTCCAGCATTCAGCAGGCAGACCTGATCCTTGTTCTTGATAACGGTACTCTGGCAGGTAAGGGTACTCATGCTGAACTGCTACGTACCTGTGATACTTACCGGGAAATCTACTTCTCCCAGTTTCCGGAAGAAAGAGCCAGATACTCCTCTGTATCTGCAGGTAATATAATGAAGGAGGTGACTGTATGAGCAGATCAACAATAAAGGATCCTGCTAAAAGCAAAAGCAGCGAAACCTTTTTTAAAGTACTGCGTTTCATCGGAAGATACCGTTTTCTGCTGATCCTCAGTATCATACTGGCAGCAGTTTCCGTTATCCTTCAGCTGTATGTCCCAATCCTGTTCGGAAATGCCATTGATCAGGTCATTGCCCAACATCAGGTAAACTTCGAAATGATGTGGTATTACCTGTCACGTATCCTTGTAATGGTCATCCTCTCTTCTGCTGCCACGTGGCTTATGAATGTGATCAATAACCGCATGACCTACCAGACAGTAAAGGATATACGTGCCAAAGCCATCCGACACATTCAGGTACTTCCCCTCTCTTACCTTGACGGACACAGTACCGGAGATATCATCAGCCGTATTATCGCAGATACAGATATTCTATCCGATGGTATGCTGCTTGGATTTACCCAGCTTTTTTCCGGAATCGTAACGATCATCGGAACACTGATCTTCATGTTCTCCAAAAACTTCTGGATTACATTGATGGTCATTGTCTTGACCCCCGTAAGCTTTTTGGTGGCCAAATTTATTTCTTCCCATACCTTCCAGATGTTCCGGAAGCAAAGCGATGCCAGAGGACGTCAGACTGCTCTCATCGAAGAGATGATTGGAAACCAGAAGGTTGTTCAGGCTTTTGGATATGAAGAAAAATCTTCTGAACGCTTTGCAAAGGTTAACGAAGAATTACAGGAATGCAGTCTGAAGGCTGTTTTTTACAGCAGCCTGACAAACCCTTCCACCCGTTTTGTCAATAATGTTATTTATGCCTGTGTTGCACTGGTGGGTGCATTCATTATCCCTGGAGGCAGACTGACAGTCGGAGGACTTTCCGTACTTCTCTCCTATGCCAACCAGTATATGAAACCATTCAATGATATCAGTTCCGTTGTTACAGAACTTCAGAATGCTCTTGCCTGTGCAGGCAGAATCTTCGATCTGCTGGAGGAGGAACCGGAAGTTGCAGAGGCTTCTGAGACACTGAAAGATGTAAAGGGTGAAGTAGATATTAAGAATGTGTGCTTCCATTATGATGAATCAAAGAAACTGATTGAGGACTTTAATCTCCATGTAAAACCAGGTATGCGCGTTGCCATTGTAGGACCTACCGGATGCGGTAAGTCAACCTTTATCAACCTTCTGATGAGATTCTATGATGTAAATTTCGGATCTATTTCCGTTGACGGCAAACCAATCAGAGACATTACCCGCCATTCTCTGAGAAGCAGCTATGGTATGGTGCTTCAGGAAACATGGATCAAAAACGGAACTGTCCGCGACAATATCTCCATTGGAAAACCGGAAGCTACAGATACTGAAATCATCGAAGCAGCCAAGCTTACCCACAGCTGGGAATTTATCCGGAGGCTTCCTAAAGGACTGGACACCATGCTCAACGAAGACAGCTTAAGCCAGGGACAGAAACAGCTGCTGTGTATCACACGAGTTATGCTCTGTCTGCCTCCGATGCTGAT
>ENA-OQDT01002023-OQDT01002023.1-human-gut-metagenome-genome-assembly--contig:-NODE-2023-length-10847-cov-3.277519_pt1 | contig 10847 bp, 11 predicted proteins | sample MGYA00242786_ERZ504617 | MGnify/ENA primary metagenome ERZ504617 (study PRJEB26092, sample SAMD00036337) | human gut metagenome | host: Homo sapiens | study: EMG produced TPA metagenomics assembly of... | reverse complement strand
GTAAATAAATCTAGTCCTTTACTTGCGATCGGGTTTAAGCATTTTACTGTATACATGGCTCCTCCTTATTTGTTCTCTTCTTCAAACTTCTTCATAAATGCTACTAATTTCTCAACACCTTCTTTTGGCATTGCGTTATAAATACTTGCACGCATTCCACCAACTGTACGATGTCCTTTTAGGTTCTCAAATCCTGCTTCTTTTGCTTCAGCTACGAATTTGGCATCCAGATCTTTGTCTCCTGTTACAAATGGAACGTTCATTAAAGATCGGTCTTCTTTCACAACTGTTCCTTTAAACATTTCACTCTGGTCTAAGAAATCATATAAGATCTTTGCTTTTTCTTCGTTACGTTTCTTCATTGCAGTAAGTCCACCCTGGTCCTTTAACCATTTGAAGACTTTTCCACAGATATAGATTCCGTAGCATGGAGGTGTGTTATACAGTGAATCTGCATCTGCCTGTGTTTTCCATTTTAACATGGTTGGTGTTCCTTCTAACACATCATCTGTGATCAGATCTTCACGTACGATACAAACTACAACTCCTGCTGGTCCAACGTTTTTCTGTACTCCAAAATAGATCACTCCAAAGTCTTCTACATTAACTGGCTCAGATAAAATGCAAGAAGACATATCTGCAACAAGGATTTTACCTTTTGTATTTGGAATCTGCTGATATTTTGTTCCATAGATCGTGTTGTTATAGCATACATATACATAATCTGCATCTTCTGATACAGGAAGGTCAGAACAATCTGGAATATATGTATATGTTTTATCTTCTGATGAAGCTAAAATGTTTGCTTTTCCATATCTGGAAGCTTCCTGGTATGCTTTCTTTGCCCACTGTCCTGTGATGATGAAGTCTGCAACTTTGTTCTTCATCAGATTCATAGGGATCGCTGAAAACTGCTGGGATGCTCCACCCTGAAGGAATAATACTTTGTAATTATCAGGGATGTTCATTAATTCTCTTAAGTCTGCTTCTGCAGTTTTGATGATATCATCAAACATCTTGGATCTGTGGCTCATCTCCATAACGGACATTCCACATCCTCTGTAATCAAGCATTTCCTCTGCTGCTTCTTTTAACACTTCTTCCGGAAGTACTGCCGGTCCAGCTGAAAAGTTGTATACTCTTGCCATTTCTTTTTTCTCCTTTATATGAAAATAAATTAAAAATTACCTTGCCTGCGCCTCAAGATCCGATTTATCAAATGCATCTTCAATAGAACCTCCTGGATTAACCATCGGCCATACTTTGTCATCTAAGTCAATATGACAATCGAGAACTACTGGTTCTCCTGCATTTAAAGCTTCTTTGAATGCATCTTTGAATTGTTCGATATCCGTGATCTTCTTAGCTTGCACCCCAAGTCCTTCTGAAACTTTCACAAAGTCTACTTTGTCCTGAAGTGTTGTATACGAATATCTTTCTTCATAAAACAGATCTTGCCACTGTCTTACCATTCCTAACACGCTGTTATTGATAATAACTTCGATCACTGGAATTGTTGTATCGCGAGGCTGTCGCAAGCTCATTTAAATTCATACGGAAACATCCATCTCCTGCAATGTTTACTACGATCTTATCTGGATTACCAACTTTTGGCTCCAAGGCTGGCTCCAAGGCCGTATCCCATTGTTCCAAGACCACCAGATGTCAAGAATTTACGTGGTTTATCATATTTATAAAACTGAGCGGCCCACATCTGATGCTGTCCAACTTCCGTTGTAATGACTGCCTCACCTTTTGTAATATCATAAATCGCTTCCATGATCTCAGGACATGTTAATCGTCCTTTATCATAAGTTAATGGATATTTTTTCTTTATATCTTTGACCGTATCAAGCCACTCTTTGTGTTCCTGGGCTTCTAAACGGCGATTGATCACTGTTAATACTGCTTTTACATCTCCGATGATAGAAGCTGATACACAAATATTCTTGTTGATCTCGACTGGATCAACATCAATCTGTAAAATCTTTGCATTCTTTGCAAATGTTTTTGGATTTCCTAAAACTCGGTCACTAAATCTTGTTCCGACTGCGATCAGAAGGTCACAGTGAGATACTCCAAGATTTGATGCTTTTGTTCCGTGCATTCCAAGCATTCCACTATAGCGTTCATCCGTACCATTAAATGCTCCTTTTCCCATGAGGGTATCGCATACTGGTGCATCTACTTTCTCTGCAAATTCTTTTAATTCATCTGCTGCATCAGAGATCACAGCTCCACCACCAACTAAGATATATGGTCGTTTTGCTTCTCTGATCATGCTGATCGCATTCTGGATATCTACTTCTTTGATATATTCACTGGAACGTATGATCTTCGCTGGTTTGTATTTTTCATATAGGGTCGTTGCTGCTGTCACATCTTTTGGAATATCGATCAAAACAGGCCCTGGTCTTCCTGTCTTTGCAATTCTAAACGCTCTTCGGATCGTGTCTGCAAGTTCTTCTATATTCTTTACAATAAAGTTATGCTTTGTGATCGGAATTGTGACTCCGGAAATATCAACTTCCTGGAAGCTGTCCTTTCCAAGAAGGCTGACTCCTACGTTACATGTGATCGCAACAACTGGCACTGAATCCATATTCGCTGTTGCAAGTCCTGTAACGATATTTGTCGCTCCCGGTCCACTGGTTGCAAAGCACACTCCGACTTTTCCTGTAGATCTTGCATATCCATCTGCTGCATGAGAAGCTCCCTGCTCATGAGATGTCAGGATATGTGTAAAATCTTTTTTCTGTTTATATAATTCATCATAAATGTTTAAGATCGCTCCGCCTGGATACCCAAAAACGGTATCCACGCCTTGCTCTTTCAAACATTCTAAAACAATCTGAGCACCTGTCAATTGTTTCATCATTTGATCCTCTTTTCTTACTTAATTACTGTTTGATTTCTAAAACTGCTCCGCGGTTTCCAGATGTAACTAACGATGCATATCTTGCAAGATAACCTGTTGTAACCTTAGGTGTTCTAGGCTTCCAGTTTTCTTTTCTCTTTGCTAATTCTTCGTCAGAAACTTTTACATTTAATGTATTGGCATCGATATCAATTGCAATGATATCTCCTTCTTCTACTAATGCAATCGGTCCTCCAACTGCTGCTTCTGGAGAAACATGTCCGATACAAGCTCCTCTGGAAGCTCCGGAGAATCTTCCATCTGTGATCAGGGCTACGCTTGATCCAAGTCCCATACCCATGATCGCTGATGTAGGATTTAACATCTCTCTCATACCTGGTCCACCTTTTGGTCCTTCATAGCGGATCACTACGACATCCCCTGGTTTAATATCTCCACCTTTGATCGCCTTGATCGCATCTTCTTCACAATCAAAGACTCTGGCTGGTCCTTCCATCTTAAGCATCTCAGGAGCAACTGCAGAACGTTTTACAACACCTGAATCTGGTGCTAAATTTCCTTTTAATACAGCAATTCCACCAGTCTGGCTGTATGGATCGTCAATCGGACGAATAACTTCTGGATTCTTGTTTACGCATCCTTCAATGTTCTCTGCTACTGTCTTACCTGTTGCAGTAATAAGATCTGTATGAAGAAGATTCTTCTTATTTAATTCATTCATAACAGCATAAACTCCACCAGCTTCATTTAACTCTTCAATATATGTATGTCCTGCTGGTGCAAGATGACATAAGTTTGGAGTTCTCTTACTAATCTCATTTGCCTTCTCAAGATTCAGATCAACACCTGCTTCATGTGCGATTGCTGGTAAATGAAGCATACTGTTTGTACTGCATCCAAGTGCCATATCAACTGTTAAGGCATTCTCAAACGCTTTCTCTGTTAAGATATCTCTTGGGCGGATATTCTTCTCTAATAATTCCATAACCTTCATACCTGCATGTTTTGCAAGACGGATTCTTTCAGAATATACAGCCGGAATTGTTCCATTTCCCTGTAATCCCATACCAAGAACTTCTGTTAAACAGTTCATAGAGTTTGCTGTGTACATACCAGAACATGATCCACATGTAGGACATGTTTTGTTTTCAAATTCATCTAATTCTTCTTTTGTGATCTTACCTGCTGCATAAGATCCAACAGCCTCAAACATGCTTGATAAGCTTGTTTTACATCCTTTTACACGTCCGGCAAGCATTGGTCCGCCACTGACGAACACTGTGGGTACATTAACACGTGCAGCGGCCATTAATAGTCCTGGTACATTCTTATCGCAGTTTGGAACCATAACTAAAGCATCAAACTGATGTGCTAATGCCATACATTCTGTAGAATCAGCGATCAGATCTCTTGTCACCAGTGAATATTTCATTCCAACATGTCCCATGGCAATTCCATCACATACTGCGATCGCTGGGAATACAACTGGTGTTCCACCTGCCATAGCAACTCCAAGTTTTACTGCATCTACGATCTTGTCAATATTCATATGCCCTGGCACGATCTCATTATACGAACTTACGATTCCGACCAATGGCTTTCTCATCTCTTCTTTTGTGAAACCTAATGCGTTAAATAACGATCTTTGAGGTGCAAATGCTTCTCCCTCTGTAAATGTATTACTCATAAAACTAACCTCCTAGTATAATATATCTCATTCTATCTATGGTGAGCATCGAATTCTTATTTGATCTGATCAATGATCAGCTGTCCCATTTCTTTACATCCGACTTTCTTCATTCCATCTGACATAATGTCAACTGTTCTGTATCCATCTGCTAAAACTGCTTTGACTGCTTTTTCGATCTCATCTGCTTCTTTATCTAAATCAAATGAATAACGAAGCATCATAGCTGCGGAAAGAATTGTTGCGATTGGGTTTGCAATATCCTGTCCTGCGATATCTGGAGCTGATCCGTGGCTTGGTTCATATAATCCAAACTTACCTTCTGCAAGACTTGCGGATGATAACATTCCAATAGAACCTGTGATCATACTTGCTTCATCTGATAAAATATCTCCAAACATATTCTCTGTTAAGATCACATCAAACTGACGTGGATTATTGACTAACTGCATTGCACAGTTATCAACTAACATATGTTCATATGTAACATCTTCGTAGTCCTTGGCTACTTCTTCTACAACTGCTCTCCATAATCTGGAAGAATCAAGTACATTTGCCTTATCAACACTGATCACATGTTTTTTACGTTTTCTTGCAATGTCAAATGCTTTGATCGCAATTCTTCTGATTTCATTTTCATTGTAAGATAATGTATCAACGGCTGTTCTTACACCATCAATTTCTTCTGTATGTCTTTCTCCAAAGTAAAGACCACCTGTTAATTCTCTCATGATGACCATATCAAATCCATCACCGATCACCTCATCACGAAGTGGGCATGCTTTCTTTAATTCATCATATAAGTATGCTGGTCTGATGTTAGCAAATAATCCAAGGGATTTACGAAGTTTTAATAAGCCTGCCTCGGGTCTTAACTGTGCTGGAAGTTTATACCATGGAGATGTACTTGTATTTCCACCGATCGAACCCATTAATACTGCATCACTCTTCTTAGCAATCTCTAAAGCTTCCTCTGTTAATGGTTCTCCATGAACATCAATGGATGCTCCACCCATCAGTATCTGTGTATAAGAAAATGTATGTCCATACTTTTCTCCTACAGCATCTAAAACTCTCATTGCTTCTGTGACGATCTCTGGCCCGATCCCGTCACCTTTAATGACTGCTAAATTACAATTCATATCTTCTTCCTCATTTCTTCTTGATATTACTTATGTCTGTCAATGAATTGGCAGATTAATTTACCCTAAAACTACTAATGCAATAAATGCTCCGATACAGCTTGCACATGCAACTGTAACAATATTTTTTTTTATTATATGCAAAAATCATCGCAATTGCAAATCCAATTGTCGATGCGATCAAATTTCCTGTCGCATAAAACACTGCTGGCATGATCATTGCTGCCAGTACTGCATATGGAACATAGTATAAAAATGATCGAAAAAATCTATTCTCTATCTTCTTCTGTATTGCAACCAATGGGATGACTCGTATTAGATATGTAGAAACTGCTGTGACTGCAATATAAACTAATAATCTGCTAAGCTTCATGAGTCTCCTCCTCTTCTACTGGGAATAAAATTGCTCCAAATGTTGCTGCGATCAAGGTACAAATGATGATCACGAACCCACTGGATATAAAAGATAACGCTTTGATATATTTAAATAATAAACTAACGATCATGGAAAGAATGATCACGATAGTTATATGCTTATCTTGTCTGGCTGGTGGAATGATAATCCCGATCAACATTCCATAAATTGCAAGTCCAAGTGCATTCCTTAAGATCAATGGTAATAATGTATTGGCCGTCGCTCCTAAAAGAGTTCCAATGGTCCAGCTGATCCATGGAATTGACATCAAAGCATAAAAATATCTAGGCGTAATCTCATGTCTCCCCGCACAGGATACTGCAAAAATCTCATCCGTTACCATAAATGCCATTGAGATCCGATTCCACAATGTCGACTTCTCACTTAATTTCTGTCCGATCGCAATTGACATGATCGAATATCTTAAATTAATAATGATCTGTGATAAAACTAATTCCACCAAAGATCCTCCTGCCGTCATTGTTATGACCGCTGCAAACTGTCCTGCAGAAGTTACACAGGTTGCTGAGATCAAAGTAAGTGCCCATACAGGAATTCCCTTAGACGCTCCTGAAATTCCAAATGCAAACGAAACAGCCACATATGCTAGTCCGATTGGAATTCCATCAATTAATCCTCTTCGAAATTCATTGTCTGATTTCATTATCTGCTCCTATAGTTCAAAATAATTCGATTCCTGTAAAAATATAGAAAATTTCCCCCAAAAATCGAGCTTATATATTAGAATACCACATTCTTAGACAGATTGGAAACTATTTTTCATTTTATAAAAGAATTCTTTTCAACTTTTCAGAAATTTCACAACATTCTAACCTAATCTCACAGAAAATATGTTCTCGTTGAAAAACTACACAAAACATATTATAATGGCACTAACAATCGACAATGAATATGAGGGGTATTATATATGAACAAAAAACAAATTTTATGTACTGGATTATCTCTTGCACTTCTTCTATCAAGTGTAATAACCACACCAGCTTCTATAACTGCAGGGAAATATTTTAAGATTCAGTACATACATTCTAAGAAAAAAGTCAAAAAGAAAGCCATCAATGCCAGATACAATAATAAGGTTATAAGTACAAAAATTCCAGGATATATTGAAGGTTCTACTTCTATGTATTCTGCATACTGGATCTTCGGTCACTAGTTCTTCTCTTGGAACAAAATATTCATATTCAAGTTCCAAAAAAAGAGTTACATTACAACGAAATTCTCAGAAACTTGTGATGACTTTAAACAGCAGAACAGCTACCTTGAATGGGAAGAAATTCACCCTTCCATCTGCACCTCGAAAAATCCGTTATATCGCAAAAAGAAAAATTATATCATGGTTCCCGGAGATATCGTTGCAAAAAAACTAGGCTTAAATTATTCATGGAACAATCGTCTGTTATCAGGAGTGATCTCAAAGGGCAGTACTAATAAACCTGCTCCTTCCACTCCATCAAATACAAAACCTCAGACTTCCAATCCTTCTGGAAGTACAACAAAGATCACCGCGTCTGAATCTGATTATTCAATCCGAATCAAAAAACCTGATGGTCTTTCATCATCTTCTATAAGCTCCAACGATGATTACTGGAATAAGCAGTTACAGATCATCATTGACGGAGATTACCGCAACTTTTTTAACACAGCTTCTAACCGCACGATCAAGGATTCTTTAACTTATAAAGTTTCTTATCTAAATGGAAAAACTTATATCAATCTGATAACATCAGCGATCAAAGGATTCTCTGTTACTCAGACAGATTCTTATATCTATGTCAAGTATGCGGCACCAAAGGATATGTTCTACAGAGTCATTGTTATTGATGCCGGACATGGTGGAAAAGACAGCGGCGCAACTGGAAACGGTTATATCGAAAAGAACATGACCTTAAAGATCGTTCAGAATATCAAGACAAACTTTGACTCTAATCCGCTGTATAAGGTTTATTACACCAGACTCTCTGATTGGTATCCTACTCTTACCGAACGTTATGATCTGGCTAACGCCGTCAATGCTGACCGTTTTTTAAGTGTACATATCAATTCTGCAGACTCTGCCAGTGCAAAAGGAACTGAAACATTATATAAGGATTATAAAACATATGCCAGTGTCATTCATTCCTCTTCGCTAAGCGGAATGGGGTATACAAAAGGGTCTTCTTATGACCGAAGCCTTGTATACCGTCCTGGACTTGCAGTACTTCGAGGAACAAAAATGATGAGTGCCCTTGCCGAGATGGGATTCATCTCTAACAGCACGGAATCTGCAAGAATTGACGCTAGATCTGAGGCGATCGGATCTGCTCTTTACCAGTCACTCTGTAATTCTTTTAATTAATTTTATCTAATAATATCAGACTGTATCTCAGGAAATCCAAAGAGATACAGTCTTTTTATTGCATTAATATTACAAATATGTTACGATTTAATCTATGAGAAAGGGAGATAAACAATGAGATTACAAAAGTTATTTATTACAACACTATTATCAGTTTCAGTCATTGGTACGGCAATACCTGCAAATGTATCTGCCGCATCCTATGCAACGACAAAACGCACATACACTTTAAAAGTTGCTGGTAAAAAGCAGAAAAAGAAAGCTCGCGGTGCAATCTATAATGGTAAGACGATCAAAACAAAAGCACCTGGCTTCTTACGTGGTGATACAACCATGTATTCCGCAAGCTATGTATTCCAGAAGGGATTAGGCGTTTCTTATTCTTACTCTTCTAAAACATGGAAGATCACTTTAAAAAAAAGGTTCTAAGACGATCACCATGAAACGTGGCAGCAAATATGCTTATGTCAATGGAAAGAAAAAGAAACTTCCAACACCTGCACGCCGTGTATATTCCTATAAACAGAAAAAGAATTACATCTATGTTCCTGGCGAATTCTGTGCAAAAAATCTTGGATATTCTTATTCATGGAGCAGTAGTTCTTATGCTGGTACTTTCTCAACAAGTAACAGTAATAAGGCATCTTCTTCCGTTACAACGCTTCCAGCAACAAACGGAGAACATTATGTACAACTTGACAAACCAGAAGGCTTATCCGAAAACGACATCTCAACAACTGACGATTATAATAACTATCGTTTGATCGTAAATATTAAAGGAAATTATTCTTCTTATTATTCCGATGCATCACATCGCAGTGTTATTGGTGATTCAAGCTTCTATTCTTACTCTGTCGCTTACAGCAATGGCTATACAAAGATATATATCAAGCCTCGAAAAGCTACGATCAAAGGATTCGAAGTAACACAGACAGATTCCTATATCAAAGTTCGCTACGACTCACCAAAGGCAATGTACAAACAGATCGTTGTACTTGATGCAGGACATGGTGGTTCAGACTCTGGAGCAGTTGCCAATGGATATAAAGAAAAAAACATGACCTTGAAGATCGTTCAGGCTGCAAAGTCATACTTTGATAACGATCCAGATATCAAAGTTTACTATACAAGATTATCTGATACATACCCAAGCCTTACTGAGCGTTCTGATCTTGCCAATGCAGTTGGCGCAGACAGATTCTACAGTGTTCATATCAATTCTGCCGGATCTTCTGCTACAGGAACTGAAACCTTATACAATTCCAAAGGATATAAATCTTCTACAGGACTAACAAGCTATAATTGGTCAGCAACCATTCATCCTTATATCCGTTCTGCCACAGGATTTACAAACCGAGGTCTTGTAAACCGTACAGGATTAGCTGTTCTCCGTCATACGAAGACATCTTCTACCTTAACTGAGATTGGATTCATCTCTAACAAATCTGAAGCAAAGAAAATGAACTCTAATCTTACAAACTATGGAAAAGCTGTCTATAACAGCACAAAAGCATCTTTTAGCAAAAACCCAACTGGGCGATAATATTGTATTAAAGTATTTATATTCACAACTGGCAGTCATACATCAACTGTATGACTGCCAGTTGTTCACTTATAATATGGAATCACCAGATACATGTCTTCTGTGATCTTTCCATCATATATATGATTGGTCTGACATACCTCTTCAATATAATCGTCAACAGATGAATATTCATTCCCCATATATTTCTTTGCGATCTTCCATAATGTATCGCCTTTCTGCACCTGAATGCTGGTAAACTGCTTGTCTTTTGTTCCCTGGGCCTCGATCAGGCTGTTACTTGAAAGGAAAGCACTCATTAAAAAAATCAAAAACTATTGCTATGATAATTCCGATCACTCTTCTCTTACTTCTCATAATATCATCCTCCGTAAACTATAATCGAACATTTGTTTTGTTTATGTCTGTATTATAGTTCTCGAACATTTGTTTGTCAAGCTTTTTACGAAACTTTGTTCGAGAACACTTGTTTCCATTTTGGATCTATGTTATGATAAGAATAGTTTATAAACAGACACGGAGGATATGATACATGGCCAAAGAACAATTAAGTGATAAGCAACAACAGATCCTTGAATTTATCAAGCGACGCATTCTGGATAAAGGTTATCCACCTGCCGTACGCGAGATCTGCGAGGCAGTGAATCTTCGTTCTACTTCCTCTGTCCATTCCCATCTGGAGACTTTGGAGAGAAAAAGGATACATTCATAGAGATCCTACCAAACCTCGTGCGATCGAGATCACCGATGATGATTTTAATCTGGCTCGCCGCGAGATCATCAATATCCCTGTCGTAGGTACCGTTACTGCCGGTGAACCGATCTT
>ENA-OQDT01002020-OQDT01002020.1-human-gut-metagenome-genome-assembly--contig:-NODE-2020-length-10854-cov-7.036730_pt1 | contig 10854 bp, 9 predicted proteins | sample MGYA00242786_ERZ504617 | MGnify/ENA primary metagenome ERZ504617 (study PRJEB26092, sample SAMD00036337) | human gut metagenome | host: Homo sapiens | study: EMG produced TPA metagenomics assembly of... | reverse complement strand
AGAAAAGATATGGGTTGATCAATGGATCCGATGAGTATTGGGAATATAAGGATACAGCTGAAAAAATTTACTGGGATTTCTGTGAAGCAAGAACGACAGACGCACGGAGGATGTATAAACAGGAGGGAGAAGCTTTAAAAAGAAAAATGATCTCAAAATACGGAGCAGATGACGAAAGTGTAAAAACTATAATAGAAAGGTTCTTGGATTTACGTGTCTAAAATTATTAACAAAGGAATCAGTAAAACTGTTGCAGTTATTGTCATAGTATTATTGGCATCCTCTTTTAGAAAAATGATGTTGGATGAAGAGTTTTATACAGCATTTGGCGGTCTTATGGGAACATTGCCATTTGCGAAGCAGATTACAGATATAGTATGTAAAATATTGAAGTATCAGAATAATATTCCGGTATTTTCAAATGTAACAATATTGGAAGATATATTGAAACTGGCGATTATGGCATTTCTTCAGCCGTTCGCCGGAACTGCCCTGACAGGTCTTTTTCTTAAAGTACCGAGTAATTATAAAGAACGGGAAGAATACATGGAAGGCGCAGTCTACAAAATGAAAGAACTGGCTGTTAATGTGATTTCAGCCCCGATACTGGCGTTGTTGGCAGCGTATCTTACAACGATGATTATAGAATACGTTAAAAATAATCTGGGCAACATCAGTTCTGTAATCGTTGCGGTTGCTTCAGTAGTGGGGGTGTTTGCGGTATCGCTTATTCCATTGATAAAATCTGGCGTATCTATGTTAAAAGCATTTTTGTGGAGACTGACAGGAATGCTTGTGGGCGGTATGATAAAATCTTATGGAATCAATGCTATGAGTCTGGCTTTGTATATTGGCATTTTAAAGGGAATGCCAGGGATGATTGGTGGTTCTGTACTTGGATTGATTATCTGGTTAATTATCTTTGATGTAGGAATGAAACTGATCAGAGAATCAATAGTAAGCTTGTGATTGTGACAAAAGATAGCAACCTATGCCAGAGGTTTGAGGAAAGGAGCAGGAAGTAGTATGAATAATTTAAAAAGATTTACGGAGGCACAGCAGCGGGATTATGCACAGGCTCTCAGAGAAATCCAGAACGGCAGGAAAGAAAGTCATTGGATATGGTATATTTTTCCGCAGTTGAAAGGTTTGGGACGAAGCTATACTTCAGATTTTTATGGCATAGTGGACTTGGATGAGGCAAAGGCATTTTTGCAGGATCCATATCTGGGAAAGCATTTACAGAAAATTTCAGAAGCATTATTAAATCTGGACAATGACAATGCAACTCAGATCATGGGAAGACCGGATGACATGAAACTGAAATCTTCCATGACCTTATTTGCCTGTGCAGACCCGGAAAATGCTGTTTTTGAGAAAGTACTGGAAAAATTTTATAATGGACATAAAGATGGGCGGACATTAAAAATGCTTTCGAAAGAAAATGGGTAATACGAAAATGCAGTGGATGAACTGAAATGGAGTAAGCGCTTACGAAATGGATTTATTCTCTATAGAAAATACAGGAATAAAAACCAGCCCCATGAATCAAAATTTTCATGATTCACAGGGCTGATTTTTATTTTACAGAAAAAGTCTATTTCTTCCGTCTGCACAGCCAGAAGCATCCGAATGCAGGAATCTGCACTCCTTTGGCTTCGAGTTCGCGGCCGGAGATCAGGTCAGTGTACATACCGTCGTCTTCGTTGATCCATGCAACCTTGTCAAATTCACTGAAGTTATAGATACCGATGAATTTCTCATCATCGTTTTCACGCACGAGAGCAAGGATAGAATCATCCCAGGTATCAATAGTGCGGATCGGTACCTCACTGTTGAATACGCTGTGTTCCATACGGAGATGTTCCAGCTTGTCAAGTACAGGGAAGAGTTTGCCCTGAACAGTTTCCGGACGATTACGGTTCTCGGCGAGATCCCATCGGAAGTTTCCTCTGTGGAGGTAACGGGAATCAGCTGCCTTGTCAGGATCATCTTTGTAGGAATAGTCGTTGAGCTGTCCGATTTCATCACCACTGTAGATGACCGGAATACCGGACTGTGAAAGCATGAATGCATGCAGTGTGATGTCATAACGGATCGCACGGTCAACACCTTCTTCATTTCCTTCAAATCCGAAACGTTCAATACCGCAGAGAGAAGCAGTAGTACCGCAGAGTCTTGCATCACCAAGACGCGGGTCATCATTGTACAGCTCGCCTCTTGCAAAAGAATCCGGATATTTTCCTGTAAGGAAATCGTTCAGATATTTCTTGTGAGGAACTTCCTGGATTCCGAAGTTCTCAAGGTAATCATAATCCAGACCCCAGCCGATATCATCGTGGCAGCGGAGATAGTTCTGGAACACATAATCTCTCGGAAGTCCGGCAACAATATCAAGCTGACGGCGGAGCAGAGAAATATCTCTGGTTGCAACGGTGTGCCAGGTGCTTGCCATAGTAGTTACATTGTAAAGCAGGTGGCATTCCGGTTTATCTACAGTTCCGAAGTATGGAACGACTTTTTCAGGAGCCATGACAACTTCCCCAAGGAGCAGTACGCCCGGGCAGACAATCTCGCAGATCATACGCATCATACGAACGATGGTGTGAACTTGTGGCAGGTTACGGCAGTTGGTTCCAAGCTGTTTCCAGATGTACGGCACAGCATCAAGACGGACGATATCAACACCCTGGTTTGCAAGGTAAAGCATGTTAAAGATCATCTCATTGAGAACGATCGGGTTTCTGTAGTTCAGATCCCACTGGTATGGATAGAAAGTGGTCATGACATGTTTATGGATATCATCCAGCCATGTGAAGTTTCCAGGTGCAGTAGTCGGGAATACCTGTGGGCAGGTCTGCTCGTACAGAGACGGAATATCATAGCTGTCAAAGAAGAAGTAGCGGTCCTGATATTCTCTTTCACCGGCGCGTGCACGTTTTGCCCATTCATGATCCTCAGAAGTGTGGTTCATAACAAAGTCCAGGCAGACACTGATTCCACGTTTGTGGCATTCGGAAGTCAGATGTGCAAAATCATCCATGTTTCCGAGCTCTTCCTGTACCTTACGGAAGTCAGCAACTGCATATCCGCCATCGCTGCGTCCTTTAGGGGACTCAAGAAGAGGCATAAGATGGAGATAATTTACATTGCATTCCTGTACATAATCCAGCTTCTTTTCCAGATTGGAGAGCGTACCTGCAAAAGCATTGACATACATCATCATTCCGGTAAGATCATTGCGCTTGTACCATTTCGGGTCCTTTGCACGGCGGATATCGGATTCTTTGAGGTCATTGCTTCTCATATCATAAAATTTCTTGAGTACAGTAAGCAGGTCATTGAGATGCATGGTAACATACGGATTGTCCTGATACAGTTCACAGTAGAGCCATTTCAGCTCGTCAAGATGTCTGGAAAGACGCTCGCAGTAGATCGCATCGTCATCTCTTGCAGGAATCTTGGCAGCCGCTTCTTTGGCAGGAACTTTAGGAGCTTCTGTCTTGGAAGTTTCTACTTTAGCAGTGTCCTCTTTGTGGGACTCAATTTTGACGGATTCTGTTTTGGCAGTTTCCACTTTCACAGGTTCTGTCTTGGTGGTCTCAACTTTGACTGGTTCAACTTTCTTGGTTTCGACCTTAACCGGCTCAGTCTTGGTAGTTTCGACTTTGACGGCCTCAACCTTTTTGGTTTCGACCTTAACCGGCTCAGTCTTAGTAGTCTCGACTTTTGCTGGTTCAACTTTTTTGGTTTCGACCTTAACCGGCTCCACTTTCTTAGTTTCCACTTTCGCCGTTTCAGCCTCTACTTTTACAGCTTCTTTCACAGGTGCTGTACTTTTGGAAGCAGCAGTCTTGGTTGCTTCACGTTTTTTCTGAAGGCGTTTTTTGCCATGATTTATTTCCTCCCTGTTTGTTCTTTCTTATATTATAAAGCCCGAATCATAAAATCACAGTTTTATAAATTCCGGCTTACGGTCTTTAAAGACAGTATAATATGTAAAACCGCAGTCGGCAAGAATATCTGCCGCTTTATCAAATGCATAGGCGATCTTGTCCGGACCATGTGCATCGGCACCGATCGTGATGATCTCCCCACCAAGCTGTCGGTAGCGTCGGATGACTGCACGGCAGGGGTTCGGCTCGCCAAGCCCGTAATGGAACCCTCCGGTGTTCAGCTCGATTCCGCAGCCCTTGGAAATGATCGTCCGCAGGATCTCATCAAGAATGTCCTGATAGCGTCCGTAAGAGTATTCGCGGTTCTGGTTGGGACCATATCGTACCACATAGTCGATATGCCCGTAAACATCCATTTCCGAAAATACAGCCAGATTCTCAAGAATGGACTCAAAATATTCCATATAACATTCCGATTCCTTACGCCCCTTGAAGAATTCCCTGTAATAAGGATCCTGACCATGGACGACATGAGAAGAGCCGATCACGAAATCAAAAGGAACCGATTCCAGAAGTTCCTTAAAAGAATGTTCCAGATGCGGCTGAAGCCCAAGCTCGATCCCGAAACGGACCTCCAGTTTCGACTGATACTTGTCCCGAAGCATGAAAAGGTTTTCCTGATAGGCAGACAGATCCAGTTCAAAAGTTTCATTATCCGGAGTCGGCGGGTAATCCGGGTCAAGATGCTCGGTAAAGCATACACCATGAAGTCCCCGTCGGATCGCGTCCTGGATCATATCTTCCATAGGAGTGTCAGAATCTGCAGAAAAAGAAGAGTGCATATGACAGTCCCATAAGATTTGATTTGACATTTTTCTGTCCTCCTTTACATGAACTGCACCTATTATAGCATGAGAAAATGCTTCGTGCTACGCTTTCATTTCTATTTTACACATTTTTTATCATGTTTTTTTTAAAATGCACTTGAATTTTTGTACGAGATTCGATACAATATGCAATAGGTTGACGTTTCTTTAACAAACGCCATAATCAACCATTTAATTCATAGGAGGAATTTATCATGGCAGTAAAAGTTGCAATTAATGGATTTGGCCGTATCGGTCGTCTGGCTTTCCGTCAGATGTTTGGAGCAGAAGGATTTGAAATCGTTGCTATCAACGACCTTACATCCCCGAAAATGCTGGCTCACTTATTAAAATATGACTCAACACAGGGAAGATACGCTCTGGCTGACAAAGTAGAAGCAGGAGAAGATTCCATCACAGTTGACGGAAAAGAAATCAAAATCTATGCAAAAGCTAACGCTGCAGAACTTCCGTGGGGAGAAATCGGTGTAGACGTAGTTCTCGAGTGCACAGGTTTCTATACCTCCAAAGACAAAGCTCAGGCTCATATCGATGCAGGTGCTAAACACGTTGTTATTTCCGCTCCGGCTGGAAACGACCTTAAGACAATCGTTTACAATGTAAACCACGAAGGTCTTACAAACGAAGATAAGATCATCTCCGCAGCATCCTGTACAACAAACTGCCTTGCACCAATGGCTAAGGCTCTTAACGATCTTGCACCGATCAAATCTGGTATCATGTGCACAATCCACGCTTACACAGGCGATCAGATGACACTTGATGGACCGCAGAGAAAAGGCGATCTGAGAAGATCCCGTGCAGCTGCAGTTAACATCGTTCCGAACAGCACAGGTGCTGCTAAAGCAATCGGTCTGGTTATCCCAGAACTGAACGGCAAACTGATCGGATCCGCTCAGCGTGTACCAACCCCAACAGGTTCTACAACAATCCTTACAGCAGTAGTTGAAGGAAACGTTACAAAAGAGCAGATCAATGCAGCTATGAAAGCAGCTTCTAACGAATCCTTCGGATACAACGAAGATGAGATCGTATCCAGCGATATCGTTGGTATGAGATTTGGTTCTCTGTTCGATGCTACTCAGACAATGGTTCTGCCACTTGAGAACGGCACAACAGAAGTACAGGTTGTTTCATGGTATGACAACGAAAACTCCTACACAAGCCAGATGGTTCGTACAATCAAACACTTCGGCAAACTTCTGAACGCTTAATCAAGTCCATAAGTTAGAGTGTGGAGCAGGTTATTGCATTGAGCAATAGCACAAATAGACTCAGTCAGGGTCCGGTCTGATTTGGACCGGACCCATTTTTTATGAATTTGGAGGAATATTAGCATGGGATTAAACAAGAAATCCGTTGATGATATCAATGTAAAAGGCCAGAAAGTTCTGGTAAGATGTGACTTTAACGTACCTCTGCAGGACGGCAAAATTACAGATGAGAATCGTCTTGTAGCAGCTCTTCCTACAATCAAGAAGCTGATCGCAGATGGCGGAAAGATCATTCTTTGTTCACACCTTGGCAAACCGAAGGGAGAGCCGAAACCGGAATTATCTCTTGCACCTGTTGCAAAACGTCTTACAGAGCTTCTCGGACAGGAAGTTAAATTCGTTCCGAGCCCGGTTGTTGTTGATGATACTGTCAGAGCAGCTGTAGAGGCAATGAAAGACGGAGAAGTTATCCTTCTTGAAAACACACGTTACCGTGCAGAAGAAACCAAAAACGGTGATGAGTTCAGCAAAGATCTGGCTTCCCTTTGCGATGTATTCGTAAACGACGCATTTGGTACAGCTCACAGAGCACACTGCTCCAACGTTGGTGTTACCAAATATGTGGATACAGCAGTAGTTGGATATCTGATGGAGAAAGAAATTGCATTCCTCGGAAATGCTGTTGAAAATCCGGAGAGACCATTCGTAGCTATCCTTGGTGGAGCTAAAGTTTCCAGCAAGATCTCTGTTATCAACAACCTTCTTGACAAAGTTGATACTCTGATCATCGGTGGCGGTATGTCTTACACATTCTCCAAAGCACTTGGCGGACACATTGGTAATTCCCTCTGCGAGGATGATTACCTTCAGTATGCATTAGACATGCTCAAGAAAGCAGAAGAAAAAGGTGTTAAACTTCTTCTTCCAGTTGACAACAGAATCGGAGATGATTTCTCCAACGATTGCAACATTCAGGTTGTAGACCGTGGATGCATCCCGGATGGCTGGGAAGGAATGGACATCGGACCGAAGACAGAGCAGCTTTTCTGCGACGCTGTTAAGGATGCCAAGACTGTTGTTTGGAACGGACCGATGGGCTGCTTCGAAATGCCGAACTTTGCTCATGGTACAGAAGCAGTTGCCAAAGCACTTGCTGACACTGAAGCTACAACTATCATCGGTGGTGGAGACTCTGCAGCAGCAGTTAACATCCTTGGTTATGGCGACAAGATGACCCACATCTCTACAGGTGGTGGAGCATCCCTGGAATTCCTCGAAGGAAAGGAACTGCCAGGTGTAGCAGCAGCAAACGACAAGTAAAAAGCTTAGTGATTGACAAGCCGTAGGCGCAGGCAGAACTTAGCGTTTACTTGGTTCGCCGCTCTTAATGAACGCAAGTCGCAGACGCAGTGTGAATTTAGAGCCAGGCGAACAATGGCTGGTCAAATTACAATATAAAGGGAGATAATAAAAATGGCAAGAAAGAAAATCATCGCTGGAAACTGGAAAATGAACATGACTCCAAGCGAAGCAGTTAAATTAGTAGAAACCCTGAAACCACTCGTACAGAACGACGAAGTTGACGTAGTATTCGGTGTTCCGGCTATCGACATCGTTCCTGTTGTAGAAGCTTGCAAAGGAACAAACATTGCTGTAGCAGCAGAGAACATGTACTTCGAAGAAAAAGGTGCATACACAGGCGAGATCGCTCCGGCTATGCTGGTAGACGCTGGTGTTAAATATGTTATCCTTGGACATTCCGAGAGAAGAGACTACTTCGGAGAAACAAGCGAAGACGTTAACAAGAAAGTTCTCAAAGCATTTGAGCACGGCATCACACCGATCATGTGCTGTGGAGAATCCCTTGAGCAGAGAGAGCAGGGAATCACTATGGACTGGATCCGTCAGCAGGTTAAAGTTGGTCTTCAGAACGTAACAGCAGAGCAGGCTAAAACTATGGTTATCGCTTACGAGCCAATCTGGGCTATCGGAACAGGCAAAACTGCTACAAGCGAGCAGGCTCAGGAAATCTGCAAAGGTATCCGTGAGTGCGTAGCTGAGATCTACGATACAGATACAGCAGAAGCTATCCGTATCCAGTACGGCGGATCTGTAAATGCAGGAAATGCAGCAGAACTGTTTGCTATGGCTGACATCGACGGAGGTCTTGTTGGTGGAGCATCCCTCAAACCAGACTTCGGAAAGATCGTTTGCTACAAATAATAAAACGATAATTAATAAAGCCAGATACTTTGGACCAGTCAGGTGTAAAGTATCTGGCTTTTTGTATTTTTCATACACGTACAAATGTCCGCGCTTGACAAAAGCCATTTTATGCCATACTATAAAAACCGAGTGGTAGAATACACCCTGAAATAAAATAAACAGGGACGAGGAGAAAGGAGCCATTTTCCAATGGAGAAAAAAGTGATTCGAGCAGCCCTTCTGGGTCTTGGTACAGTAGGTACAGGTGTTTACAAAGTAATAAAAAATCAGAAAGAAGAAATGATCCCGAAACTTGGAAGCGAAATAGAGATCAGCAAGATCCTGGTGCGCAATCTTGAGAAAGCAGCAGCCAAGGTAGATGATCCGAAGATCCTGACAAACAATTGGGATGATATCGTAAATGATCCGGAGATCGATGTGGTGATCGAGCTGATCGGCGGCATCGAGCCGGCAAAAACTTACATTTTATCAGCTCTGAATGCAGGAAAACACGTAGTTTCCGCGAACAAAGACCTGATCGCTGTTCACGGTAAGGAGCTTCTTGATGCAGCAGAGGCACATCATGTGGACTTCCTCTTTGAAGCAGCAGTTGCAGGTGGAATTCCGATCATCCGTCCGCTCAAAGAATGTCTGGCAGGCAATCACATGGCAGAAGTTATGGGTATTGTCAACGGAACAACCAACTTTATCCTGACCAAAATGACACAGGAAGGAATGGAATTCAAGGATGCACTGGCTCTTGCGACAGAGCTTGGATACGCAGAGGCAGATCCGACCGCAGATATCGAGGGACTCGACGCAGGACGTAAAGTGGCGATCCTTGCTTCCGTAGCATTCAATTCCAGAGTCGTTTTTGACGACGTATACATCGAAGGAATCACCAAGATCACAGCCAAAGACATCAAATACGCCAAAGAAATGGGCTGTGACATAAAACTTCTTGGAGTTGCAAAGAATACAGTAGAGGGAATTGAAGCATATGTTTGCCCAATGCTGATTCCAAGCAGTCATCCGCTTGCATCTGTAAATGATTCTTATAATGCTGTATTTGTCAATGGTGATGCAGTAGAAAATGCCATGTTCTATGGTCGTGGCGCAGGTGAGCTTCCGACAGCAAGCGCTGTTGTAGGAGATCTTTTTGATATTGCAAGAAATATTAAGGCAAACTGCTGTGCAAGAATTGGATGTACCTGTTATAAAGAACTTCCGGTAAAGAAGATGGCAGATACTTATAATCGTTATTTTATGAGATTGATCGTAGAAGATCGTTGTGGTGTACTTGCTGAAATGACGGCTGTCTTTGCAAAATATGGAGTCAGCGTAGCACAGATCATTCAGAAAGCTGCCCGTGCAGAAGAAAGTGCCGAAGTTGTTGTCATCACAGCCAAAGTTCGTGAAGGTGATTTCCGTACAGCAATGGAAGAACTGAGTGGAAGAAGCTCAGTACGTAAAGTAAGCAGCATGCTTCGTGTATATGGAGAATAAGATTGTATAGATCAGAGATACCTTAAGTTGCTTTGTGGACGGAGTATAAAATTTTCACAAAAGGGGTTGCTTATGGGAAATATTATGGATTACATCAGTTGGAGAGGGGATCTTTCCTTTGAACAGTCGCAGTTTAACGAAGTGGACAATTTGATTCTTGCATGTTTTTCATATGTGAATCTGGATGGAATTTCGGCAGTGACAAAACAGAAGGGAATCGGACTGAAAAAGCTGACGAAAGAATTTATGAAACTTCATACGATGAAAGAACTGGAGGCGGATAAATCTTTTATCCGCCTGGCTCCGTTTATGATGATGGAAATGGCGAAGTCTGTCAGATTTGGAAAATGTGTGGTAAGAAATTATGTGAATGATATTGTAACGGAAGCTGAGCAGCAGTTTGCTGCAATGGAAATTGTTCTGGAGGACGGCACTTCCTATGTCTCTTTTCGCGGAACGGATGATACGATCATAGGATGGAAAGAAGATTTTAATCTCAGCACAGGTGTAGTTCCGGCACAAAAAAGAGCTATAGAGTATTTGCAGAAAATCTCGGAACATACAGATGGAATGCTCAGAGTCGGAGGACATTCCAAAGGTGGAAACCTTGCGATTTATGGATCGGTGATGTGCAAAAGTGCTCATGAAAAGATACTTGAAATCTATTCTAATGACGGACCCGGATTTTCCCAGAGAATTTCAAGAGCTGCCGGAAACGAAAGAAATGATGCCGAAGATTATTCGCATTATTCCGGAGTATTCTATTATAGGGACGCTTCTGGAGCATGAAAAAGAACCGGTTATTGTTGCAAGTTCCAGTAAGGGACTTCTCCAGCATGATGGATTTTCCTGGGAGGTGCAGGGACCGGCGCTGGTACGGCGAGACAGTCTGAATAAAACGGCACTCCGATTTATCGAAATCCTGCACAAATGGATCGATGGTATGGATATGGAACAGAAGAGACTTCTGATTGAAGATCTTTTTGCAACATTACAGGCATCCGGTTATGAGAATCTGAGTGAAGTACAGTCCGGAGGACTGAAAAGTCTGGCTGCGATGGTGAAACGTGTGGAAAAATTTGCTCCGGAATCCCGCGGGATGATGCAGGAACTTCTGACAGCAATCTGCGGAGGCTGGCTCGAACA
>ENA-OQDT01002019-OQDT01002019.1-human-gut-metagenome-genome-assembly--contig:-NODE-2019-length-10859-cov-3.128401_pt1 | contig 10859 bp, 7 predicted proteins | sample MGYA00242786_ERZ504617 | MGnify/ENA primary metagenome ERZ504617 (study PRJEB26092, sample SAMD00036337) | human gut metagenome | host: Homo sapiens | study: EMG produced TPA metagenomics assembly of... | reverse complement strand
GTTGACGATGAGCTGGAACGCCTCGTACACGGCCTGCTTGCCGCCGTTGGTCACCACCACCTGTTCCGGCTCCACCTCGTAGCCGGAATCACGCAGCGTCTTGCTGGCAATGGCCTGGCGCAGTTCCGGCAGACCCGGTGTGGGCGAGTACTTGTAGTTCGCCGGGTTCACCACAGCCGCCGCCGCAGCCTCCACAATCGCCTCGGGGGTGGCGAAGTTCGGTTCGCCAACACCGAAGCCGATGATGTCAATGCCCTGCGCCTTCATGGCCTTGGCCTTCATGTCGACGGCCAGAGTGGCGCTCGGCGCGACCTTGTCGATGCGGTTGGAAAGTGGGAGTCTCGTCTGATCTGTAGGCATGGCTCCATGCTACTGCCAAACACTAACAACATGCCCCCGGTGCAAGACCGATGCGCCGGCATATGAGACGGCCGCAATGGCCGGAATCTGCCCGCGAGGCACCAGGCCGGCAATCACACGAGCACGAGATTGTCGCGGTGCACGAGCGGGTGCGCATATTCCTCGCCAAGCAGGCGGCGCAGCTGTGCGGTGTTGCGTCCGAGCATATTCGGAATCTCCTCGGAATCGTAACCGGCAAGGCCGCGCGCCAGATGATTGCCCGCCTCGTCGTCGATCCACACCGGGTCGCCGGCGGCGAAATCACCACGCGATTCGAGCACACCCGCAGCAAGCAGACTCGCCCGTCCGCCGCGCACCGCCTTGGCCGCGCCGGAATCGGCCACGAGCACTCCACGCGGATGGGCCGCGAATTTGATCCACAACCTGCGCGCCGAACCGCGTTGCTTCACCGGAGCGAATGCCGTGCCCACCTCATCGCCCATGAGTGCCGGACCGGCGTTGCGGGCGGCGGTGAGCACGGCCGGAATGCCGGAGACGGCGGCCATGCGCGCGGCCTCGAGCTTCGTGACCATACCGCCGGTGCCCACGCCCGACTCTGAACCGCCCACACGCACCTGATCGAGCAGTTCGGTGATGTTCGGCACGAAGCCGATTCTATGGGAGCCCGGTTCGCTTGGGGGTGCGGTGTAGAGCGCGTCGACATCGGTGAGCAGAATCAGCGCGTCGGCACGCACCATGTTCGCGATGAGCGCGGAAAGCCGGTCGTTGTCGCCGAAACGGATCTCGTTGCTGGCAAGCGCATCGTTCTCGTTGACTATCGGCACCACACCGAGTTCGAGCAGCTTGGCCATGGTGCGCCGCGCATTGCGGTACTGCCGTGGCTGCATCGTGTCTTCGGCGGTGATGAGCAGCTGGCCCACGCGAATGCCGTAGCGGCCGAACGCCATCTCGTACTGGGCCATGAGCAGCCCCTGCCCCACCGACGCGGTCGCCTGCTGTGTGGCCACATCGGTGGGGCGCGATTCGAAGCCGAGCGGACCGAAACCCGCGGCGATGGCGCCGGACGAGACGAGCACGATGTTGCCGCCGAGCATGCGCACCTGCGCGATCGCGCCCACCAGCGCATTGAGCTTGTCTACGTCCAAGTGCCCGGACGGCTGCGTGAGCGAGCTCGACCCCACCTTCACCACCACGGTTCGCGCGGCTGCCACCGCCCGGCGTACTTCCTCCTGGGACGGGGTCTGCATAGCTCCACTCACTGTTCTTCTCGGTCCTTCTCGCTGCTGTTTCCTCTACCGTGCCGGATCTCAGTCCAGCTGACGCGACCCGTCAGCGCCGGGCTCATCCTCGTATTCCTCCACCTCGCCACGGCCGAACAACGACTGCTCATCGTGCCTGTCGTCGTCGATCGACGGATCCGCCCAATGCCCTGCGGCGCGCTCGGCCTGCATGGCGGCGCGCACGGCGGCGCGAGCATCCATCATCTCATGGTATTCGCGGCGGCGCTCGGAGTTGGTGCGGCGGCGTTTGCGACCGTCCTCCTCCTCCAAACGCAGGTCCTTGCCACGGGAGCCGAGCTGGGTGCCGTCGAGCATCTCGGCTCCGGCGGCAATCGTCGGATCCCAGTCGAAGGCGACGGCACGCTCCCCGCGACCGATGCGCACCTCGTCGCCGGCATGGGCGCCGTGCTTGCGCAGCGAGTCCTCCACACCGAGCTTGGCGAGACGGTCGGCCAGGTACCCCACGGCCTCGTCGTTGTCGAAGTTCGTCTGCCTCACCAGCGTTCGGGTTTCACGCCGGTCACGGTGAACCAGAAGTTGCCATGGCCATCGTCTTCGCGTTCGATCTCGAATTCGCGCACCTGCGCATTGCGCCCATTGCGGCGCTGCGTGCCCGGTTCCTCGAGCGGCTTGATCACCACGCGCTCCTCGTCGACGCTCTCCTCGCGCTCGGCAATCTGCGCGCGCATCTCCTTCACGAGCTTGGCCAACGCGAAGTTGAGCTCCTTCAAACCGGCATGCGAGGCCGTGGAGATCTCATAGACCGGCAGATCGAGCTTCTCGAATTCCGGCCGCACGAAATCGGCGAGCTCCTTGGCGTCGGGCACGTCGATCTTGTTGAGGATGATCACGCGCGGGCGTTCGGGAATCGGAATCGCGCCGAGCGGCAGATCGAGGTCGTCCGCGTATTCGCCGAGCTCCTTTTCGAGCGCGTAGTAGTCCGAGAGCGGGTCGCGATCCGGATCGATCGTCACGCAGTCGATCACATGCGCAATGATCTCGGTGCGTTCGATATGCCGCAGAAACGTCAGTCCCAGGCCCTTGCCCTGCGAGGCTCCCGGAATGAGCCCGGGAACGTCGGCGATGGTGTAGCGCATGTCGCCGGCCTGCACGACGCCCAGATTCGGCACGAGCGTGGTGAACGGGTAGTCCGCGATCTTCGGCTTGGCCGCGCTCATCGCAGCGATCAGAGACGACTTGCCCGCCGAGGGAAAGCCCACGAGCGCGACGTCTGCGATCGACTTGAGCTCGAGAATGATGTCGCGTTCGTCGCCCGGTTCGCCGAGCAGCGCAAACCCGGGTGCACGGCGTGTCCTTGTTCGCCAGCGCCGCGTTTGCCCAGGCCGCCCGCGCCACCCGCCGCCGCGACGTACGTGTCACCGGCATGACGCAGATCGGCAAGCACCGCACCCGGCTTCTTGGGGAAACCCTGCGCGCCGCGCGCCTCGAACACCACAGTGCCCACGGGAACCGGCAGCACGAGATCCGCACCATTCGAGCCGTCTTTCGTGTCCCCCAGACCCATGGTGCCGGAATCCGCCGTGCGATGCGGCATGAAGCGGAAGTCGAGCAGCGACGTGGCATTCTGATCGGCTTTGAGGATCACCGAACCACCCTTGCCGCCATTGCCGCCGTTCGGCCCCGCCAACGGCTTGTATTTCTCGCGGCGGATGCCGGCCGACCCATTTGCCGCCGTCGCCGCCTTTCACTGTACGGTCACTCTATCCACAAAATCACTCATAACGCCTCATTCTATCGGTGTGTTTCTATTGCTGCACTGTTCTACAGATTCCGGCGCCGAACCATTTCCATACCGCGTGCCCGTTCTGCAGATTCCCGCGTGCGCATTCGACGACCTCGCCGAAAACACGAAAGCCCCCGCCACAACGGGCGGAGGCTTTCAAAGTGTGCTGTACGCGAATGCGTCACTCGGTGACGACGTCGACGACCTTGCGGTCACGACGCACGCCGAACTGCACGTTGCCGTCAGCCAGAGCGAACAGCGTGTGGTCCTTGCCGACGCCCACGTTCTTGCCGGCGTGGAACTTGGTGCCGCGCTGGCGAACAATGATGTTGCCGGCGACAACCGCTTCGCCGCCGAACTTCTTCACGCCGAGGTATTGAGGATTCGAATCGCGACCGTTACGCGAGCTGGACGCGCCCTTCTTATGTGCCATTGTTGTTCCTTTCGGTACCTGTACCTGCTGTCAGCTTGCTCAGGCGATCGCTGTGATCTTGAGCTGGGTCAGCTTCTGGCGATGGCCCTTGCGGCGGGCAACGCCGGTCTTGTTCTTGAACTTCTGGATGCGGATCTTCGGACCCTTGGCGTCGTCGTTCACGACTTCGGCCTTGACGGAGATCTTTGCCAGATCGGCAGCGGCGATGATGACCTTTTCGCCGTCGACCACGAGCGCAACCGGGAACTCCACGGTTTCGCCATTCTTTGCGTCGAGACGGTTCACGAGGATGGTGTCGCCAACCTCGACCTTTTCCTGATGGCCACCGGCCTTCACAATTGCGTACATATCCGTTCCTTTATTCACTTGGAAAGCTTACTGCCCAGCACGCACGAGCTCACGGCCAGACACCATCAATCAACTATACACACCCCCGCGAACAACGCAACCTTCAACACGCAGATTCCACGGGGCAAGAGAAGACCGGGGCATGGAAGGTGGAAACAGCCCCGGTCGATATAAGGAGAGGAGTCGGGTCTCAACACTAATAGAACCTACTAGTAGAACCTGCTAGAATCGGGAATCAACCACCGTGCCTATCATACGCGCGCTTCCGACCGAACGCCAAGACGCGTGTCCATATGCACAATATTTCGAAATCTGTTGAGAACATTGACCTCAAAGAGGCTTTGCAGCGTATTCGAAACTGAATTACTACGAACATATTACGAAATCTGCGAATTTCTGGACGCCACAAGACATGCTATGTACAGGAAAACGCCACATCGCCGTTGATGCGGGCATTTTCTCTGCTCGTCATTCTACCGGCTCGCTGGGCACCGACATCTGTGCCGGCATGAGTTTCACATTCCCGCACAACCCGTCTACAGCATGTCTTGTCACTGCGGGCATCACATCTTTTGTCAATTGCTCGGCTCCCCGCGGCGAAACGACGAAATCTGCATACCACTTTCGTAATCGGCTCGCAGATTACCGCGCGAATGACGAAACTTCAGTCTTCCTTTCGCCATTCACTCGCCTATGCGCGCAGTGATAACGAAACCGCACGCATGACACGTCTGCAAATCGGCAGATACGCAGATACGAGGAGGGGCGGCCGCGGGAAAACGGTCGCCCCAGAGAGAGAAGGAGATATTATAACAGCCGGTTGGGTAATCGGCCATTACGAATATGTCGGCGGTTCTTTGGAGAAGGGGTGAACCGCCACAACCTCTATTATGCTCCCTTGTGCCGCACGGGCAGGCGTATTCGCCCATGCTTCACAGCTCTTTCACACTTGTTCGCGCTTGCCCGCCCGCGGAACCGGCGCCAGGTTCAGGATTCCTCGGCCGCGTCCTCCACCGTCACCGCGGCGGCGTCATCGGCAGATTGCTCGGCGTCGTCGATCACTTCGCCTTCGACCTGCTCGACGCGTTCGGTGTCGCCAGCGTTGCCTGCAGATTCCGCCGCAGATTCCACGGTGGATTCCACTGCCACGTCGACCTTGGCGGTTTCCTCCGTCGTGTCGGCCGCCGGAGCCTCCACACTCTCCTCGGCCTCCGCGGCCACATTCGCAGCCACCGCCGCGGCGGCAATCTGCGCGAGCTTGGCCTTGACCGCCGCGGACGAGCCCTTCGGCGCATGTACTTCGGGCGTGCCATGCCCGTGCTTGTTCGTGCGCACGAACGGATCGCCGCCCTTCATCGCGTACGGATCGTCGAATTCCGCGGAGATCGTGGGCTCGTCATGCACAATGAACCCGCGTCCCTTGCACTCCGGGCACTCCTCGGAGAACGCCTCGACGAGCCCCTGCCCGATGCGCTTGCGCGTCATCTGCACGAGTCCGAGCGACGTCACCTCGGCCACCTGGTGCTTGGTGCGGTCGCGGGCCAGGCATTCCACCAGACGACGCAGCACGAGGTCGCGGTTCGCCGGCATCACCATATCCACATAGTCGATCATGACCATGCCGCCGATGTCACGCAGGCGCAACTGGCGCGCGATCTCCTCGCTCGCCTCCAGATTGCATCGCGTCACCGTCTCCTCGAGCGACTTGCCCTTGCCGATGAAACGTCCGGTATTCACGTCGATCGTCGTCATTGCCTCGGTGCGGTCGATCACAATGGAGCCGCCACTGGGCAGGTAGACCTGGCGTTCCATGCCCTTGCGCAGCTGCGAGTCGATCTGCCACCTGTCGAACACGTCCTTTCCGCCGTGCTCTTCCGGGTCCCATCTCTCGAGCTTGTTATGCAAATCGGGTGCCATGTGGTCGAGGTACTCCTCGATGCGGTGGTACACGCCGTCGCCTTCCACAATCATCTTGTTGAAGTCGTCGTTGAAAATGTCGCGCACCACGCGAATCGCCACGTCAGGCTCGCCCTGCAGCAGCTTCGGACGCTTGCCGTGCAGGAACTCCTCGCGCTTGCGCTGAATCTCGGCCCACTGGTTGGTCAGCCCCTCGAGATCCTTCGCAATCGCCTCTTCGGACGCTCCCTCGGCCGCGGTGCGAATGATCACGCCCATGTCCTTCGGTGCGATCTTCGAGACGATCGACTTCAGGCGGTTGCGTTCGCGGTCGCTGAGCTTGCGGCTCACGCCGGTCATGCCGCCGGATGGCACGAGCACAAGGAAGCGCCCGGCGAGCGTCACCTGGCTCGTCAGTCGTGCGCCCTTGTGCCCGATCGGGTCTTTCGTCACCTGCACGAGCACGGGATCGCCCGACTTGAATGCGAGTTCGATCCTGCGCGGCTGACCCTCCAAACGCGTGGCGTCCCAGTTCACCTCGCCGGCATACAGCACGCCGTTGCGGGCCTGACCGATGTCCACGAATGCGGCCTCCATGCTCGGCAGCACATTCTGCACACGGCCAAGGTAGATGTTGCCCACGGTGGCGACCTCTTGGATGTCGGAGACGTAATGCTCGACGAGCACGTTGTCTTCGATCACCGAGATCTGCGTATGGCGTCCACGTTCACGCACGACCATGAGCCGGTCCACGTTCTCGCGGCGCGCGAGGAAGTCCTGTTCGAGCAGCTGGTTCTGGCGGCTGCGTTCACGGCGGTTGTCGCGACGGCGCTGCTTCTTCGCCTCGAGACGCGTCGAGCCTTCGACATCGGTGATCTCATCGATGTACTGCTGCTTGCGTGAACGGCGTGGCTGTTCCTCTTCCTCACCGCCCTTCGAGTTGCGGCGACGGCGACGGCGACGCGTCACCGTGCTCTCGTCATTCTCCTCCTCGTCCTCGGCGCGCGAACGGCGACGGGTGCGGGTGCCCTCCTCGTTCTCGGATTCCTCGCGTTCCGCATTCGCGTTCTCCTGCGACTTACGGCGGCGACGGCGACGCGTATGGATGCCGCTCTCCTCGCTGTCGGATTCGTCGCCCGACTTTCCGGTTTCGTCGTCGATAGGCGCATAGACGATGTCGTCGAGCACGAGGTCTTCCTCGATTTGCTCGACTTCGGCGGCCGCGCGGCGCTCCTGCGCGTTCAGTCGGCGATTGCGTGAACGCTTGCGGGAGCGGGTGCTGCCTTCGTTGAGATCGAGATCGTGCAGCGGCTCGTCGTCGGAGCCTTCGTCATTCTCCTCGTCGTGGGTGGAACGCGAACGTGCCGGCAGCACCGGCTCCTGGAACAGCAGGGAGGTCATCGGGCGGCCGGCACGGCGATTGCCGCGCGCGCTGCTTTCCTCCTCGTCGTTCTCCACATCTGCAGATTCATGCTGATCCGCGTCTTCGAGCACCTCACGACGGCTTGTGCGGGAACGGGAGGTGGAACGGGAACGCGAGCGTGAACGGCCGCGGCCGGTCTCGTGGGTCTCGGCATCGTCGTCGAAAGACTCATCTAACGCATCAAGCACGTGCTGGGTGCGGCTCTCATAGCTGTCGTCATTGGTCTGCTCAGATTCGTCGGACACCGTGCGGCGGCTTCGACGCGAATGGGTGCTGCGCGGCTCCTCGGCTTCGTCTGCCTGCGCACGCGAGCGGCGGCGCGTATGAACGGTCGGCTCCTCATCATCGTTCTGTGCCGCGCCCCGGCCCCGGCGCGAACGCGTCGTCGTGGGCTCCTCTGCCTCGTCATTCGTGGTGCGCGTGCTGCGCGACCTGGTGGAGGTGCTGGCACGGCGCGAGCGGCGGCGCGTTGCCGTAGGCTCGTTGGAGTCTCCGGATTCCGCGGATTCCTCCTCGTGGCTGCCCGCAGGAAGCGCCTTGGTCGGCTTGCCGGCTTCGATTGCGGCGCTTGGTTCCTGGAACAGCGGCACGCGGTCGTGCACTTCGAGCTGCATCTGGGCGCCCGCCTCGCCGGCGCCTCTCACCACACGGCGTCCGCGACGGCGGCGTGTGGGGGTGGAATCGTTGGTGGTGTTGGTGGTATCGGTATTGTCGAACTCGGGCGAACCCAAGCCGTTCTCGGTCAAATCGGGCATATGTTCCTCGTGCGGCGCGCTGCAACGGCGTCGCGAATCATGGCTTCGCACGGTGTCACCCCGCCCTCTCACGGCAGTCGCGCTTCGCGCCCATGGAAGCATCCAAAAGTCAAATGGTCGAGGGCGGACACCAGCGTGCGGGGAACCTAAGCGTGTGCGCGCGTGCACGTCGAAATGCATACGCATGCAGTACGGCTCAACCGCGACGGGATCGACGCCATCGATTGCGGAGCGGCGTTGCAGCACCGCTCTCTGCCCAGTATGCCACAAGGTATGCAGATTAAACAATCTGTTCACATCCGTACGGCAATGCGAGAAGATTCCGCCACCATGCGGACGTCATTCACTCTCCCCTCGCGGCCCCACACTACACTCTTCTCCCTCCCCCTCCTCCACGCCTTCCTCTGCGTAAAAAGAGACAGATAGCAGCCACTAGATGTCCCAAATTACGTCTTCTTGCGTAAAAGGGGACAAATAGAGGCCTCCAAATGTCCCAAATTACGCAGGGAAGAGCAAGAGAGCGAGAAGGAAAGACAGACGCCGTGTTCTCATGCTGCTGCGCTCAGCTCAGCCAGTCGCGCAGAATGCCGGCCATGAGCGTCAGTTCGCCTTCCGCCACCTGCTCGTCGTGCTTGTGCGCGAGCAGTGGCGAACCGGCGCCGAAGTTGACGGCCGGAACACCGAGCTGCGAGAATCGGGCGACGTCGGTCCAGCCGAGCTTCGCCTCGGGGTCCTTGCCGGTGCGTGCCTTCGCCAGAGCCGCCAGCGAGCGCGTGAGTTCGGAATCCATGCCGGGTCGTGCCGACGGCGATTCGTCTTTCATCTCAATGCCGAAGCCCTCGAACACACCGCCCGTCGCCTGGTGCTCGCCGTTGCCGAGTTCGGCACCGCAGTCTGCGCCCATCATCAGCGCCTTCGCCTCGGCGAGCGATTTGTCGGGAGCGAAACGGTAGTTGACGTGCACGCGGCATTCATCGGGGATCACATTGGTGCCCTTGCCGCCGCTGATCAGCGTCGCGTTGAGCCCTTCGCGGTAGACGAGACCGTCCACGCTCACAGTGGCGTCCGTATGCTCGTTCAGACGGCGCAGAATCTCGGCGGCGTCGTGGATGGCGTTGTGGCCCATCCACGCGCGTGCGGAATGTGCGGCTATGCCGTGCGTGACCACGTCGAAGCGGATCGTGCCGTTGCAGCCGCCTTCAATGCCGCATGAGGTGGGGCTCGCCTATGATCGCGAAATCGCCGGCGATCCAGTCCGGGTGCGCTTCGGCGACCTTGCGCAGGCCGTTCTTCTCGGCGGCCACCTCCTCGTGGTCGTAGAACACGTAAGTCAGATCGTATTTCGGGTTCGTCAGCGTCGCGGCAAGGTAAAGCAGCACGGCGTCCGACGATTTCATGTCGGTGGCGCCACGTCCCCACACCACGCGTTCGCCCGGGTGCGCCTCCGCGACGCCCGGCAGAATGAGCGGGTCTCCGGGTTCGAGCAGTTTCGGCGGGAAGTTGTCGATCACCGGCACCACATCGAGATGGCCGGCGAGCACCACGCGCCTGTCACGGCCGAGATTCGTGCGCGCGACGAGCGTGTCGCCATGCCGCTGCACGTCCAGATGCGGCAGCGTGCGAAGGAACGCCTCGGTCATGTCGGTCAGATGCGTCTCGTCGTCGCTCACCGAGTACACGCGCATCACCTGCATGCACAGGTCGGTGAGCGCGGCCTGCTCGCCCACACCGGCGTCCACCGTCAGCTTGAGCGGCTCCCCCGCGCGATCGATCACGTCTTGCATAGTCCCTCCAAACGCCTGCCGCGCACTCGCGCGGTCCATTCGCCAACACTCTACCAGTGCCGCGCGCATGCGGGCGCATGCATTCCAAATGCATCTGCGATGCGCCAGCCAGATTCCGCGCGCCTGCATGCAAATGAAATCTGCCCGCATGAAATGCATGTGCGTGCATATACTTGCACTCGGCAGAGCAGGAACGCGGAGCAAGGGAGAAGCATGGGCGGCCTCATCAGCGCAATGGAGGGATTCTGCGTCATCGGCATCGTGATCGCGGCCGGCTATGCGGCCGCGCGTCTGCAGATCGGCGGCGCCCAGGCACAGTATGTGTTCAATCGCCTGAGCTTCTTCATTGCGAGCCCGTGCCTCATGTTCGCCATTCTGGCGCAGGAGAACATCACACATCTGTTCGATTCCACGATCATCGTCGCGTTCTGCTCGGCGGTCGGCGTCGGACTCGTCTTCCTCGTGCTCAACAGATTGTTCTTCCACCTCAAGGCACCGGATGCCACGATCGGCGTGCTTAACTCGCTGTATTTGAATTCGAACAACATCGGCCTGCCCATCGCCACGTACATTCTCGGCAACCCGGCGCTCGTCGCGCCCATTCTCGTCATGCAGCAGGCGCTGTTCACGCCGGTCGGACTCACCGTGCTCGACGTGACCACCAAGGGCAAGGTCTCCATCAAGGAAATCGCCAAGCAGCCACTGCATCAGCCGCTGCTTATCGGCTCGCTGCTGGGCATTGTGGTCTCTGCGATTTCCGCTAAAAGCGGCTGGTTCCCAGTGCCGAAATTCATTTTCGACCCAATCGACATGATCGGCGATTCGGCTGTGCCAAT
>ENA-OQDT01002018-OQDT01002018.1-human-gut-metagenome-genome-assembly--contig:-NODE-2018-length-10860-cov-5.440883_pt1 | contig 10860 bp, 9 predicted proteins | sample MGYA00242786_ERZ504617 | MGnify/ENA primary metagenome ERZ504617 (study PRJEB26092, sample SAMD00036337) | human gut metagenome | host: Homo sapiens | study: EMG produced TPA metagenomics assembly of... | reverse complement strand
TCAAAATCAACATCTTCTTCAAACAAAGGCTCAACCTTCACCTTAGAAAAATCAATTTTCTCAGGCTCTGAATTTGGTGTAGAAACCTCTTTAGAACTTACACCATTTTCGGATTTTACACCACCGATGGACTTCATTGTCGGGAACAGCAGCACATCTCTGATTGCCTCTGCTCCTGTCAGCAACATACACATTCTGTCGATACCGAATCCGATACCACCTGTAGGTGGCATACCGATCTCCAGTGCATTCATGAAGTCTTCATCTGTTGTATTGGCTTCATCATCTCCCTGTGCAAGCAGTTCTTCCTGCGCTTTGAAACGCTCTCTCTGATCGATCGGGTCATTCAGCTCTGAGTAAGCATTCGCCATCTCCCATCCATTCATGAAGAACTCGAAACGCTCTACGTATTCCGGATTCTCCGGTTTCTTCTTTGTCAGTGGAGAGATCTCAACCGGGTGATCCATAACGAATGTCGGCTGAAGCAGGTGCTCCTCTACGAACTCCTCGAAGAAGAGGTTAAGGATATCACCTTTCTTATGTCTCTCTTCAAATTCTACATTATGCTCTTTTGCAAGCTCTCTTGCCTGCTCCAGAGTCTCAACTTCATTCCAATCAACACCTGCGTATTTCTTAACTGCATCAACCATTGTGATACGTTCGAACGGTTTACCAAGATCCATCGGGATTCCTTTGTAAACGATCTGTGTTGTTCCAAGGACTTCCTGCGCAACAAAGCGGTACATGTTCTCTGTCAGATCCATCATGCCGTGGTAATCTGTATATGCTTGGTAAAGCTCCATCAAAGTGAACTCTGGGTTATGTCTTGTGTCAAGACCTTCATTACGGAATACACGTCCGATCTCGTATACTTTCTCAAGTCCTCCAACGATCAGTCTCTTCAGGTAAAGCTCAAGAGAGATACGAAGCTTCAGATCCTCGTTCAGGGCGTTGAAATGTGTCTCGAACGGTCTTGCAGCTGCTCCACCTGCATTTGCTACAAGCATTGGTGTCTCAACTTCCATGAATCCTTCTCCGCTTAAGTATTTACGGATCGCTGCAAGGATCTTGGAGCGTTTGATAAATGTATCTTTAGAGTCTGCATTCATGATCAGGTCTACGTATCTCTGACGGTAACGTGTGTCTGTATCTGTCAGGCCGTGGAACTTCTCCGGAAGCATCTGTAAGCTCTTGGAGAGAAGTGTCATCTTCTCAGCGTGGATAGAGATTTCTCCTGTTCTTGTTCTGAAAGCGAATCCTTCAAGTCCGAAGATATCACCGATATCAGATTTCTTGAAATCAGCGTAAGCATCTGTTCCGATTGCATCTCTTGCTACGTATACCTGGATATTTCCCTGTAAATCCTGGATGTTACAGAAAGAAGCTTTTCCCATAACTCTCTTGAACATCATACGTCCTGCGATTGCTACGTGGATCGGACTTGCATCCATGATGCTTCTTCTCTCTTCGTAATCATTCTTAAGAGCCTCTTTTGCCTGCTCTTCATCCATACCTTCTACGTTCGGCTGCTGGTGATCTTTTAAAAGCTCTGCCTCATGTGCCTCATAGAGATCTTTCACTTCGAGTGAATGGTGTGTCTGGTTAAACTTTGTAATCTGGAAAGGGTCTCTTCCGTTCTGCTGCAGTTCTGCAAGTTTCTCACGGCGAACCTTTCTCAGCTGATTCATATCTGGTTCCTGTGTGTTCTTCTGATTCTGTCCCACTGTCTGTTCTCCTTCCGTTTCTATCTGCTCTTACATTGATTTTATATAAGTCAACTTTATACAAATCAACGTAAAACATTCTCTTTTTATATTGTCTTTTTAAGCGAATTCAGACCTCTTAATAGTAAGAGGTCTGTCCTAAGCTGATTATGAACGTTTGATATCAAGTACTTTGTACTGGATAACTCCTGCCTGTGTCTCAACATCAACGACATCATTGATTTTCTTTCCGATCAGTGCGTGACCTACCGGAGACTCATTGGAGATCTTTCCTTCCAGACTGTTCGCCTCTGTAGAACCAACAATCTTGAACTCCATCTCTTCATCAAATGTAATGTCGTAAACCTTTACTGCACATCCGACATTAATCTTATCAAGATCAACTTCATCCTCTACTACAACTTCTGCATTCTTCAGGATTGCCTCAAGCTCCTCGATACGGGCTTCGATATCTCTCTGCTCGTCTTTCGCTGCATCATACTCAGCGTTCTCGGAAAGGTCCCCCTGCTCTCTTGCCTCTTTGATCTTACCTGCAACTTCTTTTCTCTTTACTACTTTCAGATTCTCAAGTTCGTCCTCAATTGCCTTTAATCCGGCATAAGTAAGTAATCTTTTTTTGCTTCTGCCATTGTTCCTGCTTCCTTTCTACTTCCTTACCGTCACTGTCTGCGGCAGTAACGTCTCGTTTCCTATAACATTTACAGATTCTCTGCAAATTATTTTCTGTCTATACTTTTCATGCATTCAAAGTTCCTTCTCTATATTTTGTCTACAGATCTTATCGGTTTCAAAATGCACGATTGCTGTCTTTTTTCACTGACGCCAATGCCCTCATCAGCGTCCGTCCGCAATTTCAATATTATACTCAAACTAGCGCTTTCTGTCAAGTTGAAAGAGCAGTTCTTCCAGTTCCTGATAGGACTCTACACGGTTGATTTCTTCGCGTAATTTCGCAGATCCTTTCAGTCCTTTCGTATACCAGGCCACATGTTTTCTCATCTCACGGATTCCAATGAATTCACCTTTGTATTTCAGCTGTAATCTGGCATGGCGGAGCATCATATCACGAATCTCTTCCAGACTCGGACGTTCCGGCAGCACGCCTGTCTCTTCATATGTGATCATCTCGGAGAAAATCCATGGATTTCCCTGTGCTCCTCTTGCGATCATGATTCCGTCACATCCTGTCTGTTTTACCAGCTCTTCTGCTTTCTGCGGACTTGTCACATCTCCATTTCCAATTACCGGAATAGAGACCGCCTCTTTCACCTGACGGATGATATCCCAATCTGCCTGTCCGCTGTAATACTGTTCTCTTGTCCTTCCGTGCACGGCTACAGCTGCTGCCCCGGCCTCCTCGATGATCTTCGCGATCTCAACCGCATTAATGCAGCTGTCATCAAATCCTTTTCTTATCTTCACAGTGACCGGCTTATCAATCGCCTTCACCATTGCACTGACAATCTCATAAACCAGCTTCTGGTTCTTCATAAGTGCAGAGCCTTCCCCGTTACGCACAACCTTCGGCACCGGACATCCCATATTAATATCCATAATATCAAACGGACGCTCTTCCACACGTTTTGCCATCTCACTCATAATCTTCGGATCTGATCCAAAAAACTGAAGTGACACCGGCTGTTCATCCGGATGGATCTCCAAAAGTGATTCTGTATTCTTATTATTATATAAAATCGCTTTTGCGCTGACCATCTCCATACACAAAAGACCTGCTCCCTGTTCTTTACACAACACACGGAATGGGAGATCTGTCACTCCGGCCATCGGTCCTAAGATGTAACGGTTTGGCAGCGTCACATTTCCTATTTTCAACTGTTTCATCATATTCTATTCTTTCTAATCTATAACTATTCTTCTTATTTGACTTTAGTATCATAGTAAATAACTGCCGAAAAGTCAACGTACATGATTCTGTTCTTTCGCATTCATACAAAAGTCTGAATAAATCCGGCAATCGCAAGGTTTTTGCAATCCTCCATTTATTCAGACTTTTTTATCTGTCTTTTAATATCTCTTGATTTTTCTTGAAGCTGTCTTCTCAAATTCTTTCTCGCGAATGATCAGACTATAAATCTTTTTATATGCCGGTGCTCCCTGATTATATTCATCAATCAGTTTTTGGAGTTCTGCACGGACTTCCTCTTCTCTTTCAAGTCCCTGCTTTTTTGCGTACTCCTCATCCGGATATATTTCTGCCTCGATCACTCCTTTTGCTTCTCTTACTAATACTTCCTGTACCAGTCTTGAAGAACTTAATTTATTCTCAAGTTCTTCCGGTGAGACATTTTCTCCATTCTTTGTAATGATCAGGTTTTTCTTTCGTCCTGTCAGATAGATAAACCTTTCTTCATCTTACATATCCAAGATCCCCTGTAGCAAATGCCATCCATTCTTTTCAGTGCGGTTTTTCGTTTCTTCCGGCATCTTGTATATCCTTGCATTACACTGCTTTCCGCGAACCCACAGTTCTCCATCTACGGTCTTTTGCCTCGCAGTTTGGAAGAAGTTGTCCTACTGAATTCTTTTTTTACATTCCATGCAACATTTTGTACTGATGACCGGTGAACATTCTGTCATTCCATATCCCTGGAGAATCTGGATTCCAAAACGTTCGAACAGCTCAATATACTCCGGATTTAGGTATGCCCCTCCACTGCAGATCGTATGGAACTGAGATCCAAATACTGCTTCTTTTACCACTTTTTTCCGGAAGGTCTTTTACGTCTTCTAATTTTTTCGCAAAAGTTTCAATCATAAGCGGTACCATCAGGATCATATTCGGCTTAAATAATTTGATATTTTTCGCCACACGCATCAAAGAGTCGTTGATACAGATAATTGCACCGAGAGAAATTCCTTTCAGGATATCCATACTCAGGCAGTATGCGTGGTGAATCGGTAAAACTGACAGGAGCACATTTCTCTCTGGGAGCTTCATATCCAAACATGTCGCGTTCTCAACGAGATTTCTATGTGTCAGCATCACACCTTTGCTCTTTCCTGTTGTCCCTGATGTGAACATAATCGTACAAAGTTGATCCGGAGTAATCTCTGTTTTTTCTACTCCTGTGTCCTCATCTATCATTTGTTCCATCATTGATTTTGTAAGAGAAAGTATATTGCCCTCATTTGCTTCCTTCTGCATAGAAAGGATGTACTTCAGTTTTGGACACTTTTCTTTCGCTGCTTCGATCACATCTTTACGAATCTCATCCAGAATCAGGATTGTTACATCTGCACGGTCGATAAGTTCACACAGTTCTTCTGCCGGAAGTGACACATCCAACGGTACTGCAACATTTCCACCGTCCACAATTCCAAAATAGGAAGCAATCCATAGATAAGAAGTTGCACCGATCAATGCGATATGACATTTTGACTCTTCCAGCTTTTTCAATAATGCTGTTATTCTCTCACTGTCTTCTTTCAACTGTGTGTATGTCTTTGCCGCAATTTCATTTTTTCCTGTTTTATAACGGATTGCGTCTTCATTTCCAAAACATTTTTCTGCATTTGTAAGAATATCACGAATTGTTCTATATTCCATTTTTCTTTTCCCTCTACTTCAAAGACTCAAGATACGCTACAGCTTCTCCGACTGTTCGGATACCTGCTGCCTTGTCCTGTTCAATCTCCACATCCATCTCGTCTTCTATTTCACCAAGCATACTCATAAAATCAAAGGATGTGAATCCAAGATCTTCCATAAAACGTGATTCCGGCTTGATGTTCTCCTGTTCAATTTCTACATAATTACAAATAATATCTACTAACTGCTCAAACATGATTTTTCCTTTCCATTCTGTCCTGATCGTGATTCTCAACATGATCCGGATCATCTTTCTTTTATACAAGCTTTATGATTTCTCCAATTGTAAGTTCAGGATTTTCTGCTCCCTTGAACATAATTTTACATAAATAGTAATACAGATATTCCAACTTTTCTCTTGAGATTGCTTTTTTCTGATGTTCAAAGTTGAAATCCAATCCATTATCCTCCGGTCGGTGCATGACTGTCAGATACATTGCCTGTGTTGTCATTCCATTCGGATACCATTTTGTCTTATATTGAATTCCTCCAAGATCTTCCAGTCCTTTCTCCTGCAATGTCATCGGCTGGTAAGTCAAAGACATCGGCTCATACGTCAGTCCTTTCTGTGGCTGTGGATATGTCTTGGAGCGATATGCGAAATATTCTGTCGGGTCATAATTTGCATGACGGAATAATTCATTCTGCTTATCACGGATTTCATATACTGCATCAATAAACTTCACATCTTCTGAAAATACGGTACGAAACGGGAACGAATGAATTCTTGTTCCACCGGATTTCTTTTCCTTTAATGTAGCCCTTCTGGCAATCGCATTATTGATCGATACATCCTCCTGTCCATTCATTTTCTGGAAGTAAGTACGTAATCCCATCAATAAAAGACATGCCAGGGATACCCGGTACTTTTCACAAAAATCCATCAGACGTTTGGTCGGTTCTGCTTCCAAATGAAAGATATCCAATGCAGAACTTACATCATCTGTCACATTAAATGCAGAACGAAGCTTTGGATTTTTAAACATTTCCCTCGCTGCATCCAGTTTATCTGTTCCATTAACACCGTTATAAACCGGCTCTGATGATTCAATCAGTTCCCTGAAAAACTCCCTGTCTCGCTGCTGTGCTTTACTTCCGGCTTCATATGCGAGATCTTTCTTTACCTGATCTATGTAAGAATACATATCCTTTGGATATGGGACACCTTCATATTTTGCATTACAGTACAGCTCAATAATATCTTTCAGAAATGTGATCAGTGACTGGGCATCTACCACCATATGATGTCCGAGGAAATACACTCCGTTGAATCCATCTGAAGTGCGGATCATTTTAATCTTCGTCATCGGTGAATCCTCGAGTGGGAATGGAACTGTTGTCCATTTCTGCATCGTATCAGCTGCCTCTTCCATAGTCACATTGGAAAAATCAACGAACTCTATCTCCCGTTCTTTTCTGTCCTGCTCTGCACTTACAACATACTGATATACATTCCCCTCTTTGTCCTTTGCAAAGCGTATCCGCATCCCTTCATTTCTCTCATATGCTTTGTAAATGGACTCTCGGAGTACATCCCAATCCAGATCTGTGCCAATTGTCAGGCTTGTACCAATATTCAGTACTGCCGCATTCGGACAAAATGGCAGATAATACAAATGAAATTTTTGCGCTACCGTCAGTGGGTATACAGGATATCCTTTTCTTGTTTTCATCATTCTATGATTCCTCCTATAAATGAATCCATTGCTCCTTCATAAGCTTCTCTGTCTTTATAATAACTTTCGCAGTGTCCTGCCCCGTGGATGATCAGCTTCTGTTTTGGAGATTTACAGTTTTTATAGATTTCTTCCGACATGCTGCACGGAACAAATGTATCTGCGTCTCCATGGATCAAAAGAACCGGAACCTTCGCTTTTCTGACTTCACGGGCAGAATTGCACTCATCCAGTCCGTATCCTGCCTGTCTTTTATTTACCGCATCCGCAATCTGTATTATTGGAAACGCCGGAAGATGATACATACTGTGAAGTACATGTGTAAACACTGCCTTGGGCGAAGTAAACGGACAATCTGCAATAATTCCTTTTACCTGCTGCGGCAGATCAAGCCCGCTTGCCATCAATACTGTAGCGCCTCCCATAGAATTACCATGCAGGAGAATCTGAACATTTTCTCCTTCCTGTCCAATCACCCATTCAATCCATCGATATGCATCATAACGGTCCTTACATCCGAATCCAATGTATTTCCCTTCACTTTGCCCATGCGATCTCTGATCGACAAGAAGAACGTTATAACCACGCTTCAAATAATAATTTGAAATACTTCCACAATCTGCAAGCCCCTGACTCGTGTAGCCATGAAAACAGATCACTGCTTTTTTGCATTTCTTTTCTTCGACATTTCCTGCTCCCTGGAAATACGTTCCATGAAGCTTCAAACTGTCTTCCGACCGGATCCAGACATCTTCATGAGGCTGCTCCATCATCCACTCCCTGCATTCCTTCATCTTTGAGAAATACTGATCCCAGTCTACCCCGGACATCTTCATCGTGCGTTCTGTCTTTGCGTTATAACGCATCATTGTTCTTCTGTAAAAGTATGCACTTCCACCTGCCTCTGCTGATACGATTCCCACCAGACCTGCAAGTGCAAGAAGTTTTCCGTAATGCATCATCTTTTTCACCTTTGCTTCCTTTTTACAGTTATTTCTGTTTCTGTGTTTTCTTTATTGCATTCTGTTCTGCTTTTCTGCTATCAATCAGTTTTTTCAGATACAAAGCTTTGTCAATGTTACCTTCTACTTTCAATTTTCCCAGTGTTACTGCCAGAACCGGATCCAGCTTTCCCTCGTTGATCTTAAATAATGTCTCTGCCGAACAAGTAAAAATCGCATCTCTGTCATAATACTCGTATGGTTCCACATACAGCTTTCCCTCTTTTACCTCTGCATAAAAGATTCCCTCTGCTTCTCCTGTTACATTGAACTGATATGCAAGATGTTCATTCACAGTACTTACGTCTGCTTCCATCATCATTCCTTTTACTTTTGAAAACATGTCTGCGTATGTCATTTTTCTCTCCCTTTCCTTTTCAGTCCTTCATTTTTCGACCGGTGGTCGATTTGCTATGTTTTTAATCTATCACTTTTTCGACTCACGGTCAATTATCTATTTCAGACAATCTTTTGTTTCAAAGTGTCTTTTTTGTCCTCTTTTTTATTTCTATTTTATTGGTTCTTCCGACTTTATTGTGTTATACTTAAAAGGATATCGGTCAATTCCCATAAGCTGGAACTGGCCAAGTATACTTACGAATAGATGAGGCGGACTTCTATGCCAAAACAATTAAAATACGATAAGATTCTGGATGCTCTTCAAAAGCTTCTGGAAACCAAAGAACTTTCTAATATCTCTGTCAGTGAGATTGCTCAGACTGCTGAAATTGGAAAAGGAAGTATTTATTATTATTTTTCTTCCAAAGATGCAATTCTTGAAGCACTGGTAGAACGCAATTATGAAGCTCCAATAACGACAGCAAGGCATCTTGCAGAGCAAAGAGAGATTTCACCTTTCACACGCATGGCTATGATCTTTCAGGCCTGCCGAAATTCCTCTGCGGCTTTTTTAAAGACCCAGCCATCAACTACAAAGGCTGCACCAGAGCGGGCTTTTCTTCATCAAAAATATATGAATCATCTCATCGTTTCACTCAAGCCGGTTCTTGCTTCCATTATTGAACAAGGGATTGCACAGGATTTAATCCGCTGTGCTGACCCTGTTTCTCTTGCTGAGATCGTACTGATTGTACTGACTGTTAAGATGGATAACACCTTAGTACCTTCAACAACAGATGAGATTGAACGGACGATCTCTGCTCTTGTCTCTCTTTTGGAAAAAGGAACTGAGAATCCTGCGGGATCGCTAAACTTTCTGATGGCACAGCTGTAAGCAGTTTTCTGTTCGCGGCACCTGCATTACACAACATATCCCACCATTTTGAATCGCTGACGGTGATATGATAAATCATGAGACGAAAGGAGTGTTTTTATGATTATTCGTCCTGTTTTTAATATATTATTGCTCCCTGATATCACTTATTTTTTTAAACGTGATTTCTTTCCGGGGGCTGCTGCAGACCAGATTGAAATCGGTACAGATATTCTGTTTCCATTTTTGAAAAATGAAGTGGATGAGACTACTGTTACTATAGATGATATTTACCCGGTCGGTATGTCTGCGAGAGTCGAATCCATCGGTGATGATGACAGCATCCAGATTCGTACATTAGAACGTGTCAGTCTTGACGATATTGAGCTGGATGAGAACGGACAGATTACAGCTACAGCTTCCATTCGCCCGGAAGTAGATGATCTTCCCTTAGAAGAAGAGAAGCAGACTTTCACAAACCTGCGGAACGCGCTTCTGAAATTTGTTCAGAATTATCAGTGGGGGATCTGGGCAAGAAGCTACATTATCCAGAGAAAGAATATCTATGACCTCGGTTCTGCTCTTTCAGATTATCTGAACATTACTTCCGAAGAAAAATATGCAATTGTTGAGACAGATTCCCGCCGTGAACGCTGTGAATTGATTGAGAATGCGATCAAGGAATTCATGGAAGTGGCCAAAGTTTCTTCTGAAGCACAGGAGGCACAGAAAGGTGACCAGGAGCAGCTGTACAGAGAGGCTGCAATTAAGAAGCAGATTGATTACCTTCAGAAAGAATTAGATGAGATGCACCCGGAAAACATTTCCGATGTCCGTGCTTTTGAAAAAAAGATCCAGGAATCCGGCATGAATGAAGATGCCCGTAAGGAAGCGGACAAAGTCCTGAATCGTATGAAGCAGGAAGGAAAAGACAGCCATGAATATGGACTTCTCTATGACTATCTTGATTTTGTCACCAGTCTTTCCTGGAAGCATCCGGAATTTACACCGATTGATTTAAACCGGGCAGAAAAGATTCTTGATGAAGATCATTATGGACTCAAGAAAGTCAAAGAACGTATCATCCAGCAGATTGCTGTTATGGCACTGAACCGGAAACAGTATGGTTCCATCCTCCTTTTTGTCGGTGCGCCTGGTACCGGTAAGACAAGTATCGGACAGAGTATTGCCCGGGCGTTAAACCGCGAATATGTCCGCATCAGTCTCGGCGGTATCCGAGATGAAGCTGAGATCCGCGGTCACAGAAGAACTTATATCGGCGCTATGCCGGGACGGATCATGGAAGGGATTAAACGCAGCGGCGTTTCCAATCCTGTTGTAGTTCTTGATGAAGTAGATAAGCTTGCGAAAGATTATGGCGGAGATCCGGCAAGTGCATTGCTTGAGGTGCTTGACCCGGAGCAGAACAGTACATTTACAGATCATTATATGAATGTTCCATATGACTTATCCAATGTTCTGTTCGTCTGCACAGCGAATTCTACAGATACGATTCCTGAACCGCTTCTGAACCGTATGGAAGTGATCGATTTTCCAGGATATACGGCTGTGGAAAAATTCCATATTGCCAGAAAGCACTTACTTCCAAAGGCAATGGACGCTATGAATCCAAAAG
>ENA-OQDT01002017-OQDT01002017.1-human-gut-metagenome-genome-assembly--contig:-NODE-2017-length-10861-cov-2.809298_pt1 | contig 10861 bp, 8 predicted proteins | sample MGYA00242786_ERZ504617 | MGnify/ENA primary metagenome ERZ504617 (study PRJEB26092, sample SAMD00036337) | human gut metagenome | host: Homo sapiens | study: EMG produced TPA metagenomics assembly of... | reverse complement strand
AGGATATAGCCACACAGAGATGGAACAGATAAATAAAAAATGCATATTTCTGACCGATGGCTGCCGGAAGCTCGGGCACTTTCCGATTCTTTCCCATGATCGCAATGAGAAAAAGACCAACAGCCATAAATACTGAACCCAGAAACAATTCCAGTTTGCCAAAATACCTGTATTCCAGCAGACTTACGATCCCGCCGCCAGCTGCCATGCCATACAAAAGAAGCACTTTTTTTCCGGCAAACCAGGCTTCCAGCTTTTCCTGATGTCTGTGTATCAGATGTCCCAACATAAAAAACCGGAAATCCGGTAAACAGATAATTCCTGAACTGCATAACACGGAAATGCTTTTCCGGGAACAGGAATGTCGAAAATTCCTCCATTCCGAAATGGATCAGAAGAAGCACCGGTATCAGAACATATGCCTGTTTACAGAGCCGAAATCTTGCTGCCAGGGCAAAAAGAAGATAACAATAGAGCAGTGCCGGGAGAAACCACAGATGCCATTTCACCTGAGAGCTGTTATTATATAGAAGAAACTGGCGGATATGTTCCCCCGAAACCAGGGCTTCCAGCCATTCCTTCTGGCTTGCTCCGTCGATGTGGTTCTGGATCAGCTCCCACAGACAGCAGACCGGAAATGCCACAAGCATCAGCTTCAGAACATGCCGGATCTTTTTTCCGGTCCTTACAAATTCCGTATCATCGCCACGGAAGCAGAAATATCCGGATACCATAAAAAAAACAGGTACTGCAAATCTGGCAAGTACATTGGCTATGATTCCGGCATTTCCCGGAAAATGGACGTGAAGAAGCACAACTGCATAAGCACAGATCGCCTTTACCATATCCAGAGTACGGTTTCGCATAAAAATTACTCCTTTTTATATCGAACGCTTATCCCGGAAATATGATTTCCGGGGTTTCCTTTTTTTTCGAAACGATATACTAGCAAACCAGCAGAATTTTGTCAATGCTGTTTTTCTCCTGTGCGGTTTACTCTTATACGTTTTACTCTTGTACGGCTTCCGGATCTGAATTATAATTCTTTTATGACTTCTATGACAGGATGTTTGTTATTTCCTCAGAAAGGATTCTATTTTTTATGAAAAAAGACGGCTACTATTCTTCCGGCGAATTTGCCCGCATGGCACACGTAACTCTGCGTACTGTCCGCTATTATGATAAACAGGATATCCTGAAACCCTCTCTCGTCACCGAATCCGGCGCACGTTTTTATACAGACGAGGATTTTGCAAGGCTTCAGCAGATCCTCCTTCTGAAATACCTGGGCTTTTCCCTGGATGACATCCGTGAAATGACCATCGGTGATTCCGATTATCATTTCATGCTGAATTCTCTGAATATCCAGCTTCGTCTGGTCCGTGACCGGATCGAACAAATGCAGCTGGTGGAAAAAGCGATCCAGGATACCGCACAGGTGATAAATGAACAGCACACCATTGACTGGAGCCAGATGCTGAACCTGATCCACCTGACCGGCATGGAAAAAAGTCTCAAGAATCAGTATCAGAATGCTACCAACATTTCCTCCAGGATCAATCTCCACAGCCTGTACTCCCAGAACAAACAGGGATGGTTTCCCTGGATCTTTGAGCAATGCCGGATCTCGCCCGGTCTTCGTATTCTGGAGCTGGGCTGCGGCGATGGAACGTTATGGACTAACAACCTTTCCCTTCTTCCGGAGGATATCTCCATCACACTTTCCGATATTTCCAGCGGTATGCTCCGCGATGCCAGACGAGCCATCGGTTCCTCGGATACCCGGTTTGCGTTCCGGGCCTTTGACTGCAGAAAAATCCCCTGCAAGGACGAAAGCTTTGATCTGGTGATCGCCAATCACGTGCTTTTTTACTGCGATGATATTCCCTCCGTCCTGAGAGAAGTTCGCCGTGTCCTCGCTCCCGGCGGGAGATTTCTCTGCAGTGCTTACGGAAAGGCACATATGCAGGAGGTCAGCCAGCTGGTGCAGGATTTTGATGAACGGATCGTGCTTTCCGCTGACCGGCTTTATGAGCGGTTCGGACGTGAAAACGGCCAGAGTATCCTGACGCCTTTTTTTCCCAAAGGCTCAGTGGCTTTCTTATGAAGACTGCCTTCTGGTCCAGGATGCGGAGCCGCTGATCTCCTACGTCCTCTCCTGCCACGGCAACCAGAATCAGTATATCCTGGACCGTTACAAGGAATTCCGGGCCTACACCGCCAGAAAAACTGCCAAAGGATTCCGCATTACCAAGGATGCCGGCGTATTTCTTTGTGAAAAATAGCCAAAAATAAAAAAATATGAAAAAAGCTCTTGAAGGTGACCTTGCGTCACCTTTTATAATACAGTTACAGTAACAAAGTTATGTGCAGGCACGACTTATGCTGCACATCATCACGCAAAGGAGAAAACATATGAAAGGAATTATTTTAGCCGGAGGCTCCGGAACACGTCTTTACCCGCTTACCATGGTGACCTCCAAACAGCTTCTGCCGATCTTTGACAAACCGATGATCTATTATCCTATGTCTGTTCTTATGAACGCAGGCATCCGTGATATCCTGATCATCTCCACCCCGCAGGATACCCCGAGATTTGAGGAGCTTCTCGGTGACGGCCATCAGTTCGGTGTCAACCTTACTTACGCTGTACAGCCAAGCCCGGACGGACTTGCCCAGGCATTTATCATCGGCGAGGAATTCATCGGCAACGACACCGTATGTATGGTCCTTGGCGACAACATTTTCGCAGGACATGGCCTCAAAAAGCGCCTGAAAGCTGCTGTAGACAACGCAGAAACAGGCAAAGGTGCCACTGTTTTCGGATACTATGTAGATGATCCGGAGCGTTTCGGCATCGTGGAATTCGACCAGAACGGAAAAGCTGTTTCCATTGAAGAGAAACCAGAAAAGCCAAAGAGCAACTACTGTGTAACCGGTCTCTACTTCTACGACAACAAGGTCGTAGAGTACGCAAAAAATCTGAAGCCAAGCGCAAGAGGCGAGCTTGAGATCACAGACCTGAACCGTATCTACCTTGAGAAAGGACAGCTGAACGTTGAGCTTCTGGGCCAGGGCTTCACATGGCTGGATACCGGTACACACGAAAGCCTTGTAGAGGCAACCAACTTCGTAAAAACCATGGAGCAGCATCAGCACCGCAAGATCGCATGCCTTGAGGAGATTGCTTACTTAAACGGCTGGATCACAAAGGATGACGTGCTCAAGGTTTATGAGATCCTTAAGAAAAACCAGTATGGCCAGTATCTCAAGGATGTTCTGGACGGAAAATATCTGGACGCGCTTCACTAAGCCGATCTGTTTTTCCGACACTGAATTTATCTGCGGACTCCGTTTCGACGGAATCCGCATAAGATCAATCATTTATTATAAAGGAGATTTTTTATGACAATCATCGTTACCGGCGGCGCCGGATTTATCGGAAGCAACTTTATTTTTCATATGATGGAGGCTCATCCGGATTACCGTATCGTATGCCTGGACTGCCTGACCTATGCCGGAAACCTTTCCACTCTTGCACCGGTCATGGACAAACCAAACTTCCGCTTTGTAAAGGAAAGCATCACAGACCGTGACGCTGTTTACAAGCTTTTCGAAGAGGAGCATCCGGACATCGTGGTAAACTTCGCAGCTGAGAGCCACGTAGACCGCTCCATCGAGAACCCGGAAGTATTCCTTGATACCAACATCAAGGGTACTGCTGTTCTTATGGATGCCTGCCGTAAATACGGAATCCAGCGTTATCATCAGGTTTCCACCGACGAGGTTTACGGAGATCTTCCACTTGACAGACCGGACCTCTTCTTCACAGAGGAAACCCCGATCCACACAAGCAGCCCGTACAGCTCCTCCAAAGCAGGTGCTGACCTTCTTGTTCTCGCATACCACAGAACCTACGGCCTGCCTGTGACCATCAGCCGCTGCTCCAACAACTACGGCCCGTATCACTTCCCGGAAAAGCTGATCCCGCTGATGATCGCCAACGCTCTGAACGACAAACCACTCCCGGTTTACGGAAAGGGTGAAAATGTCCGCGACTGGCTCTATGTTGAGGATCACTGCCGTGCCATCGACCTGATCATCCACAAAGGACGTGTAGGCGAGGTTTACAATGTAGGCGGACATAACGAGATGAAAAACATCGATATCGTAAAACTGATCTGCAAGGAGCTTGGCAAACCGGAAAGCCTGATCACACATGTAGCAGACCGTAAAGGCCATGACATGCGCTACGCTATCGACCCGACCAAGATCCACAACGAGCTTGGATGGCTTCCTGAAACAAAATTCGCAGACGGAATCAAAAAGACCATCAAATGGTACCTTGACAACAAGGAATGGTGGGAAACCATCATCTCCGGTGAGTATCAGAACTACTACGAAAAAATGTATGGAAACCGCGAGGAGGTTAAAGCATGAGATTTTTCGTAACAGGTGTTGGCGGCCAGCTTGGCCATGACGTAATGAATGAACTGTCCGGCCGTGGACATGAAGGCGTAGGAAGTGACATTGCTCCTTCCTACAGCGGCATCGCTGATGGTACTCCTGTTACCACCATGCCTTATGTGCAGCTTGATATCACAGATAAAGAAGCGGTAGCAAAAACCATCCGTGAGGTAAAGCCTGATGCAGTGGTACACTGTGCCGCATGGACAGCCGTAGACGCTGCAGAGGACGAGGAAAACCGTGAAAAGGTACGTCTTGTCAATGTTGTAGGAACACAGAACATTGCGGACATCTGCAAGGAGCTTGGCATCAAGATGATGTATATTTCCACAGACTACGTTTTTGACGGCCAGGGAACCACACCATGGGATCCGGACTGCAAGGACTACGCTCCACAGAACGTATACGGTCAGACCAAGCTTGACGGTGAACTGGCAGTATCCGGCACTGTAGATAAATTCTTTATCGTACGTATTGCATGGGTATTCGGCAAAAACGGCAAGAACTTTATCCGTACTATGGTAAATCTGGGAAAAACCCATGACAAGCTTACCGTAGTCAGTGACCAGATTGGAACTCCGACCTACACCTACGACCTTGCACGTCTTCTGGTAGACATGGTCGAGACAGAGAAATACGGCTACTATCACGCAACCAACGAAGGCGGCTTCATCAGCTGGTATGATTTCACTAAAGAGATCTTCCGCCAGGCTGCTGCCCTCGGCCACAAGGAATACGAAAAAGTAGAGGTATCTCCTGTCACAACTGCAGAGTACGGCGTTTCCAAGGCTGTACGTCCATTCAACAGCCGCCTGGATAAATCCAAGCTTGTAAAAAACGGCTTCCAGCCACTTCCAACATGGCAGGATGCCCTGGAAAGATATCTGAAAGAGATCCTGTAAAAAAAACTCCATCGGTGATCGCCGGTGGATTTTTTCGTTCTGTTTCTCATGAAAAAACAGCCGGTGGAAAGTTTTACGCTTCCCCGGCTGTTCTTATGCTAAAATTTAATAATTTTATCTTACTGCTGTGCAACAGTTCCGTCTGCACTCTGGGCATCTGCTGTGCCATTCTGTGTGGCATCTGCAGTCTCACCCTGCGCTTCTGCTGTACTTCCCTCTGCAGCTGCCTGTGCATCATTATCCGTAGCTACTGCCGCTGATGTTGCACTGTCTGCCTCCTCCTGGGAAACAGTCTCTCCGTCACGAACCTTCTTCATCATGGCCTCTGCCTTCTGAACAGTAGACTCATCCGGAATCATAACGTAAGCCTTCTGACTCATAGAATACGGCTTCTGTGTGTCACCGGTACCATTTACACTGTAGCTTACGATGTTCCAGTCACCGCCGTTGTTCAGCTGCTGCTGGAGCAGTCTGGCGATCTCCTCGTAGGAGATATTGGTCTCAAAGCATCCCTGGATGCTGGAAAGAACGGAAGAATAATTCTTCAGAAGCTCCGGTGAAAGAGCCTTGTTGATCACACCCTTGATCACAGCCATCTGGTTCTTGCCACGCTGACGGTCGCCCTCTTTAAAGGCATAACGCTCACGGCTGAATACCAGAGCCTGCTCACCGTTCAGGTAGTTCTCTCCCTGATTGAAGTGATATCCTGTCTCATTCTTGGAATCAAAGTCATAGTCAGAATAAACGGTAACTCCGCCAAGCGCATTGATCAGCTGCTCAAATCCTGCAAAGTTGATACGGAAATAATAGTTGACATCCTCGTTGTAAAGCATTCCCAGAGTATCCATACATACATTGATACCATAGATACCTGCATGTGTCAGCTTATCTCTCTGTCCGCCTGAAATAGAAAGCGGTACAAAATAATCACGAGGTGTAGAAACCAGAAGCACCTGTCTGGTAGCTGTATTTACCGTAGCAATGATATTGGAATCGCTTCGGCTCTTTGCAACAAGGCCGCTGCGGCTGTCGATACCACTGATAAAGATGGTATATACAGAACCGCCATTGGTATTCTCTTCTACCTTCGCCTCTGTCTCCTGCGGCTCAATGGTCGTCTCCACCTTCTTCACAGTCAGCTCTCTGATCCTGGAAGAAATATCGGAATATCCATCCATCTCTTCAATAACGCTTAAATATGCGCTGTTCAGCACGATCGCACCTGTCTGTCCGTTCAGAAGACCGTCAACCAGCTCTGTAAGTCCTGCAAACTCCTGGACCTGCACGGTCTTGCCTGTCTCGGAATCCACCTCCTGGATAGCCTTGTCAGAATTGGCTCTGTCAAGATCTGTCAGCACACCATACACATAATCTGCTGTAGCCCCTATGGAATCTGCAGAATCATCTGCACGGACATAAATGCCGACCTCCGTAATCTCTGTGTTCACACCGGAAATCCCTGCCAGTGTGGAATGTGTCTTATAAACATACATACTTCCGAGAATGAATACTGCTGCAAAGATTGCTGCAAGGATCACTCCCACTACAAATCTTATCTTACCATCCGTACTCCATACAAGCGCTCCGACGATCACGACCAGAACCAGCATTACCAGTCCGATCACTGCAATGAACTTCGTCGGGATCACCTTCATATTCAGAAGCATGACCGCAAATACGATCGCTGTGATCAGAACCACAAGCGTCACGATCAGCCCTGGGATATGTTTTCCCATTTTTCTCATATGCAATCCTCCATTTTTGCTGGTACAGAAAATATTCCATATGGACACTCTCTGTACAGATTCAAATATCCTAATCATTTTACGCTTTTTTACTGATAAAAGCAAGAAATATCGTAAATCGCCAAATGCAAAAACAGTTCCGTGATATCATGATTCTTTTATGCTCTCACGATGTCACGGAACTGCCGCTAAAATGTTCCTTCTGTAAAATGGATCTCCTTATTCCACGGTAACACTCTTGGCAAGATTTCTCGGCTTATCCACATCCAGACCTTTATTTACACTGACATAGTAGCCCAGAAGCTGCAGCGGGATCACTGCCAGCGAAGTTGCAAAATGCGGATCTGTTTTCGGGATATAAACCGTAAAGTCAGCAGTATCCTCGATATTATAGTTTCCAAACGTAGTAAGCCCCATCAGATATGCCCCGCGGCTTCTGCACTCCACCATATTGCTGACTGTTTTCTCATAAAGCTCCGGCTGTGTCAGGATACCGATCACAAGAGTGCCGTCCTCGATCAGGGAAATGGTGCCATGCTTCAGCTCGCCAGCCGCATACGCCTCAGAATGGATGTAGCTGATCTCCTTCATCTTAAGGCTGCCCTCAAGGCTGATGGCATAATCGATCCCTCTTCCGATAAAAAAGATATCCTTTGCATTGGCCTGCTTGGAGGCAAACCACTGAAGCCTTTCCTTATCCTCGATGATCCTGCTGATCTTGTCCGGAAGTGTCTTCAGTTCCTTAATGTAGGACTCACACTGCTCCTCTGAGATCTTTCCGCGGACCAGTGCCATCTGCAATGCCAGCACATAGGAAGCGATCAGCTGTGTACTGTACGCCTTGGTGGTAGCGACCGAGATTTCCGGTCCTGCAAGTGTGTAAAATACATGATCCGCCTCTCTTGCAATGGAAGAGCCCACCACATTGACAATAGCCAGCGTGCGGATCCCCTTCTCCTTACATTCTCGAAGTGCAGCCAGACTGTCCGCAGTCTCACCGGACTGACTGATGATCACTGCCAGGCCATCAGGATCCAGAAGCGGCTTCCGGTAACGGAACTCCGAAGCAAGCTCCACACGCACCGGAAGACCTGCCAGATCCTCGATCACATACTGTGCAGCCATTCCCACATGGTAAGCAGAGCCGCAGGCCACGATATAAACCTGGCTGATGCTGCGGATCCTCTCATCATCCAGACCGATCTCTGTCAGATCCAGCTTGTCCTCCCGGATAACAGAATTCAGTGTATCTGCAACTGCTTTCGGCTGCTCATGGATCTCCTTCATCATGAAATGCTCAAAACCGGCTTTCTCCGCCGCCTCTGCATCCCACTCAATGATCTTAGGCTCCTTCTCGATCTCCTCACCATCCAGATTGTAGAAAGTGATCTCACCCGGTTTTACACATGCCAGTTCCAGATTTCCGATATAATAAACATTTCTTGTATACTTCAGGATCGCAGGAACATCCGATGCGATATAGGATTCTCCATTCTCCACCCCCAGGATCATAGGGCTGTCTTTTCTCGCTACAAAGATCTCTTCCGGATAATCACGGAACATCATTGCCAGCGCATAGGAACCACGGATACGCACCATGGCATGACGCACTGCCTCAACCGGAGATCCGCCGTATTTCTGGTAGTAATAATCCACCAGCTTCACAGCAACCTCCGTATCTGTGGAAGAATAAAAAGAATATCCCCTGCGGAGAAGCTTCTCCTTCAGCTCCTGGTAATTCTCGATAATGCCGTTATGCACAGCTGCCACATTTCCGTTATCACTGACATGAGGATGGGCATTGACCTCTGATGGCTCTCCATGAGTTGCCCAGCGGGTATGACCGATTCCGCACATACCCGGAACAGATTCACCTGCGTTTGTTTTCTCCAGAAGAACCTTCAGACGCCCCTTCGCCTTAATGATCTCGATATCCTTTTCCCCGTCACGCACTGCGATGCCGGCGGAATCATATCCTCTGTATTCCAGTTTGGAAAGCCCGTCCAGAAGGATGGGTGCTGCCTGATGCCTGCCTGTAAAACCTACAATTCCACACATGATTTTTTTCTCCTCTTATTGCATTTTTATATTCTTCTGACTGCTCCGTTCTTCAGACACCTGCGGTCTGCATCCAGGACATTACTCTGCCACATGCCCCTTCTTACGGACGATCTCAACCACCTGATCCACATATTTTCTGCAAAGCTCCTCGCTCTCTGCCTCTACCATAACACGGAGCAGGGGTTCTGTGCCGGATTCTCTCACCAGGATCCTTCCGGTGTCTCCAAGCACCTCAGCCACACTCTCTACTGCTGCCTGCACATCCACATCTGCCTGCGCCGCTGCCTTGTCATGGACACGCACATTCTCAAGAACCTGGGGATAGATTGCCAGATCAGCGGTAAGCTCACTGAGCTTTTTCTTCCTTGCCATTATAACTTCCATCATCTTCAGACTTGTAAGGATACCATCCCCGGTAGATGCATACTTGGAAAAAATAATGTGCCCGGACTGCTCACCACCAATACGGCAACCATTCTGCATCATATATTCATAAACATATTTATCCCCTACTGCCGTCTTCGCATAATCGATATCAAGAGCATCAAAAGCCTTGTAAAGGCCAAAATTGGACATTACCGTAGTTACAACTGTATTGGTGAGAAGCTTTCCGCGCTCCTTCATATAACGGCCGTACACATAAAGGATCGCATCCCCGCTGACCACATTTCCCTTCTCATCCACACAGAGACAACGATCCGCATCTCCGTCGTAGGCAAATCCAACATCCAGCCCCTTCTCCACTACAAGCTTCTGGAGACCCTCGATATGGGTGGAACCGGCATTGTTATTGATATTGGTACCATCCGGCTCAGCATTGATCACATAAGTCTTCGCTCCCAGCGCATCAAAAACCGCCTTTGCGATATTCCATGCACTTCCGTTGGCACAGTCCAGACCAATCCTCATTCCCTTAAAGGAATATACTCCCAGGGAGATCAGATATCCTATGTAACGGTTCCGGCCTGCCGAATAATCCACCGTCCTGCCGATCTCACCGCCCTTTGTAAAAGGAATCTCATGCCATTTTTGTCCGAACAGCTGAAGACGATCATCCAGATAATCCTCCACCAGAGCGATGATCTCCTCTTCCATTTTCTCACCCTGGCCATTGATCAGCTTGATCCCGTTATCATAATAGGGATTATGGCTGGCAGAGATCATAATACCACAGTCAAAGCCATCGGTACGGGCAACATAAGCCACAGACGGCGTTGTTGTCACGTGGAGAAGATAAGCATCCGCTCCGGACGCCACCAGTCCGCCAACCAGCGAATACTCAAACATATAGCTGGAACGTCGGGTATCCTTGCCGATCACGATCCTGGCTGCAGCCGTCTCTCCGGCCCTCCTGCGCAGTTCATTATAATACCATCCCAGAAAACGCCCGATCTTAAATGCATGATCCGCCGTCAACGAAACACCCGCTTCTCCACGGAAGCCATCTGTACCAAAATATTTTCCCCATTTCAGTTCTCCTTTGTGTGTTAATATTTATAACTTATCTCATATATGGTTGTGTCATACAGGGTTAATCAGAATTGTTCTTATCTTTGATTGATTTTACAACCTCGCAACTTTTCAATATATTTTTGTATATATTCCGAGTGTATCTCGTAATATTCTCCCACATCTGGAAGCATTGATCCCGAAAATGTTTGCGAATCATATTCTTCTACGCCAAGT
>ENA-OQDT01002016-OQDT01002016.1-human-gut-metagenome-genome-assembly--contig:-NODE-2016-length-10866-cov-1.480399_pt1 | contig 10866 bp, 18 predicted proteins | sample MGYA00242786_ERZ504617 | MGnify/ENA primary metagenome ERZ504617 (study PRJEB26092, sample SAMD00036337) | human gut metagenome | host: Homo sapiens | study: EMG produced TPA metagenomics assembly of... | reverse complement strand
AGTCAAAACCACCCGTGAGAACGGGTGGCTTGCTCTTCGGCTGAAAGCCTCTGCTACCGGCCGAGGCCTAAAGGCCTACCGAATGGTTTCCCTTCAGCACCACCTTTGCTAGCTGACCCGTCTAGCGGGTCTCTTTAAGATTACTTTCTTTTATTCTTCTCACCTGTAAACGGATCATACTCCTCAAAAAGACTGAGCTGATCTGCTATCACGTCTTCTTGTAATTGATTACGAATATATTCTTCAATTCGCTTCTGATTTCGCCCAACCGTATCAACATAAAAGCCTCGACACCAAAATTTGCGATTCCCATATTTATACTTTAAATTAGCGTGTCGGTCGAATATCATTAAGCTACTTTTACCCTTTAAATATCCCATAAATGAGGAGATACTTAGCTTCAGTGGTATACTCACCAACATGTAAATATGATCTGGGCAAGCTTCTGCTTCATGAATTTCAATGCCTTTTCTTTCACATAATAATAGGAAGATTTGACCAATACTTGCTTTGTATTTCCCATAGATTATTTGACGTCTATATTTTGGGGCGAATACAATATGATACTTACAATTCCATGTAGTATGTGCTAAACTATTATTCTGTCTTATCAAGAATCCTCCTTTAATATACTAATTAATGGTCGGAAAACCTTATCTATGAAACACTTTAGTTGGAGGATTATTTGATACATTGCTAAAAGCTTTTCGAAAACCACTAGCACAGCTAATGGTTTTCGTGAGACAAAAAAAGATGGGTAAAACCCATCTTAATCACTATTTACCAAGTTTTGCTTTAGCTGCATCTGCAAGAGCTGTGAAAGCTGCTGCATCGTTAACTGCCAAATCAGCAAGCATTTTACGGTTAACTTCAATTTCAGCCAATTTCAAACCGTGCATCAATTGTGAGTATGACAAACCGTTCAAACGAGCTGCCGCATTGATACGTGTGATCCAAAGTTTACGGAAATCACGTTTCTTTTGACGACGGTCACGGTATGCATAGTAGTAAGAGTTCATTACTTGTTCTTTTGCAGTACGGAACAAGATGTGTTTTTGCACCATAGTAACCTTTTAGCAAGTTTCAATACACGTTTACGACGTTTGCGTGATACAACGCCACCTTTTAACACGAGCCATTTTATATATCTTCGACTTCATATTAAGTTTAGTTGAATTTTGTTAAATTTGCTTGATATGTGACGGATTAACGCATTTGTGAAAGCATTGATTTGATACGTTTAAAGTCACCTGAATGTACCATTGACGCTTTACGAAGGTGACGACGTTGTTTTTTAGTTTTACCGTGGAAACGGTGAGATGTGAAGGCACGGAAGCGTTTCAATCCACCTGAACCTGTACGTTTGAAACGTTTAGCTGATGCGCGGTGTGTTTTTTGTTTTGGCATTTTAAAATTCTCCTCTTAAAATAGTGTTAGTTTGACAATTATTTTTTGTCAGGAATTGGTGCAAGTTGCATGAACATTTGACGTCCATCCATCTTCGCTCTTTGCTCAATAATCGCAATATCTTGCGTTTTTTCAGCAAATTCCGCCAAGACCTTAGCTCCGATTTCTTTGTGAGTAATCATACGACCTTTGAATCGGATAGAAACTTTTACCTTGTTTCCTTTTTCAAGGAATTTACGGCCGTTACGAAGTTTTGTTTCAAAGTCACCTTTATCGATAACTGGACTCAAACGAACTTCCTTAACGGTAACAACGCTTTGTTTCTTACGTTGTTCTTTTCGTTTCTTTTGATACTCAAATTTGAACTTACCATAGTTCATAATCTTCGCAACAGGTGGCGTAGCTTGTGGTTGGATAAGAACCAGGTCAACATTTGCATCATCTGCAATAGCCTGTGCTTCTGACAATGGTTTAATGCCCAATTGTTCACCATCAAGACCAACAAGACGAACTTCACGAACGCGAATTTCATCATTAATGAATAGATCTTTCTTAGCTATGATCTTCACCTCTTTATTTTTTTAGAGAAAAACAAAGCGGACTTGATATACAAGCCCGCACACATAATATCCCTTTAAGGATTTGACATGTTGGGCCAGACAACCTAAGTCGCAAGGCGAGAAGTTCTCACTTCTGCTTTTCTCATTGTTAATAGTATAACAAGTGAGTCATCCTTTGTCAATAATTTTTTTTGCTTTTTCTTGAATAAATTCCACAACACCATCAATAGACACACCTGTAGTATCAAAAGTGATGGCATCTTCCGCTGGTTTAAGAGGTGACACCTTACGATGACTATCTTTATAGTCACGTTCAGCAATTTCTTTTTTTAGAGTCTCAAGCTCAGCAGGGATACCTTTTTCGATATTTTCCTTATAACGACGTTCCGCACGTTCATCAACTGAAGCAATCAAGAAAATCTTGAGTTCTGCATCAGGCAAAACCACGGTCCCGATATCACGACCATCCATGATAATAGCCCCATCTTGAGCGATACGTTGTTGTTGCGCAACGAGTTCTTGACGCACTTCAGGAATAGCTGCGACCCAAGAAACATTATTTGTAACTTGGTTATCACGAATTGGGTGTGTAATATCGACATCACCTACATAAACTTGCTGACTACCATCTGCTGCTTTTCCGAATGAAATCGGATATTGAGATAGTTGCTCCAAAATTTCTGGTACATTTTCCTCAGTTAAACCATTCTGCAAGGCCAAATAAGTTGCAGATCGGTACATGGCACCTGTGTCAAGATAAGTATAGCCAAGATTTTTTGCAATAATCTTGGCTACTGTACTTTTTCCACTTGACGCAGGACCATCAATAGCAATTCTAATATCTTTCATGATGTTCCTTTGCTTTTAAATTATTGAACCTTAACAACATCTCCTGGGTTAGCAAACCAGTATCCATTTGTCATGTGGTCTGGATTCAGACGTTGCAACTCATCTACAGAGATACCTGCACGAGCTGCGATAGAAGCTGCACCTTCGCCAGGTTGAACAACGATTGATGAACCGTCAGTTGCTGCTGTAGCACTTGATGGTATTGTTGCAGCTGAGTCAGTTGCATAGTCTTTTTCAACATGTTTAGAAGAGCTGGATGCTATCGTTGATGATGATTTCTCTTTAGTTGACTTCTCACTATCTTCACCCATACTTGAATCTTTTTGCTTGATGAAGATTTAACGACTTTGCTAGTTGAAGTTGAAGAGAAACCTAAAGATTCCTTAGACGCCGCAGTTTTACTTCCTCCAATATTTGATGTATAGAAAACAAAGAACAAAATACATACAACAATAATAAAGAACAAGCTAAGCAAGACTGTCAAGAATGACGAATTAATGAAGCCACTTTTTTCTTGATCCTCATCTGAAGAAGTGTTTCCCTCTTCTTCAAAATCCTCAAACTCATCTTCATCATCTAGAAAATCAGCATCAACTACTTCTTCCGACTCTTCTTCAGAAACCTTATCTTCCCATGGTTTTTTACTCATGATTTTCTCCTTGTAAAAACAATAAATCTATTTTAAAATAATACTATGAAAGTATCATTAATTCCAGAAAAATGTATCGCTTGTGGTTTGTGCCAAACCTATTCTCCCGTCTTTGATTATGATGACGAAGGAATCGTTAGGTTTAAAGATAGCGACCAACTTAGTAGAACGATTGAAAATAGCCCCGAGACTTTGACAGCTGTCAAATCTTGTCCTACTAAAGCCCTTATTTGCGAAGTTTAATCTTGAGGGCTTTTTTTGGTTCCTCATAAAATGCAAAATAATCAAAATTAGTCATATGATCCATTAGTTCTACCTCACCTTTGAAATTAGGATGAAGCGCTAAAGCATCTAAGAAATATTTCTTAGGCCACTTTCTCATATAAAACTGACGTTTCTTTCCATTTTTAAAAATGAGGCACAAGCCGGTTTTGATAACTTCCACTTTTTCAATATCACTAATCTGCACCTTACGCGGTTTAAAAATATTGAAAGAAACAATACGCAATATTCCATAATCTTCAATAATAAAGTAACGATGAAACCCTAGACCAAATAAAGCAACAAAAATAGTGAAAAGCATCAAAATATGTGAGGGCACCGAGTACAACTCGAACAGAAGGACCCCTGCAATAAAGATTGGCGTGATGGCTAAAGACCAATAAATGATAAGCCAAGATAATTCGGGTTGCCAATGGTAACGATACTTGCCGAAAATTTTTTATCATACTCAGCACCTCCATTACTTCTAATTTTACCATAAAATCAGTATTTAGCAAGCTCAATTAAGGTTTACTGACAATTCCAAGAATAACATCTACGGCTTTTTTCCATTGTCTGCAAGGAAACAAACTCATAACGACCATGCATATTTTCGCCACCAGCAAATAAGTTTGGAGTTGGAATGCCCTGAATGAAATCTTAGACCCGTCAGTACCACCACGAATTGGTTCGATGACTGGCGTAATATCTAAGTCTTCCATGACTTCTTTTGCTAACTCTACAGGTGTCATGTCTTTTTCAATAACCTGACGCATGTTATAGTATTGATCTTTAAGTACTAAATCAACGCGTGTCTGACCATAAGTTTGATTCATTTGATCAGCAATCTCTTGGAAGGTTGCTTTACGATTTTCAAAGGATTCAGTTTCGAAGTCACGAATAATATAAGAAGATTTAGCTTCTTCAACAGTACCAGTCATAGTTTGAAGATGGTTAAATCCTTGATAGCCATCTGTCAACTCTGGACGTTCTTTTTCTGGTAACTGGTTATGAAAATCAATAGCTAACTGTAAGGCATTAACCATTTGATCTTTTGCTGTTCCAGGGTGGACATTGCGTCCGTGGAAGGTAAGTTCTGCTCCTGCTGCAGAGAAAGTTTCATACTGTAATTCACCCAAAGGTCCACCGTCAACTGTGTAAGCAAAATCGACATCAAAATCTTCGACATCAAATTTATCTGCACCGATTCCAATTTCTTCATCAGGACCAAAGCCTACACGAATCTCACAATGTTTGATTTCAGGATGAGCCTTCAAATAAGCCAAGGCTGTCATAATCTCAGCAATACCAGACTTATCATCAGCTCCAAGAAGGGTGGTCCCATCTGTCGTAATAAGTGTCTGACCGACATAATTCTTGAGATTTGGAAAATCAGCTGGTCTAGTTATAACATCAATTTCCAAGTCGGAATGATACTCAATCATAAGAGTCAATGACTTGCGGTGACACTCCCTCTGCATTAAAATCAGCGGTATCCATATGAGAGATGAAACCAATCTTACGTGTTAACTTGTCATCGTTAGCCGGAAGGGTTGCCACTAGGTAACCATTACTTTCCAAATAATGAATATTACTTAAACCTAGTTCTTCTAATTCTGGTTTTAAAACCTTCAAGGCAAAATCCACCTGGCTTTGTGTCGTTGGCGTTCTTGTCGCATTTTCATCACTACGTGTATTGATTTTGACGTAACGTAAAAAACGCTCTAAGAGTAAATCGTAGACCATAAGCACTCCTTTTTGTTGTATTTAGTATTTACCTCAATTATAGCATAAAAACCCCATCATAATGATGGGTTAACGTATAACTTAAACTTTAGATTCTTTTTCATAGTAAGACTTAATCCCTGCCACGATGGCATTAGCTAAAGTCTCCTGATAAGCAGAGGTATTCAAACGAGTGGCTTCTTGTGGATTTGACAAGAAACCAAGTTCAAGAAGGACTGCTGGAGCTGTTGTCTCACGCAAGACTGCAAATGGTTTGACGTTTCACACCTTGGTTCTGAGCGCCAGTCGCATTAATCAGGCTAGACTGGATGGCATTGGCCAAGGTGTCACTCATGCTCAATCGAGTCGGATTAGCATGGTAGGTTGCATTAATACGTGATGGATATTCTGCATAAGGTTGGTAATAATAAGTCTCAATACCCTGTGCTGCAGAACTTCCTGAAGCATTGATGTGAATACTTACGAAGATATCAGATTCGGAGGCATTAGCTGCATGTGAACGGTCCGTCAAATCGACATAGGTATCACTTGTGCGAGTGGTTACAACTTGATAACCTTCTGCTTCTAATTTAGCTTTCACACGACTTTGGATAGCCAAGGTCAAGCTCTTTTCAGAGATACTGATTTACCACCTAGGCCAATGAATTTACCGTCATTGTCAACCAAATAGACATGAGAATTATAAAGACCGCTATCACCCTTATGGTTGCTTGAACGAACGGTTACCTTATAGTCTCCATTAGCTTGCTTAGCTGCCTTGTACCAGATGATATCATCTTGGCCGTTCTTTTCTGACCAGGTTGGAACCAAGACTTCTTTGAAACCTCGTGGGGCAATCAAGTTTGAGATAACAACATCATAGCTACCATTAGCATTGTTGAGACCAGTTGATAGCGAGATCGGCTTTAGGATTTTGACTCTCTACTCCTTCATTTTCTAGGACAGAATTGGTCGTATTGCTCACTGCATCCCATTCATAAAGTTTATAGGCTTCAATCAAACAGATAAGTTTTCCAGCGTAACTTGGATCTGTTGCATATCCTGCATTCTTAAGTTCCTGAGCCGCAATGCGATAATCTGTTTTCATTCACAACTTTTTCGGTAATTGTTTTTTTCGCCACTCGGTACTCGTGAAAAATTTTGCATGGTCTACTACGCTATCATTCCATGAGGCATATTTTCGAAAAGCTGCATTGACCGTGATATAGCCACCATTAACATATTCCTGGGTAAGGACAGTCACGCTTTCTCCATTCCAGTCCTCTGAATCCTTAATGCCAAAAAGATTATTGTTCGGAGCCTTAGCAAGTTCAGAGCTTCCCCAACCACTTTCTAGGATAGCTTGTGCTGCCGTAATAGAGGGAAGGACTCCTTCCTTGGCTCCATCCATAGCTCCTTGCTTAATGGCACTAAGAAAATGACTTTGTTTTTGATCAATTTCGCTAAGATTATCTGCCTCTTGATAAGAGATTGTGGTCACAGAACTATTGGTTAAGACAGCTATTTTTGAAGAATCTGCCAGACTTGTTTGCTCCTCCTCTAATACCTTTTCACTTTGTAGATTCATTTGGCTCGTTGAATCATCGTGTACTCCCACTTCAGAATAACTTGCCTCATGATTATCTGTACTTTCTTTCAAAGTTGAAGATGTATCAGTTGGTGACAACATTTCATCTGCTTTCGCCGATTGACCAGACATTCCTAAAAATAAGATTGCTAGCATAACACCGCACAGTCCATAAGCTTTGCTTTTCTTAAATCCAAAATGAAATCCTAATTGCATCTTAATTTCCTTTTCTATTTACAATTTCTGCTGATTCATTTTAAGACGATTAAACTATCAGCATCATAAAGTCTTAAAATAAACCTTCACCAATTTATTCGCAAAAAAAGCTAGAAACTTATCAAAAGTTCCTAGCTTTTTTAGTAGTATTGAAATATTAATCGACATCAACGAAACCAAAACGTGATAGATGGATACAATCTGAAAGAGATAACACCTTTAATTTGGTCTTTTTCAATGAGACCAAACTTACGACTATCATCTGTATTACGGCGGTTATCGTTCAGTACAAGGTATTGACCTTTTTCAATCTAGTTTGTTTATTATCTGTCAATGTTGCAATGGAAAAATCATCAGTAAAGAAATTCCCAGGTGAAACTGTCGCCAAATAAGCTGATTTATCCTTGCTAATATAGGCTTCGTCAACTGACTTATCATTGACATAAAGGAAATCATCCATAGCTGTCACGCTCTTGCCCTCACCAGCAATAACACGACCAATATAATCCTTGCCATTAACTGTATAAAGAATAAAATCTTTTTTCTGAGGTTCAACATTTTTATTGAAAGTAACATAATCACCAGCATGAATATAGTCATTCGCCTGACCTTCAGTCACACGGTGTGTTGAAAAGACAAATGCTCTTAACAACAAAATCACTACAATGGCAAGAACTGCTATGATAATATTTCGAATTAAATCTCTCTTAACCATACTTACTCCTTATGGGTTCTAATAAAATCATAACATAAATAGAGAAATAAAAAAAGAGGGAGTGAACAAGCTCAATGTATCTCTCCCTCTCTTTAAACCAATGATTAAAGCCTTTCGCAGCTTAATAATCCTCAAGAAATGTTTGCATATTGACATCATCTGGAACTAAGGCAAGGTATTTTTCTGCTGCTGCACGCGCCTGATCTCTGTAACCAAATTCCCTCAGGATATATGCATAATCATGGAGGAATTCAGGATTTTCAGATAAATCTTTAGCCAAATCTTGATAGATTTGAAAAGCTTCTTCTTCATCATCAAGTGCTTGGTAGGCCTTGGCAATGTTCCAACGAGCCAAAACAGAATCAACTTCGTAATCGGCTAAAGCTACCAGATCCTCGTAACGTTCTTCTTCTAAATAGAGAGTACTTAAACGTAGAACAATCTCATCTTGGTCCTCAGCGAGTGGTAAGGCTTGCTTCAGATAAGATTCAGCAGATTGAGTGTCATGCAACTCGTAGGATAACTGTGATGCTAACAAAAGTAATTGAACATCAAAAGCATTTTTTGAAATCCCTTGTTGTGCCATACGTAATGCTTCTTCAGTTTTATGTTCTGCATGTAAGGACAAGGCGTAAAAATACTCATAACCCTCGAAGTCAGCAGACATGGTTTCTATCTGCTTAAAGTAAAAATTAGCTTTTTGATACTCTTCTTGATCATAGAGCAAAGTGGCTAACTCAAAAGCAATGGTATCATCATATTCAATTTCAATAGCTTTTTCCAAAAATTCACGAGCAGCTTCAAACTTACCTAGACTGGCATAAGCCTTTCCAATGCGTTCATAAGTAGAAACGCCAGTCATCGCCAGGAGGTCACGATTATCTAATTTAGCATAGTATTGAATAGCTTGTTCAAAATTTCCAAGTTCAAATTCCATCTCAGCCAAACCAAAAATAATCAATGAGTCATCTGATAGTTGACTTGCCTCCAACAACTTATCACGTGCCACATCAGTTAAGCCCTCCATTTGATAGAGGTCTGCCTTTACAATTAAAGCAGACAAATAGTCGTCAGAGTCTTCAGGTATGGCATCCAAATAAAGAAAGGCCTCTTCAATATCACCATCTTCGGCTGCAATTTGTGCTAGATTGACATTAACCTCTGGAAAATCAAAACGAACTTTTTCGTAAATTTCCTGTGCCTGAGGTAAGAAACCAATAGACTCTAGATATTGGCCCAACTCAACAAGAACCTCTGCAGGGTCTTCTCGTAAAGCTTTTTTAAAATATTTTGTCTGCGTGGTCTAAATCTTGGTTTCCAATAGAGGCAACCATTTTTTCACTATTTAACATCGTCTTTTTGTCCTTCATTTTCTAGATCATCTTGATAAAGATTACTTACAGAACGGTACCAATCAAAAATCTCTCTAACAACAACCTTGACAGAGGCATAGATTGGAATACCCAATAGGACACCCCAAACACCGTACAGAGAGCCTGCTGTCAAGAGAATAAACATAATGGTGATAGGGTGAATGCTTAGTTTATTTCCCAAAACAAGTGGAGAAACAAAACGTCCTTCAATAGTTTGCTCGATGACAAAAATGATGAGGACCTTAATCAACATCGCAGGTCCTTGTACCAGTCCCATGATTACAACTGGTACCATAGCAAGAAAACTTCCTAGATAAGGAACCATGTTTAGAAAACCTGCCATAATACCAAAAGTCATACCATATCGAAGACCTACAATCTTAAACATAATACAGAACATGATAGCAACTACAATAGCGACTGTAACCTGCCCTTGAACATAGCCTTCGAGTTGACTATTAATATCTGAAAGCATACGAACAGTTGTTTCACGAAAGCGAGTTGGTAAGGCTGAGACAAAGCTATGTTTCATCTTTTGGCTATCTCTTAAAAGGTAGAAAAGAATGAAAGGTGCCAAAATAATAGCTACGGTCACCCTTGCTACTGTGCTTGCAAAAGTCCCAACCCATGTCAAAGCCGATGAAGAAAAGTTCTCAGCATAGTTGACCATTCTCGCTGAGAAATCACTAAGCATGGACTCTAGATCACCGTGGGAAATTGGAAAGAATAGGAAGATTAATCCAACGTTCCGTCTCACTATTGGCACGTGCAATATATGATGGTGCATTTCTTATTAAAATCAAAATTTGATTTTGTAAGCTAGGAATAGCCGTCGAAATTCCCCAGACCAAGAGCAAACCAAGGATAGCAATAGATAACCAAGATAGACATGGTTCGGTTTAGTCCGGTTCTTTCTACAAGTAGTACCAAAGGTTTTATTAAATAATAAAGGAGCATGGAAATAACCAGTGGCAACATAATAATGGTCATAAACTGAATGACGGGTGAAAAAATAGGACTGATCTTTGTGAAAATCAAAACCGTCAAACCAATCAAAAGTAAGATGAAAAAGGCTACAACAGCCTGATTATTCAATATCCACTTAAAAAACCATGTTTCTGAAAAATGTTCTGTTTTTTTACGCTTCATAGTTCCTCCCTATTTATCATAAAAGGTTACAGTCTTGTCTACTAAGTTTTGGTTACGATCATAGACAAATTTTGCAGAGAAGAAAGGCTTATCTTCAAGAATCCACTTGAAGATCTCGTAGTCACCTTCCCAAGTTGGTTTAGATAAGACCTCATCATATGGTACCCATTCAAGCGTTCCTTCACGAGACTCCTCATCTAGTGCTTACCACAATCGCTTTCTTGCCCTTATGAAGCGGAAGGGGCATCCCCAAGAGTTCTCCCCCATCATACCGTAAACCATACGGTCGAAAAGCACTTTCACTTCTCCCGGCATGTTTCCCCAATAGCAAGGGGCACCGATTATCACTGCATCGGCTTCTTTCATAGACTGCA
>ENA-OQDT01002015-OQDT01002015.1-human-gut-metagenome-genome-assembly--contig:-NODE-2015-length-10868-cov-2.770133_pt1 | contig 10868 bp, 10 predicted proteins | sample MGYA00242786_ERZ504617 | MGnify/ENA primary metagenome ERZ504617 (study PRJEB26092, sample SAMD00036337) | human gut metagenome | host: Homo sapiens | study: EMG produced TPA metagenomics assembly of... | reverse complement strand
GTCCAGTACATCTTCAACAACACTAACTCCGAGGAGCTAACACAGGCAACAAACCAGATTGCAGACTCGCTCATGGAGGCCATCAATGAAAACGATGCCATAGCTGTCGATATCAGTTCCCTCAAAATCCAGAGCAACCGGGCTTTTTTCGGAAGTAAGGGAAAATTCCAGATTCAGGATCGAGCAAGGAAAACCATCTGGAATCTCCAGCCTGTGAGGTACATCCGGCCGGATAAAGATAAATTGCCCGGATTTCAGTGGGAATTCTGTGTCCTGCGTGCCGTCCAGGCAGAAAACCCGGCAGGAACCGGAGGTGATATACATAATCTCATAGCTGGAATGTGTGTGATGCTCCATATGATAATAAGGCAGGGAGAGAGCATAAAAAGCAGAAATATGGAAATATTGGGAAGAGTCCTGGAAAATATCTGGCATGAAAAAACCTCCTGAGTACGATGCGAAACGGAATGTAAATATTTCAACTGTAAATTTCGAGTCAGACAGATGCAGATATCCGGTTAAAAAACTCTGCCCGCCTGAATATACCCTTTGCTGTCTGCAAACAGTATATCACGCAAAAATAAATACGACAATATATTGCATTTTTACATTCAGGGGATGATACCTGTCACCTCATAAAAAAACAGATGTTATACTGTGATCAGAATCAGAAAAACGGAGGGTATTTTCTATGAGCTATAAAAATGAAAACATGAAAATGATCGAATTACATGAGAATGGCCTGGATATCCGGTTCCGTATCCGGGAAAATGGCGTGGTAGAGCTGGCAGATTTTTCTTCACAGGAAGTAAAAAAAGCAATCATGGAGCCGAAGGAGGATATCTGTTATCCGGCTGTTGAGATTCACAGAAGCGGCACAGGAAGCCTGAACATGCATGCTTACAAAAACAACATTAATCAGTCCTCTGTGGATTTTGTTTATGAGAACCATGAGCTGAAGGAACAGGATGGCGGAAAAGAGCTGGAGATCGTAATGGTTTCCACGGAAAAGCTGAAGGCGGTATATCATATGCGCCTGTTTGACGGAGTGCCGGCAGTACAGACCTGGACCGAGATCATCAATGAGGGAAGCGAGGATCAGGGGCTGACTTATGTTTCTTCCTTTATGTATCAGGGAATCTCTAGAGGCGGCGAGAAGCCTTATTATAAAAAAACAGATATCTATGTGCCGTTTAACAGCTGGTGCTGTGAGGCACAGTGGCAGAAATACGATGCAGAAACGCTGAATTTAAACGGAATGGTCGTAGATGGCTTCAATCATCAGGGATATGGCCTGAACCGTTATTGTTACAGTGGAAAGGGCACCTGGTCTACCTGTGAGTATCTTCCCATGGGAATTGCCGAGGACAGAGAAACGGGGGAGACGTATATTTTCCAGATTGAAAGCTCCGGACAGTGGCTGGCAGAATATGGCTCTGCACAGGGTGGAAATCTGTATCTTGCCTTAAGCGGCGCCACAGAGCAGGAGCATGGCTGGTATAAGAATCTGAAACCGGGAGAAAGCTTTACAACCGTTCCGGCAGGGGCAGCTGTTGTAAAAGGCGGCCTGAATCCGGCAGCAGCGGCACTGACCAGATATCGGAGAAAAGTACGCAGACCTAATACGGACGATGAGAAGCTGAACGTGGTATTTAATGATTACATGAACTGCCTGATGGGAGACCCTACAACGGAGCGGGAGCTTTCTATTATTGACAAGGCAGCAGAGCTTGGATGTGAATATTACTGCCTGGATGCAGGCTGGTATGACGACGGATTCTGGTGGGACCGTGTCGGGGAATGGAAAGAAGCATCCGGAAGATTCCCGAATGGTCTGAAAGAAGTCTGCGATCATGCACACAGTAAAGGCCTGAAAATGGGACTCTGGCTGGAAATCGAGGTTATGGGAGTTGCCTGCGAGCTGGCAAACAAGCTTCCTGATGACTGGTTTGTCTGCCGCCATGGAAAACGCCACATTGATAATAAACGCTATATGCTGGATTTCCGCAATCCGGAGGTACGAAAATACTGCCGTGATGTAGTAGACAGGCTGATCAATGATTACGGTGTAGAGTACTTTAAAGTGGACTATAACGTAACCATGGGATATGGAAGTGACCTGAACAGTGACAGCTGTGCAGATGCCATCCGTGAGCATTATGAATGCCTCCACCAGTGGTATGAGGAAATCTTCCGGGATCATCCGGAGCTTGTTGTGGAGAACTGCGGTTCCGGCGGACAGCGTATGGATTATGGTATGCTGAAGATATTAAGCCTGCAGTCTACCAGTGATCAGACAGATTATCTCTACAATGCCAATATCGCTGCCAACGTAGCCAGTGCGGTAACTCCGGAGCAGGGAGGTATGTGGGTATATCCGTATGAGGATGAAGAAGAGCATGTGATCTACAATGTAGTAAATGGTATGCTTCTCCGCCCATATATCAGCGGTATGGTATGGAAACTGGGAGAAAATTCCATGAACCGTATGAAGGAGGGAATCTCCCTGTATAAGGAGATCCGGGAGGAAGTCCGTGACGGCGTGCCGTTCTTCCCACTTGGTTTTGGAACTCTGAAATCTGAAGTTCTCGCTTACGGAGTGAAAGCAGAGAAGAATACTTATCTTTCCGTATGGACACCGGGAACAACAGAAGCAGTGATCCCTCTGGAAAATGCAGATCAGATTAGCAGAGTATCCGTGATCTATCCGAAGGAAGAGATGTGCGAATATAAAATCGAAAATGGAAATCTTGTAGTGAAGATGCCGCAGGAAAAAGCAGCGAGATTATTTAGAATCGAGATGAAATAGAAAAACAGGAAAGTCCTGATTATGGGACTGAAAGAATATGAAAGTAAAACCACATCAGTAACAGAAGAAAATTGAGAGAATAAAAATACAGCCAGAAATATCGGATATAAGATCCGGATAATTTCCTGGCTGTATTTTTATTTACCGGATATCCGCACCAGGCTTCATGATCTGAAGCAGGATCACAGCACAGATGATTGCTCCGATGCCTGGAACTGCACCGCCGATCCCTACAAAACGAAGTCCGGCATATTTTACGATCACTCCACCCATGGCAGAACCGGCTGCAATACCAAAGTTAAAGAAAACCGAGATCAGAGAAGATGCCAGGTTTACACAGGCAGGATGCTCTCTGGTAGCAATCTTCAGAAAATGCATCTGCAGTGGTGAGTTCAGAAGATACATCACAACACCGAGGATAAACAGTACCAGTCCTCCGCTTATCAGATTATGGGTGGCAATAGGCAGAAGCAGCAGACATACAGTTTGGATGACGTAGATCAGGGGCAGCATGCGGATGCCGGTTTTGTTTGCCACCTGACCGGAGCTTACATTGCTGGTGATCGCTGCAATACCAAAGATCAGAAGCGCAAGGCTCAGCATGGAATCCGGAATATGGAGCTCCTGCTGGAAAATCGGTGTCAGATAAGTATAGAAACAGTAAGTGGAGGCACCTGCCAGGAAAACGATGGCACAGCCAATGGATATCCTTTTGTCCAGAAAAAGCTTAAACTGTTCCAGAATACTTCCGGCCTTCAGCCGGTTCTGTCGCGGCAGCTTCACAAACAGAAGTGCCAGCAGAGCCAGGGTTGCCACGAAGATCGTGATAAAAGCCGCACGCCAGCCAAAAGTTTGGGTGATGGTGGAAGCGATAGGCACACCAACAACAGAAGCAACACTGAAACCTGAAAAAACACCTGCGATCACACCAGGGATATGCTCCGGAATGGAAGCAACATCTTCCGCATAAGTCATGGAGATGGAGACCACAGTACCGGAAACCACAGCCGTAAGAATACGGAATACCAGAAATACCATGTAATTGACAGCAATGGCACAGATCAGATTGCAGAGCGCAAACAGTGAGATTCCCAGTATGGTAATACGAAAACGGTTGTATTTTCCTATATAGGCAGCCAGAAACGGAGTGCCCAGGCCATAGGCAAAGGCAAACAGAGATACAATGTTTCCGGCCTGAGTCAGTGAAATCCCGAATCCGTCCGCAATTTCCGGCAGGATACCGATCACAGTATATTCACTGGTACCCAGAAAAAAGCTGAGCATGATCAGGCCTACAACAGCCGGATTAAAAAATCGAGCTTTGGATGATGACATGATGATAAGTCCTCCCTGAAAAAATTAAAGATTAAATATCTGCATCAGAGAAATCTTTTTCAATAAGAAAATCTTCTTCAATGCGGTAAAAGAATATCACAATTTACACGATGTTTCTTGTTTACAGCTGTCAGATTTTTGTAGTATATTGATATCGGAAAGCGAGGAGGAGAAGAGAAGATGGAAATACCGGTATTTGGAAAAGAACAGTATCCGCTGAACAGAGAGTCCGGACTTTCCTATACAATTTCGGATATTTACAAGCATGTGCCAATACATACTCATAATCATTATGAACTTTTCATCATTTCAGAGGGTACGGCCTATCATATGATCAATGATTCCGTGCAGACAGTAAGAAAGGGGGATCTGTTTTTTATACGCCCCAATGATATGCACAGCTATAACTTTTATCATTCGGAGAATTTCTGTGTCCGGAATCTGGGCTTTTCTACCCAGGTGCTCCGGAATGTTTCCCTGTTTCTGGAGCAGGAGGAGAAGATGGATAAGCTGATAAACAGTGAGATGCCTGCCTATGTACATCTGGAAGGGAAAAGTTTCAGCAAGGTTCTGGATGCAATGGATACTGCGGGAAAGCTGGTAAACAGCAGCCATCCCCGGGCACGCAAGATATCATGCGCAGTGTGTCATTGCGCTTCTTCTGGAGGATTATTTCTTCACTTATGATGAAAGGATCCCTGGAATCAGATGCCTTCCTGGCTGTCAGAGCTTCTCTTAAATATGTCAAAGATTGAAAATCTCCAGGAAGGCTACGAAAAAAGTGTGCGAGTTGGCTCCCTGCTCTCCAAGCCATCTCTGCAGGCTGCTGAAACAAATCTGTGGGAAAACGCCTACCCAGTATATTAACCAGGAGCGTCTGAAATATGCAGTTTATCTTCTGGCACAGACAGACCGGGAGATTCTGGATATCTGTGAGTGCTGCGGATTTTCCAATGTGAGCCACATTTTATCATCTGTTCCGGGAGCAGTTTGGAGTGTCACCGGCGAAATTCAGGAAGACGGTGTGATCGGGGATGAGTTAGAAGAGGCAGAACAAAAGTTTTATCTGAGAGATCACAGATGCGGACAAGCCATATTACTTTAAAGACCGTAAGTTTGACGAAGAGGCGTGGGCAAAAATAAATGGAAAATAAAAGAGCCCGGCATTTTTACCGGAAAGCTCATCAGCCTGGATGAATTTGTAAAGATCCCGGCTGTGTACCTGAATCATAAGAAATACAGATGGGTGAAGGATCTGACAGTGAAAAGCGAATAGGAACAGGAAAAGAAAACAGCAGAGCTGTATGTCCCGGGATTACAGGAAATATACAATTCTGCTGTTTTATTTTATGAGATTATCTGTTTTCCGCAAGATATTCTTCTGTAAGAGCAACCGCATCCGTGATGCACTGCGGGCAGCTGCAGAGGACCTTGTCTGTCTCTACACCTTTTAATTCACGGCAGATGCAGGAGCCGTTTTTTTCTTTGAATTTCCCGATATAGGTGCGAAGCTTTTTGTAAGTGTCACCTTTGGAGCCGGAACCTTCTTCGGTATTTCCGCGGCTGTTGGAAAGTCCGATGATCATAGCCATACCGGAAAGAGCACCGCACATTTCCATAACACCCATTCCAAGGCCGAAGCCCTCAGCAATACGGAACATCTCGTTTTCATCGATGCCAAATTCCCGGCAGAAAGAGCAGGCAACTGCCTGTGCACAGTTGCAGCCATTCTCGTGTAATTTTGCAGCGTATTCGGCTTTTGTACTCATGATTCCTTATCCTCCTGATTTCAAATCGCAAGTAGGTTTTTGATCGCTTCCATATAGATCAGTACCGCTTCTTCCATACCGGAGACCAGGATAAATTCATCGGCTCCGTGGATGCGGTAGTCAATTCCCTCTTTTTCAGGTCCGAAGGCTATGATGTTTTTGAGGGATTTTGCGTAAGTGCCGCCTCCGATGACCATTGGTTTGTGCTCGGTATCGCCGGTCACATCTGTGTAAGCTTTGTAAAGAGCATTTACCAGCGGAGATTCTCTTGGGAAGAATAACGGGGCAACAATCTGTGTGATCTCAATACGACCGTTTTTATCTTCCAGTCTGTCCTGGCACATTTTGCGGATATCGGTCTCATTAAGAGTTACCGGAACACGGATATCGATGGTACAGGAAATGACACCGTTTTCTGTTTTTACGATTCCGTTGCATAACGTCAGATCGCCGTATTCATCTGCAAATTTCAGACCAATGCCGGAGCCGTCACATGCAGTGCCGATATGGGAGTTATAGAATTCTACAAAGTCATCTTCAAAGCCTGCTTCTGCCAGGCATTCAAAGGTTACTCCTGCAGCATTGACACCGAGATGAGGAGTGCTGGCATGGGCCGGAACACCTTTGGCGTAGATGGTGAGTCTGCCATTTTCTTCGTTTACCTTATATTCCTGGAGCTTCGTCCGGGAAAGTGCGGATTCCAGTTTTTCCTTCAGACCGTCCTCATCGGGAACAACGGTTGTACAGGTGTCACACATTGCATTGGATACAAAACCGCCGTTTATGGAGATGATCCGGGTGTTTTTTGAGCAGGCGATCATGGCAAGCTGGCCTTTTTCGCCGTGGATACATGGGAAGCTGGCATCCGGTGTGAAACCGCAGGAAAGCTCTTCTGCTACCTGATTGTAGTGAGCCATACATTTGGAACCTGTTTCCTCGTTGCAGCCCATGATCAGGCGGACTCTTTTGTTCAGCTTCACGCCGTGATCGCGGAGAAGCTTCATAGCATAGAGCGCTTCCAGGATAGGGCCCTTGTCATCAGTGGTCCCGCGGCCGTATACATGATCGCCTTCACGGGTAAGGCGGAACGGATCGTAGGTCCAGTCTCCGCCTACAGGAACGATATCCAGATGACCGGCGATGCCGACGATCTCATCGCCCTCGCCCATTTCGGCATAACCACAGTAGTTATCCAGGTTTACGGTTTTAAAGCCAAGTTCTTCGGCGATCTTCAGTCCCTCTTTCAGGGCTTTTGCAGGGCCCTCACCAAATGGCTTTCCCTCGGAAGGGGTACCGAGCTGGGAGTCAATGGCAACCAGTCTGCCAAGATTTGTGAGCATTTCTTCTGATAATGCGTGGATTTCTTCTTTAATATCCATATTGATTTCCTCCTGTTTACAGCGTTCCGGAAAGTGACAGGATGGAACGCTGGTGTTATGAGCTCTATTATAGCATAGATTGTAATGAACGGCAGAGTAGATTTTTACCTGTTGAAGACGTATCGATCCATTCGGCGGAAGGCTTCCTCTATGCGGGAACGGGGTGAGGCCAGATTCATTCTCAGGTGACAGGAACCGAAAAACATCCTGCCGTCCTGGATGGCAACACCGACATCCCAGCAGGCTTTTTCCACATCCTCGATTGTTTTGCCATGGGCGGCACACCAGTCGGTGCAGTCGGCAAAGAGCATGTAGGTGCCTTCAGGCCTGGAAACGTTGACACCCTTAAAGTGCCGGTCAATGTAATCACAGGCAAAGTTTACATTTCCGCTTAGTACTTCGCATAGTTCATCGGTCCATTCATAGCCCTCAGGCTGATAAGCGCCAAGCAGAGCGTGCATGGACAGAACATTCATCATATTATAATGGCTCAGACTGGACTCTTTCAAAATACGATCCCGCCACCAGCTGTTGTATACAATGTGATAGCTGCCAACAAGTCCTGCAAGATTAAAGGTTTTGGATGGAGCGTAGAAGGCTGCTGTACGCTGGCGGGCATCTTCACTGACGGACTGGCTGGGGATATGCTTATGGCCGTTCAGGATGAGATCAGACCAGATCTCGTCTGAGATGACATAGACATCATGTTTTCGGTAAAGCTCCATGGCTTTTTCCAGCTCCCAACGCTCCCACACGCGTCCGCAGGGATTATGCGGATTGCAGAGAATGGCAGCGTGGATCTTCTTTTCCCGGAGTTGTTTCTCCATGTCTGCATAATCCATTCTCCATATGCCGTTTTCATCTCTTACCAGCGGAGAATGTACGGCCTCGTAGCCGTTGTTTTTCAGACTTTTGGTGAAGCCTATGTATGTCGGGCTGTGAACCAGGACGTTATCACCGCGGGAGCAGATGCAGTTCAGTGCACTGATAACTCCGCCCAGAACGCCATTTTCGTAGCCAATGTGTCTGGGCTTCAGACCGGTGACACCGTGACGTGTTTCCTGCCAGCGGATGATGGCCTTATAATATTCCGGCGTGGCTTCGAAGTAACCGAAGGTCGGGTGACTGGCCCGTTCGATGATTGCCTGCTGTATGGTAGGTACAGTAGGGAAGTTCATGTCTGCTACCCACATCGGGATGGCATCGAAGCCTTCTTTCGGCGGGGCAGGAGAGAAACCATCGCCCTTCAGGCCGTCTACTGCGATGGAATCTCTGCCATGCCGGTCAATGATGGAAGTGAAGTCATATTTCATATGGATACTCCTTCTGAAAAATTCTATTTGCTTCACCTTATCATATTTTTCGGGGAGAGGCAATTCCTTTCCATTTCAGTATGATGTTCCGAACCCTTCAGATCCTTCTGGCATATGCTAAAATCAGAAGTCGAAAAAGGAGTATCTGCATGAAAAATAAAAAATGGATCGCATTGGCGGTGGCAGTCATGCTGGCGGTGACGGCGCTGCCGATGACAGTTTTTGCATCAAAGAAAGATAAGGAAGATGAGAAATTGAGCAAAGTTACTTTAAATGAGGTAGCACATTCTGTTTTCTATGCACCCCAGTATGTTGCAATCGAGAAGGGATATTTTGCGGAGGAAGGTCTGAATCTGACACTGGTAACGGGATTCGGAGCGGATAAAACAATGACTGCTGTTATTTCCGGTGAGGCAGATATTGGATTTATGGGCGCAGAGGCATCTGTTTATGCTTATCAGGAGGGAGCCACGGATCCTGTCGTAAATTTTGCACAGTTAACCCAGCGTGCGGGGAATTTTCTTGTGGCAAGAGAAGAGATGCCTGATTTCAAGTGGGAGGATCTGAAAGGAGAGAAGGTTCTTGGCGGTCGTAAGGGTGGCGTACATATAATTATGTAAATTATGAGACGCTTGTGATTTTGTGTAATTGGGTGGATGGGATGAATAGTGCGAAGAATGTATAAAAGAAGTGGCGGAAATACCAGTAATGATATTTCCGCCGTTTTACAACTCTGAATATCCGATTCAGAGCTACTTTGTATTTATATAATACTGCATGGATTACTTACCGTCAATAAAGAAGGAGCCAGATTGTCCCGACTCCTCCAAGTATATGTCCGCAAACACATACCCCAATTACTATCTATAATATCTATAAAAATAAAATATGCAAGAGGGTTAAATGTAATTTTTTAGGTGTGCTGCATTTTGGATAGAAGATGAGGTTTGCGTTGCTTTTAAAAAAAATACAAAGCAAAATGGACAGGATTATGATATAATCATTAAGTACAATTTTGTTTATTATTATTGAGTTAGAGGAGAATATATTAAGATGAGGAGTCGAAAGAAAAGGATAGCAGTTTTTCTTGTGGTTGCATTGTTTATTGGTATTGCGTGCCCATATAATCAAAGAGAAATAAAAGAGATGAAAGCAGTTGAAAATAATGTTTCTTATAAAGATGGAGATGAAATACAGCCGCTTTCTGTTGATTTGTCTGGGCAAAAAAACGGTGGTGACGGGAGGTGACATAGTAATTGAAATGTCAGAGGAGATGCTTAATAGAGAAACGGCAAAATATTATTCTTCCGTTGAGTTTACCTATCAATTAAAGTTAAAAGATGAGCAATCAAGAGTTACGGAAAACGTGAGTGAAGAAGAATGGTATTATGATTACATTAGTTGTAGCATTGGATATCGAGAGACCTATCAGGAGACTACAGATTTTATGGCTGATAACGCTTCAAAAAACAAGCGTAAACAGCGTGTATCATTAGGTGAAATGAATTGTGTTAAGTGGGGGAAATATTTAAATGGTGAATTAAATCCATATAAATTTTATTTCCATATTTCGATTGCGAACTATTATCATAGTTCTAGGAATGCAAATTACTACTGGCCACGTGAAGTTGAAGAATTAGAAATAACATCTATAATGTTTATTCCTTATGAGAATGTACATTATGGTGAATCAACGCCATCGCCAATTCCGTCGACCACTCCCGTAAAAACCATGCCTACGCCATATCCGACAAGTTCGTCGGGTATTGATAAGTCTTATAAGACGGGGGCAGTAAGAAATTATCAAGTGGATTTATTACGTTATCAAACAAGCTTTCATAAAAATTGGATTTATTTTGATTTAAAGGACGAATTAAATGAGAATTGGTATCGGGTGGAAAATTATAAGGAAGTAAAAATTCGATACCGGATTCAATATAAAGATAAGGAAGAAAATTCTTGGGGGAAATAACATAATGGATTCGATTAAATTTGTTATACAAACCAATTTAGAAGAACTAGATGGATATTCAGATGCAGTAATTAACTATAAAGGTGTAGAAGCAAATAAGCCATTGTATCAATATAGACCATGTGAGAAAAAAAGAATTGGAAGCTGTCATGCCGCTTTCTTTTACATATACAACAGAGTGGGGGCAGGAAATCGAACATGCGATTCCAATTGTGGGAATTACGATACAACCATTAACGACGTGGCCAGAAGATTTAGATTCTCTTACGGTTACCGGAATTGAATTTGTGC
>ENA-OQDT01002013-OQDT01002013.1-human-gut-metagenome-genome-assembly--contig:-NODE-2013-length-10873-cov-3.457845_pt1 | contig 10873 bp, 11 predicted proteins | sample MGYA00242786_ERZ504617 | MGnify/ENA primary metagenome ERZ504617 (study PRJEB26092, sample SAMD00036337) | human gut metagenome | host: Homo sapiens | study: EMG produced TPA metagenomics assembly of... | reverse complement strand
ATAATGAAAAAGAAGCAGCTGAACCGGTGCATAGGGAAGCATGACACCCACCTTGGGATTCCCGGGTGCAATGCTCTCACAAAGCCCTGTTTCTCCCGGCAGCTTATCCAATAGCAGGATCGGCTTCTGATGCCCGGTAAGGATCTTCTCCTGCTCCTCACTGACCTGACAGATTTCCTTCACAGCTTCCATATCCTGTGCCATCACTGCAAAAGGCTTCACCGGACGCCGTTTTCGCTGCCGCAGACGCTGTACAGCCGCCTCACTGGTAGCATCACAGCAAAGGTGAAAACCACCGATCCCCTTGATAGCCACGATCCCGCCGGAAGCAATGATCTTCCTCGTATAAGTGATGGCCTCCCGTCCCCGTTCCTTTCTTCCCGCCAGGTATACCTCCGGGCCGCAGTCATTGCAGCACACCGGCTGGGCGTCATAGCGTCTAGTGTCCGGATTATGGTACTCATCCGCACAGGAGGGACACATGGGAAATTCCTTCATACTGGTCCGTTCACGGTCATAAGGAAGCGAATCCAGGATCGTCAGTCTCGGACCGCAGCAGGTACAGTTGATAAAGGGATGAAGATACCGCCTGTTTTCCGGATCAAACATCTCCGCCTTACATTCATCACAGATCGCGATATCCGGGGAGACAAAGATCTCACCCTTTGTCTTCTCACTTTCGATGATATCAAACTGTGTAAATTTCTCCGGCTCCCCCACCGGTTCTTCAAGAAGCTTCAGGATAGCTGCACGCTTCGGCGGCTTATTCCCGATATCTGCGATAAAGGCATCCACATCCTGCTGCTTACCCTGAGCAAAAATCTCCACATAAGGTCCTTATTGGACACACTGCCACGGATTCCTCTTGCCATAGCATGACGGCTCACCGTAGGGCGAAATCCCACTCCCTGTACGATCCCGTAAACACGAATCATTTTCGTAATTTCCTGCTCCATATGTTTCTCCATTCCCTGCAGCTGTTTCCACTGATCCGGCTGCAGCATGCATGTAACTTTATGTCCTGCTCTTATGGCCTACCTGCATTTTCCGGATACCGCAAAATGCACTGTATCTACAAACACTCCTGAAAAAGCCTTTGTCATCCGCTTCATACATGGATCTGCAAAGATCACGTAATATCCACCCTTTTCTGCCAGCTCCATGTAATCTTCCTCATCCCTTAATGACACATCGCCCTCCTCCAGGAGATCTTTTTCCATGGAAAACCAGCTTGCCACGGTGATCTCTCCGTCCGCACCACGTTTCCGGAGCTCCTCTCTTATAGTACCGGCTATCACCTGCTGCTGCACGATGAGAATCTTTTTTCCTGCATAGTCCATATCAGGAACCAGCTCTTCCGCCAGAGGATATCCCACCTCATAAGGTGTTCCGAAGGTTTTCTCCAGATATCTGGCACATTTCAGTGCCGCAGGAGAAACCACGATATTTTTTTCCGCAGAGGAGGCTTTTTTACCTCATCAAGCCCGTCTCCCATTCCATAGCAGACGGCTCTCTGTCCTCTGGTACGGAACTTTTCACGGATCTTATCTGCTGCTTTCAGGTCACTGACATCCTGAGGTGTCATTCCGAGAACTCCTGTCTTACCAGCCTCCACAGGCAGCTTTTCCCGGGCAAAGGCTTTAAAAAGCTCCAGATAAGCCTTTCGCTCTCCCGCATCATAAAGCTCCATTCCGTTGGTATTTACCGCAAGCACCGGAAGATCTGTTTTCTTCTCGCACATCCGCCGCAGTGCCTGATGATCCGTTCCGATCACAGCCGGTACCGGTGTTCCGACAATGGCTGCAAATCCTGCCTCCACCTTTTCTGCCGCATCCACAAGCTTGGCAACCAGGCGGTCATCCCGTCCCAGGATGGCATCCATATCCCGAAGTCCTGCACTGAATACCGCACTTTTCTGTTCAAACCATCTTGGTTCATCAAAGCCGCAGACATTTCCCGCACATCCTCCTGCATCACAGATCACGATGATCCCGCCAAGCTCATACAGCACTGACACGGCTCCGGACTGATCTGGTGCAAAGGGTGTCAGATATTTCCGAAGTCCTCTCATACCTTTTCTCCCTTCTGCAAAACTTTCTCTGTCAGTGTCTCAAACAGCCTGCGTACCCCTGCATAGCCATAGGGCTGCCGATCCTGATTCCACACTGCATTTGGCTGATCCCGGTGATAATATCCTGCATCCTTTCCTATAGTGAGGTTCACTCCGCTCCCGGACGGATCGTAATACAGCATGGTGGGTTCCATATTGGAAAAAACCTTTGTATCCGGACTCAATTCCGCAAGATGCCGTATATATACAAAATTCTCGGCTGTGATAGTTCCGTAGATCTCCGGCACCCGGAAACCATACCTCACCAGGGCCAGGGCCAGCTCAAAGGGATCTCCGTTCATGCACTCCCCTACAGCAAAAGACGCATCCGGACAGACTTCCCGGAATCTTTCCACTGCCTCTTCTGCTGCTTTTTTATACACTCTCTGATCAAAAGAGACTCCAAGAACCTGTCCCAAGGCACGATACTGATTTTCGATCTTATCTGTCTGGTAGAGCCTCCGAAGCTCAATAAAAGGAATCTTCAGCCGGTCATGAAAATCCTCCGCTGCAAACCTTGCTTCCGGATGAAGCACCAGATTAAAATTGGCCTGTGACATAGTCTGATATTCTTCATAATCCTTACATCTTGAGATCTCATGGATGGTCTTTACGCCTGCCTGCTGCAGCAGCTCATAAATCTCACAGTCATCAACCAGCGGCGAAAAAAATCCCAGAAGATTGACCACATTTCCCTTTTTCTTCTGTGGATCAAGGAGGGAGTATAAGGACTGGCGCACATGGACCATAGGCGGCTTTCTGCCCTCACGTGTCAGTGCGTACATGTAACAGGGGCGCACCGGAATATCCACCTTCTCCTCTGCTTTCCGGCAGACACGTTCCATATCCGTTCCCAGAAGTGCATCCACACAGGTGATACAGATCATCACCACAGACGGCTTCTTCTCACAGCAGTCGCAGATTTCTTTTACCGCTTTCGGGATCTTTTTCAGATGACGGCCTGTAACAATATCTGTCTCGTCCATCATCAGATAAAAAAATCGATCATTGTACTCCGGCATGGAGCTGATAAGAGAAGTATTTCTTCCGCAGCATCCCGGTGCCACGATCAGCATAATGGAATCCGGCACTGCAAGCCCGGCCCGCTTTACGCCAAAGCCCTCCGCTCCCGGAGAGTTAAATGCCAGAGTTGCCGGAGAGCTGTAGATCAGATGCTTCCCGGAGATCATCTGCGGAGGGATCATTTCCAGCCCGCCCCGGGCCAGTTCTTCTGCAGTTGCAAAATATGCTTTCTTTTTCATATATCCTCCTTCTCCGTTTCTTCACTTTCCAACAGCTTCCCCGCCAGTGCAAAAAATTTCTCACTGATCTCAGAATTCTCGTCTCCCTCGATCACCGTTTTGCCCTGATCCTCCCATCGGATGATCTCGTCACTTCTCGGGATCTCACCCACGATCGGGATATTATTTTTTTCTGCAAAAGCATTTACTTTTTCCGTTTCATTCTCCACATTCCTGTGATTCAGCACGATCCCGAAGATCCTCGCATAGCTTCGATCCTCAAAATTCCGCACAGCGCTGGAAATATTATTGGCTGCATAGAGTGCCATTTTCTCTCCGGATGTAACAATGAGTACTTTTTTCCGCATAGCCCTCCCGGATCGGTGCCGCAAAACCGCCGCATACTACATCCCCAAGAACATCGTAAAGCACTACATCCGGCTTCCAGGTCTCAAAAAGCTTCAGATCCTCCAGAAGCTGAAAGGTTGCGATGATACCTCTGCCTGCACAGCCAAGTCCCGGCGTGGGGCCGCCGGTCTCAATGCAGAGGACTCCACCAAAGCCCTCCTTTGAAATATCCTCCAGCTTTTCCGGCTCCTCATCCTCTTCCCGCATATAATTCATTACCGGCCGCAGAGGTTCTCCCCCAAGAAGATTGATGGTGGAATCCGCCTTGGGATCACAACCGATCTGGATCACTCTCTTCCCCATGGCTGCAAAAGCCGCCGCCAGGTTGGACGTCACTGTAGACTTTCCGATACCGCCCTTTCCGTATACTGCTACCTTCAGCATAAAATCCTCCCTAATTCATTCTGTCCGCTCCCGCAGGTATTTTTCATAAAAAAAAGCTCTTTCACGCACAAGGTGAAAGAGTCCCGTATTCCGTTCACAAAACATAGTCAGGCGGATATTCGCGATCCGCATTTGCTGCTTGTTCATAACCGAATAACTGCTTCGCAGCTGATTCGGTTAAGCTGTGCCGGATGAACAACGATTCCTGCTCGGATATTCCTTGCCGTCAAAGTCTGTTTCCTGCTGTATTTTGTTTTAATGCCTCATCCGGATAGAAAGAAAATATTTCATTCCGTCTGAATTTTTCTGTTTTTATTATACAATGGTGTACATTAGTGAGTCAATTGCAACTCTGACTTTTTATACAAAAAAAGACCTCCGGGCGAAATATTTTTAAGCATTTCGCCGAGAAGTCTCTTCTCTGATCTGCCGGCTCAGAAGCCGCGGCAAAGTTATTCTTATGATAAAGCTTTACTGGATAGAAACTACGTGATATCCTCTGTCTTCCACTACCTTCTTAAGCTCTTCGTTGGAGATCTCTCTGTCGTAGGAAACCACTGCCTCACCTTTTTTCAGGCTTACTTTTGCTGCCGCACCGTCAATGCGGTTGATCGCTCTTGTGACGCTGGCCACACAGTTCTCACAGTGCATGCCTGTGATCTTCATGGTTTTCTCACCCAGCTTGGTTCCATCCAGCTTCTTTTTCGGGATCTCCGGCTTGCTGCCGCCTCCGCAGCAGGCGCCTTCGCCCTTCAGATGTTTATATGCGCCTTTTCCGGCAAACAGCATAATGATGATACAACGATGACAACAATTGCATTTGCCATGATTTCTTTCCCTCCTGGTTACTTATGCATTCCACTACAGCCGGAGCAGCCGGAACAATGACCGGAGCAGCTGCCGCCACAGCCACCTGTACGTGTATTACCGGCACAGCCGACACAGCTGAGCCCCTGTTTCTTTCTTGAATAGAGATAGCTGATCACAAATACGCCATATGCGATCACCAGTGCCAGTACAATAATATCCGCTATCATACTCATATCTGTCACCCTTTCTTTCGCTGTACAGCCGGTAAACTGCTGCCAGCCTCTGATGAATACGTTTGTAAAAAAACTCCATATTTTTTCAGGCTTTATTATAGCACAGAAGACCGGGTATTTACATCCCCGGTCTCCTGCATTTCTTATCATATGTACCGGATCGTTGTTGTATGACCGGTTTTCAATTACTCTGCTGCCTGTACAGATCTCTTTGTAACATCGTTCTGGTTCTTGTACGGATCTGGTCTGAACAGAAGGAAGAGCAGGATCGCTACAAGGATCAGCGCTACGATCGTTCCAATTCCGAAGGAACCGGCACCTGTGACAACAAGACCGATCTGATATACACAAAGTGTTACAACATAAGCAAAAATATTCTGGAAAAGAATCGCAAACCAGAACCATTTTCTGGACTGCATCTCATGTGCCATTGTAGAAATAGCTGCAAGGCACGGAGAGTCAAGCAGGTTGAACAGCAGGAAAGAAAATGCTGCTACTGCTGTTGGGAACCATGCTTTGATCGCTGCACCAACGATCATGGTATCCTCTGCATCATCACCAGCTACGTTTGCAAGAACACCCATTGTACTTACGATAGACTCTTTTGCGGAGAATCCGGAGATGGAGGCTGCTACCGGCTGCCATTTACCAAATCCAAGAGGTGCAAAGATCGGAGCAAGGATACCGCCAAGGATAGCCATGATACTGTCGTTGCTGTCCTCAACAAATCCGATTCCGCTTCCTGTATTTCCGATGCTGGAAAGGATCCACATGATAACTGTTGCAAGGAAAAGAATGGTACCGGCTTTGATGATGAAGCCTTTCAGTCTCTCCCAAACGTGAAGCAGAACTGTCTTTACAGACGGAATGTGATACTGTGGAAGCTCCATTACGAACGGAGCCGGTTTACCGGAGAACGGTTTTGTTTTCTTCAGAATGATAGCAGATACAAGAACTGCTACAACACCGATAAAGTACATCAGTGGTGTGATGAAACCAGCAGCTACGTAGTCACCGGTTGCATAAGCGGTCATGATACCACCCATAAGAGCGATAACAGGAAGCTTGGCACCACATGGGATAAATGTCGCTGTCATAATTGTCAGACGACGGTCATTATCTGCCTCGATCGTTTTGGAAGCCATGATTCCAGGGATTCCACAGCCGGAGGAGATAAGAAGCGGGATAAAGCTCTTTCCGGAAAGTCCGAAATGACGGAATACACGGTCCATGACGAATGCGATACGAACCATATAACCGCAGTCTTCAAGGATGGAAAGGAACAGGAACAGGATTGCCATCTGCGGAACAAATCCAAGCACTGCACCAAGACCACCGATGATACCATCTGATACAAGGCTTACCAGCCAGTCAGCAACACCGGCATTGCCGAGTCCATCCGATACAACACTCTGGATGGTTCCCACAAAGCTGTCGTTTGTCCAGTCTGTTACCATGGTACCAACTGTTGTTACAGATACATAATAAACGATGAACATGGTAAGGATAAAGATCGGAAGACCGAGAATACGGTTTGTTACGATACGGTCGATCTTATCGGAAACTGTCATCTTATTTCCGCTTCTCTTAACATTTGCGGAAACAACCTTCTGGATGTACTGATATCTTCCGTCAGTTACGATACTTTCTGTATCATCATCCTCTGCCTTCTCAAGATTGGAAGCGATCTCCTCAATCCTGGACTGTGCAGAAGCCGGGAGGCTCAGTCCTTCTTTTACCTTGCTGTCTCTTTCAAGAAGCTTTACTGCATACCATCTTCTGTTCTCCTCAGAGATCTTTGCAGGAACAAGGCCCTCGATCTCGTTTACAGCCTTCTCAACTGCTTTCGGAAATTCCATCTGCTTCGATGGTACTCTGTGCTGGTTTGCACATTTGATCGCCTCATCAACAACCTCTTTAAGGCCTGTTCCCTTAAGAGCAGATGTCTCAACGATCGGGCATCCAAGTGCGGAACTTAAGCCTTTTACATTGATATGGATGTTATTCTTCTTCAGAAGATCCACCATATTAAGAGCGATAACAACTGGGATACCGATTTCAAGAAGCTGGGTTGCAAGATACAGGTTTCTCTCGATGTTTGTTGCATCCACAAGATCGATGATCACATCCGGTTTCTCATTCAGAAGGTAATCACGGCTGACAACCTCCTCAAGTGTATACGGGGAAAGTGAATAGATACCCGGAAGGTCTGTTACCGTTACATCCTTCTGGTTTTTCAGTTTGCCCTCGTTTTTTCTCTACAGTAACACCTGGCCAGTTACCAACGTACTGGTTTGCGCCTGTAAGAGCATTGAACATTGTAGTCTTACCACAGTTCGGGTTTCCGGCAAGAGCTATTGTTACAGACATTTTGCATCCTCCTTTTTTCAGGTCAGAGCCTGACGCTCTGTCATTTTTCGAAGCTTATTTTACTTTACTTCCACACATGCTGCGTCATGCTTACGCAGAGAAAGCTCATAGCCTCTGATGGTGATCTCAACCGGATCTCCAAGAGGAGCTACCTTTCGGATATAAACCTCGCTGCCTTTTGTGATTCCCATATCCATGATACGACGCTTGTAAGCCGGGTCGCCGGTTATCTTGGAAACAACTACTGTAGAACCTACTGCTGCATCACGTAAAGTCATTTCTCTTTTCCTCCCTGTTCATATTCCAATTCCTAATCTATCCTCAACTGCGCCTTCCGCAGTCTGGGGCAAATCCACTACCGGTCACTGCCACGCAGTCCGGTCACACCATAATGTGTCTGGCCATTTCTTTGTTGACTGCTACTCTGGAATCCTTGACATTTACGATCAGATTGCCGTCAAACTGGGAAATAACTGTCACTTCCGCATTCTCAACAAAACCAAGGCCTGCAAGAAATCTTCTTGTATCCTCCGCTCCGGAAATACGCTTGATCGTGCCAGTATCACCTGACTGTAAAAATAAAATCGGCTGCATGGAATCCCTCCGTTTCCTTCTATTAATTAACTCGATCTAATTAGTCAGCCCTAACTCATAGGTTAGTTTATACTAAGTTTTTTCGAATGTCAATCCCCTAAATGAAAAAAGTTAATCAAGATTAAGTTTTTATAAACAAAATATAAAAAAGTTCCTGCATTCTGAGGTACTTCTGTCTGGCAGAAGGTTACCTCTCCTTTGCAGGAACTCTGTTCTGATTCTTTTTTCTGTTTGCAGCCTGTTAAGCTAAAAACCCCTTTCGGAACTTTTTCTTTCTTCCGTGCTGCTCATATTTTATCTCTTAGTGGATCTGATCATCCAGCAGCTTCAGGATCAGATTCTCCGTTTCATTGATTCCGTAGCTTGCACTGTTGATACAGAGATCGTAATTATCCGGCTTGCCCCACTGAGCTCCGCCGTAAAAATTGTAATACCGTCTGTGCTGGCTGTCCATCTTCTTCAGGAAACGGACTGCCTGCTTCATATTCATCTTCCTTACATCCATAACATGCTGCACACGGATAGCAAAAGGAGCTGTGATAAACAGACTGATATGTGGAATGTGATTGTTTTTGAGGATTGCATCCGCACACCTTCCCATAATGATGCAGTCCTCTTTTGAGGCCAGATCGCAGATCAGGTCACTCATGTTAAAGAATACCGCATCCTGTTTCGGAAGACCATGGTAACGGTTGAATTCCCGGAACCAGCCCTTGAGATCAAATTTATGCTTCTTCTCATATTTATTGAAATCCGCAAAATATTCCGCATCGTTGACCGCGCCCTTTTCCGCCTCAAGACGCCTTAATACCTGATCAAAGATCTCCACATCATAATAGTTGATCCGAAGCTTGTCTGCCAGTCCGAAACCGATATCATTACCGGCACTTCCCTGTGTACGGCTGATGCAGATGACCAGATGGTCATTCTCAGAGATTTTTTCCCTGCGCTTGATCATATGATTCAGCGCCACACGTTCCTTATCCATGATATCCGTAGCAACAAAAGTCTCCGGCAGCGTCAGGATCTCCTGAAAGATCTCATCATATTTCTTCATGAGACGGCTTTTTTCTTCTTTATCCTTGATGGTCCTGGCCATGTTACTGATCAGTGCCATCTCGCTTCGAAGAAGATGTCCGTCCGGTTTGGTATACATCAGAGCACTTAAGTTCCGGATAGTGCCTTCTCTGTCACCGGTGAAGGTACGTCCAAGGGAAGATCCTACGCTTTCATAAACCTCGCCATCCAGTTCATAAAGTCTGGTGGCAAGCTCTCTGCATTTCTCTCGAATGTTATTATCCTGCATATTGATCCTCCTCCCTTATAAAAAGAATACCAGCATATCGATGATGAACATCGGTACCAGGAAACAAATGGACCATGCCATATATCCGAAGAAGGACGGCATGTTGATACCATTTTCGTCAGAAAGTGTCTTGACCATAAAGTTCGGAGCATTGCCGATATATGTATTGGCGCCCATAAATACAGCACCGCAGGAAATCGCAGAAAGAAGCTTTACAGGAACTGTTCCCAGCGTTGTTGCGATTCCGTTTGTAAATCCAAGAGTTCCTGCTGTTGTCAGAAATACCAGATAGGTCGGTGTATTATCCAGGAAACTGGACAAAGCTCCGGTCGCCCAGAACATCTGGTACGGCTCGGTGATACCAAGATTCGGTCCTACTGCTTTCAGAAGCATCAGGGCCGGCTGCATGGTGATAAAAATACCGATGAAAAGTACTGCAACCTCCTTGATCGCACCCCAGGTAAAATGGTTCCGCACACGGATTTTTTTATCCGTTGTCTTAAAGGACAGAAATGCAGCTGCCAGGATCAGGACGATCTCAATGATCGACGGGAAGCTTAAAGTAACCTCACCGAAAATATGAAGCCCCTTTACATTTCCGGCTGCATCCTGGAATGCAGACATACCGGGAAGCATTCCACTTAAGATAACACCCACAACGATCATCACAAGGAAGATGATATTATGAAGACCCTCGATCTTAAACTCGGTACCCGGTTTGCTGATATCCGGTTTACGTCCCTCTGCGATATCCTTCTTGTAAGAGCGCATATCCAGATGATAGAACACAAACAGAAGGATCACCATATTAAAGATCAGTACCGGAAAAAGATGAAGGCTCCAGAAAAACGGAACTCCTCGCATGAAGCCCATCAGAAGCGGCGGATCACCGATCGGTGTCAGGCAGCCACCCATGTTGGATACCATAAAGATGAAAAAGATCATAATATGACCCTTTCTCTTTCTCCAGGAATTCATTTTGATCACCGGACGGACCATCAGCATGCTGGCTCCGGTAGTTCCGATACAGCTGGAAAGCAGGGTTCCCAGTGCAAGAAGTCCTACATTTACTCTTGGCGAGCCCGCAAAATCACCCTCAACTGTAATGTTACCGGATACACAGAACAGTCCGAATAACAGGATGATAAATGTAAGATAGTCATTGATCACGCACTCCAGTACTGTTTCCGCAGTTTTTCCGGTACCGTAAACAACTGCAAACGGAATGATCATAAGAACGATCCAGAATGCAACCACAATGGGCTGATGTGACTCCCACCACTCACCCTTTACCAGCGGCATCACTGCAACACACAGAAGAAGGCCCGCAAAAGGGATACAAAGCCACACCGGCACACCTGATCCTGTCCCACCGTTTCCGGCTGCCCATACACCCACAGGACATGCCAGAAATACT
>ENA-OQDT01002012-OQDT01002012.1-human-gut-metagenome-genome-assembly--contig:-NODE-2012-length-10873-cov-3.942583_pt1 | contig 10873 bp, 10 predicted proteins | sample MGYA00242786_ERZ504617 | MGnify/ENA primary metagenome ERZ504617 (study PRJEB26092, sample SAMD00036337) | human gut metagenome | host: Homo sapiens | study: EMG produced TPA metagenomics assembly of... | reverse complement strand
GAAGTGAAATATGAAGAAATCCTGAGGGGACAGCCGGGTAAAATCCTGACAACAACAGATGCCAGGGGTGTGGAAATTGATAAATTGGGTGAGACAAGGGAAAAACCGATAGAGGGGAAAAGCCTGATGATCAGCCTTGATGTAAATATTCAGGAATTTGCGCAGCAGTCAGCTTTGAAAGTAATGGAGGAAAAGCAGGCAGAACGTGTATCTATCCTGCTGATGAATCCACAGAACGGCGAAATATATGCATGTGTCAATGTGCCGGAATTTGACCTGAATGATCCTTTTACCCTGACAGATGATCTGAATATGCAGTTAAATGAATCCGGGATAACAATACCGTCGGAAGATCACAATGAACAAAGTGAACTGGCAGTGCAGACTGCATCAGGAAAAACAAATACAGAAAGAAAGCAGGAATTACTGAATCAGATGTGGAGAAATCCCTGCCTGAATGATACTTATGAACCGGGCTCTACATTTAAAATCATCACCATGGCAGCCGGACTGGAGGCTGGTGTTGTTTCACCTGGGGACCGTTTTTATTGTCCCGGATATAAAGTGGTGGAGGATCGCAGAATCCACTGTGCAAAAAGAACAGGACATGGATCCCAGAATTTTGTGGAAGGTGCACAGAATTCCTGTAACCCTGTGTTTATAGAGGTGGGGCTTCGCCTTGGGGTAGAACGTTATTATAAGTATTTCAGACAGTTTGGACTTCTGGATAAAACCGGGACAGATCTTCCGGGAGAGGCAGGAACTATTATGCATCAGAAGAAAAATATGGGAGAAGTGGAACTGGCAACGGTTTCTTTTGGACAGTCTTTTCAGATTACGCCTGTTCAGCTGGCTGCAACAGTAAGTTCACTTATAAACGGAGGCAGACGGGTGACACCGCATTTTGGAGTCGCAGTGTTAAATCCTGACAGAACAGAGGGTGAGAAACTGATTTTTCCGGTAAAGGAAGGAATTGTCTCTGAAGAGACTTCGAAGGAAATAAGAGAAATCCTGGAAACAGTAGTATCTCAGGGCTCCGGAAAAAATGCAAAATTGAAGGATATGCCATCGGTGGAAAACTGCCACTTCTCAGACACTGCCAAGAAGTGCAAATCGTTATATTTCCTCTTTTTTGGGATTTGCACCTGCAGAAGATCCGCAGATACTGGGACTGTGTATTATTCAATGATCCGAAAGGAATCTATTATGGAGGATCAGATAGCTGCACTGTGATACGATGGTATTTTTGAGAATATCCTGCCATATCTTAGGAATTGAAAAAAGTGATGATTTCTGATTTTTCTGCAGAAAGGCAATTAGGGAAATTCCGCAGGCAGGGTTGATAAATAAGCAAAAAAGCCTTATACTAAAAGAAATCTGAAAGTGAAAAAACTTTCAGGAAAAAACGAAAGAATGAATGAGGTGTAAGATGGAATTTCAAGTTGTAATCCTGTGCTGAGTTTCTTTTGCAATTCAGCGTTGTATTAGGACCGGTCATCATTCCTTTCTTCGGAGATCTGAAGATGGGCCAGACAGAAAGAACAGAGGGCGTACAGTCCCATTTAAAGAAAGCAGGAACACCTACAATGGGTGGAGTGATCTTTCTGATCGCCACAGCGATAACTGCATTATTTTATGTAGGGGATTATCCGAAGATCATTCCGGTACTGTTCCTGACTCTTGGATTTGGAATTATCGGATTTCTGGATGATTATCTGAAGGTTGTGCTGAAACGCTCAGACGGACTGCTGCCATGGCAGAAATTTTTACTTCAGGTAGTTCTGACTGCGATTTTTGTATTTTATATTGTTAAGTATACAGATATCTCACTGACTATGAGAATCCCATTCTGGAGCGGACATTTCCTGAATCTTGGATGGCTGGCAGTTCCGGTTCTTTTCTTTGCTGTGATCGGTACTGTGAATGGAGTTAATTTTACGGATGGTCTGGATGGTCTTGCTTCCAGTGTGACTCTGATCGTTGCAGTATTTTTTACAGTAGTTTCTATTGGAATGAAATCGGGGATCGAGCCGATCACAGGTGCAGTTGTGGGAGGTCTGATGGGATTTCTGTTGTTTAATGTATATCCGGCAAAAGTGTTTATGGGAGACACAGGTTCTCTGGCACTGGGTGGTTTTGTTGCAGGTACGGCTTATGTGATGCAGATGCCGTTATTTATCCTGATCGTGGGTCTGATCTATCTGATAGAAGTACTTTCCGTTATCATTCAGGTAACTTATTTCAAGGCAACACATGGAAAGCGTATTTTTAAGATGGCACCGATCCATCATCATTTTGAGTTATGCGGATGGTCTGAAACACGTGTAGTTGCGGTATTCTCAGTTATTACAGCGGTTATGTGTATGGTCGCACTGCTGGCACTGTAAGATTTTGGCTAAGCAGATTTCAGCGTTATGCTGATAAAAGGGAGGAAAATTATTATGGAATTACAGGGGAAAAAAAGGTACTTGTATTCGGTTCCGGAAAAAAGCGGAATCGGAGCATCTGACCTTCTGGCAAAGGTAGGAGCATTTCCGGTTATCTATGACGGAAATGCCGAAACAGATAAAGACGCAGTTGTACATAAAACAGATGGGACATATCCGGTCACTGTATATGCAGGAGAACTTCCGAAAGAAGTACAGGACAGTCTTGATCTGGTAGTTTTAAGCCCCGGAGTGCCGACAGATCTTCCACTTGTAAAGAGTTTTTATGAGCAGGGGCTTCCGGTATGGGGAGAGGTGGAACTGGCATACAGAGTAGGTGACGGTGAAGTGCTTGCCATCACAGGAACAAACGGAAAAACTACTACAACAGCACTTCTTGGAAAAATTATGCAGGATGCACGTGAGTCTGTTTTTGTAGTCGGCAATATCGGAACCCCATATACTTCCAAAGCACTGGAGATGAAGCCAAATTCTGTAACTGTTGCAGAAATCAGCAGTTTTCAGCTGGAAACGATTGATGAGTTTGCACCAAAGGTATCTGCAATCCTGAATATTACAGAGGACCATTTGAACCGTCATCATACAATGGAAGAGTATATACGTGTGAAAGAACTGATCACTGAGAATCAGGGTACAGAAGATGTATGCGTGCTGAATTATGAAGATGAGGTTCTGCGTGAGTTTGGAAAACATCTGACTCCACGAGTGGTATATTTCTCCAGCGGACGTAAACTGGATGAGGGAATTTATCTGGATGGAAACAAAATCATCCTGAAGGACGGAGAAAAAGAAATCGAAGTAGTTAAGACAGAAGATCTGAAGCTTCTTGGAAAACACAATTTTGAGAACGTTATGGCCGCAGTTGCAATGGCTTACTACGATGGAGTATCCTTGGACAGCATCCGTAAGAGCATCTGTGAATTTACAGCTGTTGCACACAGAATCGAATATGTGACAGAGAAAAAAGGCGTTGTATATTATAATGATTCCAAAGGAACTAACCCGGATGCGGCAATTAAAGGAATCCAGGCAATGAACCGTCCGACTCTTCTGATCGGCGGCGGTTATGATAAACAGTCCGGTTATGATGAATGGATTGAGGCATTTGACGGAAAGGTACGTTATCTGGTGCTGATCGGTCAGACAAAGGAGAAAATCAAAGAAGCTGCTGAGAAACATGGTTTCCATGACATCATCCTCTGCGAAGATCTGAAAGAGGCAGTAAAGGTATGTGAGGAGAAAGCACAGCCTGGAGATGCTGTTTTGCTTTCTCCCGCATGTGCAAGCTGGGGACAGTTTGATAACTATGAACAGCGTGGAGATATGTTCAAGGAATATGTAAGAAATCTGTAGAATATCTATAAGTAAGAATTATAGCTGTCCGGCAGAGAAAGACGAAGCTGCAGTGACAGGCTATAGATAATTTTGCGGAGAAACAGATGGCGCGAAAAAGAGCGACAGATTTATCAAAAACAGATATGACGATGCTGGTACTGATAGTACTGCTTGTGATTTTTGGCCTGGCAGTATTATTCAGTTCCAGTGAATATAATGGCAGAGTACGTTTCGGCGACTCTGCCTGTTATTTTAAGAAACAGTTATTTGCCACAGCATTGGGTATGGGAGTAATGTATATGGTTTCTTCCATTGATTATCATTTTTTTCTGAGGCTGGGACCAGTGGCATATCTGATTTCAATGTTTTTGTCCGGCGCAGTACTTTTTGTAGGTCAGGAGATCAACGGCTCAAAAAGATGGCTGAATCTTGGACCTTTATCTTTTCAGCCTTCAGAGTTTGCGAAAGTTGCTGTAATCCTTTTTCTTGCATGGCAGATCGAGCGTACAAAAAAAGGCAACCAGGGGCTTTGGATTTATGTGCAGGACAATATTGACCCTGCTGCCGATCATTGGTCTTGTAGGTTCAAATAATCTGAGTACAGCGATCATTATTCTGGGGATCGGTGGAATTCTGATTTTTGTATCCAATCCGGGATATCTGGAATTTATCGGGCTTGGCAGCGCAGGTGCAGGTTTCATAGCTGTTTTTCTTGCTGCAGAGAGTTATCGTCTGGAACGTCTTGCAATCTGGAGAAATCCGGAGAAATATGAAAAAGGATTTCAGACGATCCAGGGACTGTATGCCATCGGCAGCGGCGGAATATTCGGCAGAGGATTTGGAAACAGTCTGCAGAAACTTGGATTTGTTCCGGAAGCGCAGAATGATATGATTTTTTCGATTATATGTGAGGAAATGGGAGCAGCCGGAGCTATCTTTCTGATTTTTCTGTTTGCAATGCTTTTGTGGCGGCTGGGTGTGGCTGCCATGCATGCAAAAGATCTGGCCGGAGCTCTTATCTGTTGCGGGATTATGGGGCATCTGGCTCTTCAGGTTATTTTGAATATTGCAGTGGTGACCAATACAATCCCCAATACAGGCATTACGCTGCCTTTTATCAGCTATGGAGGAACTTCGGCAGTGTTTCTTCTTGGGGAAATGGGACTTGCGATGAATGTTGGGAAATGTGACAGGATAAATTGAATTACAGGTTTCAGAATGGCGTAACATATAATAGAAAAAGCCATAAACTGTAAAGTAAGAGACTCTTTGGGAGCAAAAGGTTGGATGAAATCCATGTGACAGGTAAAGCTTCTCTCAGCGGAGAGATTTTTATACAGGGATCTAAAAATGCAGCACTTCCAATGATAGCCGCATCTCTGATGCATAGAGGACTAAGCATTCTGAGGGGATGCCCCAGAATTTCAGATGTTTTCTGTATGGAAGAGATTTTGAAAAGTCTTGGTGCAGTGACCTGGTGGGACGATCATGATCTTTATCTGGATTGTTCCCGCGCAGACGGAACAGAAATTCCTGCAGTCTATACAGGCAGAATGCGTTCTTCGATCATTCTGGCAGGTGCGGTGCTTGCAGAAACAGAAAATGCAGGATAGGGTATCCGGGCGGATGTACGATCGGGAAAAGACCAATAGATCTCCATCTTATGGCACTGAGAGCACTTGGCGCGGATGTCCGGGAAAATGCAACAGGCCTGGATGGAGAATGTGTCAGATTTGAAGGGCAGGATATTGTGTTTCCGAAATCGAGTGTGGGAGCTGCTCAACAGGCAATACTGGCAGCAGTTCTTGCAAAAGGTGTAACACATCTTTATAATTGTGCGAAAGAACCGGAGATTTTCTGGCTCTGCAGATATCTGAAAACAATGGGAGCACTGATAGAAGGAGAGGAAACCGGTGAAATTACGATCAGAGGAGTGGATGAACTGAAAAGCGGAGACTACCGTATTCCTCCGGATCGTATTGTTGCAGGCACCTATCTGTGTGCGGCTGCGGCAGCAAGAAGTAAGATTATTCTTCATAATGTACCTGTGGAGGAATTGCAGTCGTTTATGGAAGTATATCGGAAAATAGGTGGACAATATCAAGTAAATGGTGGTACACTAGAGGTCAATGGAAAGAATGCTGTCAGACCGGCTGTTTTAGTAGAAACGGAAATTTATCCGGGTTTTCCCACAGATCTGCAGGCTCCGTTGATGGCAGTACTGACAGGTGCGCAGGGACAGAGTACCATACGGGAAAATATTTTTGACCGGAGATTTGGCAGTGCTTTTCAGATGAAAAAAATGGGCGCAGATATTTCCGTAAGCGGAAACCAGGCAATCATAAGAGGGGGAAAAACTCTTAAGGGAACACAGGTACAGGCAGGAGATCTCAGAGGTGGTGCAGCCCTGCTCATTGCCGCACTTATGGCAGAGGGAGAAACCTGTGTTACAGGAGCCGGGTTTATCAGCAGGGGCTATGAGCATATCTGTGAAGATTTACGGACTTTGGGCTGCAGAATATGGCAGCCGGGGACAGAGGATTTGAGGATTTATGAGAGAAAGTAATTATGGGAAAAGACCTCCTATGAGTAAAAGGACGAAGAAGATGCTGGCAGGTATGATAGGCGCCGGAGTTATGGTCGCTGTGATAGTATTTTTTTCCTATTATAAAGTAGATACTGTTGAGGTGAGGGGCACTTCCCATTATACAGACGAAGAAGTAAAGAATATGGTGCTTCGGGGACCGATGGCTTCCAATTCGGTCCTTGCACCACTGCTCTACAGCACTACAAATACAGAGGACATTGCATATGTAGATGCATTTAAAGTTACCCAGCTGAACCGAAATACCATCTGTATCAGCGTAAAAGAGAAAAAAACAGTCGGATGCATCCGATATCTTGACAGTTACATTTATTTTGACAGAAATGGCATTTTTGTGGAGGGTTCTCAGAACAGAGATGAGACGGTTCCGTATTTTGACGGAATTCAGGTGAACAGCATCGTGATGGATGAGAAACTGGATATTAAAGGAGATACTGTACTGAATACAGCTGTAGCATTGTCTACAATCTTTCAGAAAAATGATATGATCCCCGATCATATCCAGTTTGACAGCAGCTATTCTATCAGCCTCATCTATGGGGATATAACTGTTCAGCTTGGAAAAGATGCTGATCTGGAAGAGAAGATGAACCGAGTGATAGCGATTTTGCCCAAAATTCAGGGAAAAAAAGGTATTCTTCATATGGAGAGTGTGGCTACGGAGTCCAATACCTTTGAAGAAGAACTGGAACAGGAAGAAGTTACTGCTGAGAACTGGAATGGCGGTTATGATGAAGATGGCAATTATACCGGAGACGGTGAGTATGACGAGGATGGTAATTATGTAGGTGCAAAACCGAAGACTGCTCTTGAGGAAGCAATTGAGAACTGGAATGGCGGTTATGATGAGGAAGGGATTATACCGGAGCAGGTGAGTATGACGAATCCGGTAATTATGTGGGACGAAGCCTACACAGGAATCTCTGGATGCGGCATCTGATGAGTCGGGAGATGGTTCAGGGATGAAAGTTCCGCAGATGACCAGAGTTCTGAAACTTCAGAAGATGGAGAAAGTGATTCATCATATGACGACGGAAACTCAGATGATTCAGATGGATATGGTGATTATACAGAAGATAACAGTGATTATCAGGGGGATGATTCTGAGGGATATTGATAGTATATGGAAACATTTGAGATCAGAGAAAGGCTCCGTACACTGATACAAACATATTTACCGGAATTGCCGAAAAAGAGTGAAAAAGTATAAAAAAACAAAATTAATGGTTGATTAATTCTCGAAAAAAAATATATGATATATCTATATGTAACTTTGATATAAATCACTGAAAAGGATATCAGGTATAAATAAAGGAGGAAGTACATTGTTAGAGATTATGTCAAACGAGGCTGAATCATCTGCCAAGATCATAGTGATCGGTGTAGGTGGAGCCGGAAATAATGCAGTAAACAGAATGGTGGAAGAGGCCATCGGCGGAGTAGAGTTTGTAGGTGTTAATACTGATAAGCAGGCTTTAACTCTGTGCAAAGCTCCAACTGTACTTCAGATTGGCGAGAAGATTACCAAAGGTCTTGGTGCAGGAGCACAGCCTGAGGTTGGACAGAAAGCAGCAGAGGAGAGCATTGAAGAAGTAAAACAGTTAATGGAAGGTGCGGATATGGTATTCGTTACCTGTGGTATGGGAGGCGGAACCGGAACCGGAGCTGCACCTGTTATCGCAGCAGCAGCGAAAGAAATGGGTATCCTTACAGTTGGCGTTGTTACAAAACCTTTCCGTTTTGAAGCAAGAACTCGTATGAATAATGCACTTGCAGGCATTGAGAATCTGAAGAAAGCAGTGGATACATTAATCGTTATCCCGAATGATAAATTACTGGAAGTTGTAGATCGCAGAACAACCATGCCGGAAGCTCTGAAGAAGGCTGATGAAGTTCTGCAGCAGGCAGTACAGGGCATTACAGACCTGATCAATCTGCCGGCTCTGATTAACCTTGACTTTGCAGACGTTCAGACTGTAATGACAGACAAGGGAATTGCCCATATCGGTATCGGTGAAGCAAGAGGAGACGACAAAGCTATGGAAGCTGTACAGCAGGCCGTATCTTCTCCACTTCTTGAGACAACCATCAAAGGTGCTACACATGTTATCATTAATATTTCCGGAGATATTTCTCTTATGGATGCCAATGATGCTGCAAGCTATGTACAGGAGCTTACAGGTGAGGAAGCAAACATCATCTTTGGTGCCATGTATGATGATACAGTTGCTGACTACTGCAGAATCACAGTGATTGCAACAGGTCTGAATGATGATAACCTTCAGCAGACCCCTTTCGGAAAAAGAAGCACAGCTTCTTCCTTTGGTGCAAGAAGACCTTCTTCCACAGCAACGACAGGTACAGCAACAGCCGGAACTGCAGCAGGAAGCGGTATGAACATGCCTAGCTTCAGCCTTCCAACTATGAATGCCACACCATTTGGAGCATCTAAGACTCCGTCAAGCACTGTTCAGAAGAAGGATATCCAGATTCCGGATTTCTTAAGAAACAGATAGGATTATCTGTTTTGCAGTGAAATAATTTACAGACAGACAAAAGAGACATATTCCATATAGATGGACATGTCTCTTTTTTTGACCGAATCAGGGAAGTTCATTATCCCTGATATACGGGTGAAAATCCTGTTGCCATGGTGTTGATATTATGCGCCACAATGGCACTGGAAGGTGTCACATCTTGTATCGGAAGATGCATGTGCATTAGAGCCGTCTACCTGAATGGAGGATGCTGTACATTTGCAGTTATCATTATAGGTACAGTTATGGGCTTTGCAGTCGATCTGGATTTTGTCGCAGCCACAGTCATCTGTATAGCTGTCTTTCATGGAACTGCCGGTTCTCTCTCGGAAACTGCCGCAGCTTGTCTCATTTGCAGAAGTAGCATTTTCGCCTGTCACGTCAATATCACCCTTTGAACAGAGCTGTTCTTTGTTGTAAACACAGGTCATTGCTGAACATTTAAGAATTGTCATAGAGTTACCCTCCTGAGAAAATCTGAGATAACTATTCAATACTGCTGTAGTGCAAGAGTACTGAACAGTTACATTGAATAAGTTTCGGAGATAGGATGTGCAGTTTGAGAGAAAATATACATGAGGTTGAAAAAAATAAAGAAAATGTAAAAAGTACTTGACATAGCAGACTGAACATGGTATCTTATACAAGTACGTAAGAAAACAAAGCAGAGTTCCACTCTCACCTCAGCGCATTTAGTTTAGCGGCTTGGGTTTATATTGCACAGAGAAGGCTGATATTTAAGGTTGGCAGGAATAAGGAGATTGTTCCGCAGATTAAGAAGAAAAGATATCAGCAGTGTGATAGCGGAGTGTGGATTTTGTCCACGCGTTTTTTATGTAAATGAGGGCGACGAGAAGTCATTAGAATCTATCTAACAGGTATGGAGGTGCACTACAATTAGCAATTTAATGATTAACGAACAGATCAGAGACAAAGAGGTACGCTTAATCGGTTCGGACGGAGAACAGCTTGGAATCATGTCCGCGAAAGAAGCAATGTTCAAAGCTCAGGAGGCAGGGCTTGACCTGGTAAAAATTGCCCCGCAGGCGAAACCGCCGGTATGTAAGATCATCGATTATTAACGGATTCGCACAGACGAAGGATATGCCATACGGTATTTATACAGTTCATCAGACTTCCGGTTGGGAAGGCAGAGAACTGATGGACGACTTCGATGTGTTTATCGCACAGGACGGTCAGACTTACCGCTATATCATCAATAACAGAAACTTTGAGAGCTTTGTCCATATCGTAAAAGTGGACGCTGAAAGCGGGAAATCCATTCCTTATGCGGGAGCCGGCTTCAAACTTTATGATCCTGACGGAAATCAGGTAACAATGACTTTCACTTATCCGACTCCGACAACGGTTGATACTTTCTTTACGGACGCCGAAGGTTCTTTGGTAACGCCTGAAAAACTGGATTACGGCAAAGGATATTCTATTGTAGAGGTACAGGCTCCGTATGGCTATGTGCTTGACAGTACGCCGGTTTACTTTGACATTACGGAGGATAATTCTTCTGACGAGGGCGGCATTACGGTTGTTAAGGTAAACAAGCCGAATATGGCGCAGAAAGGTACAATCAGTGTAGAAAAGACAGGAGAAATTTTTGCCGATGTCACAGTCAGCGGTGGGGAGAAAACGCCGGAAATTTATCAGCCGGTATATGAAGCTGCCGGACTTGAAGGTGCAGTTTATGAAATTCGTGCCGCCGAGGATATTTACACTCCGGAACGGTACGCTCCGTTATTCCAAAGATGAAGTAGTGGATACGGTTACCACAACCTTTGACGGTACTGTTAAGAGCAAGGAACTGTATCTTGGCAGATATACCGTAACAGAGGTTGAAGCGCCGTTCGGTATGGTATTAAGCGGCGAAACACACGAAGTAGAGCTTACCTATGCCGGTCAGGAGATTTCCGTAACGGAAACTTCCACATCGTTCT
>ENA-OQDT01002011-OQDT01002011.1-human-gut-metagenome-genome-assembly--contig:-NODE-2011-length-10886-cov-19.352449_pt1 | contig 10886 bp, 10 predicted proteins | sample MGYA00242786_ERZ504617 | MGnify/ENA primary metagenome ERZ504617 (study PRJEB26092, sample SAMD00036337) | human gut metagenome | host: Homo sapiens | study: EMG produced TPA metagenomics assembly of... | reverse complement strand
TCCACCCAAGATGGACGCTCAATCTCTGCCAGACTACAAGCTGTCTTAAAAGGTAGGCGTGCTGGCTGCTCAATCCTGTATGGCTTTTCGTATACTGTTTGACGTATTCAAGAGATAAAGCAACGTCCTCTATCTGGTAGGCAGTCATGCGTGTACTTGCGTCACTTCTGGTCTTATATCCATTCTTAAAGCCTGTGTTGATGTCGATACAATAAGCGTCCTCGCCCTCAACGGTCATATGCCCCTCATTAAATGTAGAGCCGATAGAACCATCATTCATTACTTTCTCAACAATGCCGACACGTTCCTCCGATTCTGTCCAGTATTGTGTTTCCGCAGCATGGACAGCAGTTGTGGGTAGAGCAGTAAAGACGGTTGCGAGAGTAAGAACACCTGTAAGCAATCGTTTCAATATCTTATTCATTTTTTGATTCTCCTTTCATTTGGGTAAAAAAATAGACGCTCATTTCTGAACGTCTGGAAATAAAAAAGGAATACCGTTTTTCAAGTATTCCTAATTCTATATGTTATTTAACTGTATTTATGTGATATGAAGTTGTTTGCTGCTGTTATGCCGCTATTTGTTGTTGGTATCTCAATGGTACATTTCCATCCGAAAACGGATGAATACATAAAAAATCCAATATCACACATGGAATCAGTAACAATTTGTTTATTTTTGGGTTATCCCTTGCATCCATATATGCAAGTACAAGCTGCTGCATTGCTTCGCCTGTATCTGCCGCAGAAACCGGTGTAAAGCGAACTCTACGCTTTCCTCTTTCATCAATCTCCATTATCAGATTGTCTTCCGTTTTGTATTTTCCTGACAGCTCATATCCTGCAAAATTTGTCATCGTTTCATGTATATGCAGAATCATATTTTCACTAAATGACATCTGATCATGCTTAGAATGTATCTCATCCAGTGCATCCCTATACCCTGCGATCTCACGCTCATCATGATTAAGAGGAGCACTGTCACCGTCAACAATCTGCTTTATACGTGCGTCTGTTGTAACAATACCCTCTATCGCATTAGAACCTTTAACAGATTGTACTCTTGCAATCTTTTCCAGCTCAGTATATATACTTTTATTGCTTTCCTTACGCGTATCTGATATAGCATTAAATGCAGTAATTGTTGCTGTAAGATTAACTATCTCAGCCGGTAATAAGCCCTCATCTAAAAAAGAATAGTCAAATATATGCATATTGTCCTCCTATTATCTGCATATATTTTATCAAAAAATGTGCAGATACTCAATCAGTATCTGCACATTTTTCAAGTAATACTATGCATTAAATCACAACGAGCTTTTATGTGGCATAATAATATCCTGGCTTTCATATCACAAGCCTTTTATTCTACTCTATCAACTTCAAGATACTCTGCGCTCTTTTCTTAAATACCTCATTTTCCTCTTCTGCGGCTACACCTGCAATTCGCCTGATTTAATCCTTATACGGCATGCAAAACTTAACCGCATCCGTCAAAAGTCGGTCTGACTCTAATGTACTGTCTAATGCATGATTATAGTTGTTATTAGATGTGTAATCAATCAAAAACACCGACTAATCTAAAGTCTTAATTTAGATTAGTCGGCATTCTGGTTTTCTATAAAATATACTCCATCTGGCGTTCCTTTGTCTTAAGCCCCATCTTCTCATAAAATTTCTCAGCAGATGTGTTTCCGCTCCATACATTGAGAGTGACCTCGTAGCAGCCGAGACGCTTTGCCTCATTCTTTACATGTTCAAAAAGCTGCTCTCCGATATGCGCTCCTCTGATCTTTGCATCTACACACAGATCATCTATGAAAAGTGATGTAAATGGCACCATATTGTTGGAAAACGGCTGCTGTCTTATCTGGCAGAATGCGTATCCCATACATACATCGTCATCATCTGCCGCAACATATATCGGCTTTGTATCGTCCTTTATCATTTCTGCAAGCTCTTCATTTGTATATTTTGTCGTTCCCGAAATAAAAACATCCGGTCTGATATCGGCATGAATCTGAAGCACCTGCTCTAACAATTCTATAAGTCTTGGTATGTCTTTTTCCTGTGCTCTTCTAATATTCATTTTGAAAATCACGCTTTCTATTGTGGTTAATGTATAGTTTTTATATTTCAAAATAAATCCAGCATATTATCGAGATAAATGTGCTCTCTGACATGTATCTGATACTGTGGTTTCGTCATATAGTAGAGCAGAAATTCAAGTATCATGGCACTTCCAAGCCCTCTGCCCTCTATTTTAAAATTGCTAAAGCCCATCGGCAGATAAGTGTTTTTTATATCATCTATTCCGATAAAGCCGGGATTTTCCATCGCCTTTGAAAAGAGATATCCCTGCCCAGCATCAGGTGCAGTACAATAATGCTCCGGGCAATCCTCGCCCAGATTTTTGCGGCTAACCGTCTCGTAGCATTTCTTCCTGTCCATGCAGCCAAACCAGCAGCACTCATTGCACAAAATTTCTACTTTTTCCTTTTGATGCTGTGATAATGCTTTCAGTTTATCAAATGATTTGTTCAACCTGAAATCCGGTACCACATAGCGGAAATCCTCTCTGTTTAGCTCATTTTCAAATTCACGGAAATCCGTCAGAACCTTTGTGGTTGAAGACACAAAATAAAAGTCAGGGTAATTTTCTTTTATGTAATCAAGCAGAATATCTGAGTAGATGATTATGCCGTTTCCAAAGCCCCTGCTTCGCTCATTATCTCTGCCTATATCAAATATCCTGCACAGTTCGTTACATTTTTTGTCAGGAAGATGCTCCTTAGTAAGCAATGAATTGCTAAAGGTAAGTCTCGCGGATATCCCATATTCCTGCATCAGCTTAAGCACTTCCTTCGGATCGTGCTCACCAAAACCGACGCGGCCTCCGCCCCATATGCAGTCTGCCGGTGCACCGTATATTGAGCCTATGTCGCACCAGTCATAGAAATATTCCCTATGCTTGCGGTACAGTGGGAGAAATTCTTTGTATAATTCATAAAATTCAAATAATCCCGGTAGATGATAATACGCTTTCATTTTGACTCCTTATTATAATCTGCTGAACCTGTGCTCATTTTAATAATTTTCAATCACATATTCCTCAAAAAGCGGTAGCGTAAAATACACATATCCCCGTATCTCTCCCGATACAATTCCCTTTCTTATAAGGCGCTTACGGTACGGATTGAATTCGTTTGTCTCCATCCCAATTGCATCCCTGATTTCTTTTATTTTTCCGCTTTTTATATCTGCAATCCCCTTTGCAACTATGCGATCCTTCTGAGAAAGCTCCGACCAAATTTTGTCATATACAAATTCGCTCAGATACTGTTCATACTCGCCCAAAATGCCATTGTAGTCACCATCATTGTTCCACGTCAGATACCCTAAAACCTGAAATGCAAAAGGATAGCCTTTGGTCAGTCCCGCCATCTGTGCTGCTTTCTCCGGAGATATGTTAAAAATAGTCTTATACTTATTGATTATTGCCGCGTTATTTAATGGTTTGAGCTGGATTTTAGGTGCTCTGTACAAAAATGTAAGGCTCTTCTCATTCTGAAGCTCCTCTATATTTTCATACAATCCTGTTCCTAATAGAAATACAGGCAGCTCCTGTCTTACAAATATCTGAAAGGATCCTGCAAAAACCTTCATGTACTCACTATTTGTCATCTCATCTATCGTAATAAGCAGTCTCTTACCTCCCTTTTTAAGCCTTTCCAAAATCTTTATAATAGCTGTCTCTGCATCTGTAATCGGCTGTGTCCCCTCTATAGATACTCCAAAACCGAAAAATGATAAATCGAGCTTTGCCGATTTTATAAGTCCCGCACATATATTATCACTATTCAATTTTGAAAGCATTGCAGACAACAGGTCCGTTGCCGGATTGAGTTCTATAACCACCCAGTCATCATTTTCTCTTAGCTTATGCGAAATTTCTGTCATCATTACTGTTTTTCCCGAGCCTCGCACACCGGTAATTATAAACATCTGCTGATTTATTGTATCCGCTGTAAAATTCTCAATTATCTCATTAATCTGTACCGGACGGTCTACCGACTCCAGTGGACTTCTTCCAAATGTAAGCGTGAATGGATTTTGCATATTAGCCTCCAATTTTTACTGTTGTTTACTGTTTTGAATTTGTTTTACTGTCTTTTACTGTTGTTTACTGTTTTGATTTTATTTTACTGTTGTTTACTGTTTATGTCAAGATTGCAAGTTAATGATAATTCGCATAATATAAACCCCGGAGCGTATTATATGCTTTGATAGCATATCAATATCACACTCCGGGATTCTATTTACACATGATTTAATTTAAGAAATTCTGTATGATAACTTCCTCTGCCTCTTCCTCTGTAAGTCCGAGTGTACGGAGCTTGAGAAGCTGCTCGTCGTTTATCCTGCCGATTGCTGCCTCATGGATGATAGCTGCATCGATATTTTTTGCCCTGATTTCAGGAATTGAACCGACCTCTGCATGATCCATGATGATAGAATCACACTGGATATGAGCCTGGCATTTGCTGTTGCCGATAGCATTCGGATGGAAGGTCTGGACTGAGTTTCCTTTTCCTACGGATCTGGAAACAATCTGCGCAGAGCTGTCCTCTCCATTTAACTGTACCTCGATGTTCGACTCCGCCTTCTGCTCTCCATCTGTCATGAGACGCTCTGTGACATAGAGCTTTGCGTCCTTTCCAAGCTCCACATTGGTCTCACGTACTGTAGAATCAACACCCTTTATCTGTGCTGTATCGAGAGTGAAAACAGAATTCTCACCCACAAATATATTTGTTACAGGGTTGAGCACTCTCGCACCTGTTCCGTTTCCCTCGCCGTAGTGCTTTTCCTCATATCGGACATTCGCATTTTTACCTACATGGAAGGTATGGATGCCGTCGTGTCTGCTCTCGTTGCAGCCGCTGTTGTGGATTCCGCAGCCTGCCACAATCCTTACATCTGCGCCATCCTCCACATAGAAATCGTTGTATACAAGGTCTGTCATGCCTGATTTGCTGAGTACTACTGGGATATAGACAGCCTCTCCGTCAGTCTTTCCATCAATATAAATATCAATGCCGGGCTTGTCCGTCTTTTTCTTTATCTTGATATGCTCGCTGTCTCCGTGGCAGATTGATGTGCCGTTTTCACGCAGATTAAAGGCACCTGTCTGACTGAATTTATTATCATTTATGACGTCCAATACGCCCTCTGTTACGTTGTCAAGCTTTACCATATTATGCTCTTCCCTCCAGTCTCTCTACGCATTTGTGACATTTCTGTACACCATTGAGATAAGGCAGCACCTCGTCCTTTGTGCCGATTTTCTTGATTTCTCCGCCATCAATTATCATGATGCGGTCTGCCATATTAATGATTTTCTCCTGATGTGAAATCACTATGAGGCTCTGCTTTTTCTCAGTATGGATTTCCTCAAATTTCTGTATGAGCATTGAAAAGCTCCACAGATCGATTCCAGCCTCCGGCTCGTCAAATATGCAAAGCGAATGCTCCTTGGCAAGTACTGATGCAATCTCAATTCTCTTCATCTCTCCACCTGAGAGTGTGCCGTCAATCTGGCGGTAAATGTAATCCTTTGCACAGAGTCCTACCGCGGTGAGAAGGTCGCAGCACTCCTTGTCTGAAAGCTCATCCTTTGCTGCGAGCTTGAGCAGCTTCATGACGGTCATTCCCTTAAATCTCGGTGGCTGCTGGAATGCAAAGCCTATTCCCGCATTTGCCCTGTGATTGATGTCGAGCTCTGTGATATCCTGCCCGTCAAGTATAATCTTTCCGCTGTCCGGTGTCTGAATACCTATCAATGTCTTTGCCAGAGTGGATTTTCCACCTCCGTTTGGTCCGGTGATGACAAGCATTTCTCCGTCCTCTACCTGAAATGATATATTGTTCAGAAGGCATTTCTTTCCGCCCTCATCATCTACGTTTAAAGTTAAATTTTCTGCTTTAAGCACGATTTTCACCTCATTTTTATTTATGATACAGCATAAAATCATTCTCCTGCTGTTCTTATTACTTTTTCCGTTTACCGTTCACATTCACACATTAGTATGCCCGGCAATGATTACAGTATAACATAATAGTAAACGTTTACAAGGTATAAACTCTCTGGTACTCGCTAAAATACATATTGTGGCTTTTTATAAAAAGTTTGCTTATCTACTAATTTCCCTTATCATTGAATACTCATTGCACAAGGTTCCGTCATTTTGTCTGATAGAATTAAATTTGATGCCAGTTATCCTAAAGCCCATCTTCTCATAAAGTGCTCTCGCCCTGCTATTGCCCTCAATAAAATCCAATTCCATCTGCAATATATTCGGATTGCTTTCTGCTATTTTTATCATTTCCCGGAACATTCTCGTTCCGATCCCCTGATTCCAGAATTCGCTCAGCAAACCGATTGCCACATTTGCCCTGTGTCCGGTTTTCGCGCGTTTATTCCACCAGACCATGCAATTTCCGGCAATTTTTCCATCTGCTTCACATACCAGCAGCGTATGTGTATCCGACAAATTGCAGCTATTTATGAAATCAATCTCCTGCTCGATGGTCTGTGTCTCACATTCTTCCGGTGTCCTCAGTAAGAAATCCGTTTCACCGGTTGACTTTTTCATGTACTCTATAAGAGCTTTGGCATCCTTTTCATTTGCACTTCGCAAAATAGCAGTTCTGCCGTCTTTTAATTTAAATTCGATATCTTTTATTATCATATTTTCTATAGTACCAACTTCCTATTGATTTTTGTATTCTATCTGTGATAAACTATCGACAATTAATGGTAGTTGCAGCTTAGACAGAGCGAGACGAAAGTTTCCCTCTGTCTATTTTTTTGCGCTTTTACGTGCATGAAGCCTTGTATACACTTCAAGCCTTTTTCAATTATCGTAGCTATCAAAAGTCTATCGTAACTACTCGTTACAGCTATATTTATTTTACATAACAGGAGGATTTAAGAAAAATGCCAAAGAACAGATTACAGGAAACCGTTTTTACCATCATGATGGTGCTTGTCATGGTTTATGCCATGATATGCTACAATATTGCCCTTGAAACAGGCGGTATGAAGAACTTTGTTTTTAAGGCCGCATTAGGCGAATTCCCTATCATGATTGTTGCCGGTTTTATTCTCGATACATTCATTGCCGGACCACTTGCAAAAAAATGTGCTTTCAAAATCGTCACACCGGGAAAGGACAGACCTATTGCTATAATCCTTGCAATTTCTGTATTCTCAATCTGGTTCATGTGCCCTATGATGAGCTTTATCGCTACCATCCTTTTCAATGGTGGTTTTAATTCACAGATATTTGCTACATTCTGTGAGCTCGTAGTAAGAAACTTTCCAATGGCTTTCTTCTGGCAGCTTTTTGTAGCCGGACCACTTGTTAGATTCATCTTTGGAAAAATTTTCCGAGAGAACTAATTTAAATGTAAAAAATGTAAAACCGGGCATAATAGCCTGCCCGGTTTACACTATTCATCGTAACTGTTAAGAATCACACCATGCATATTTAAAAAAAGCTCACTGCAGGTGTATTCTCGCTTCTTAAGAAGTTCCTTCTTTGAATACTACTTCTTAGAAAACACCCTCTATAAATCCCTTCATATCGTCCTTAGACACAAGACCAATCTGCTGACCTGCAACCTGACCGCCCTTGATTGCAATAACTGCCGGAATATTCATTATACGATACTCTCTTGCCAGATCAGGATTCTCATCCACATCAATATTGTAAAACTCCACATCTGTGATTTCATCAGAAAGCTGCTCCATTACAGGCGCAAGCATCTTGCATGGACCGCACCACTCTGCCGAAAAATCAACAATGATGGCCTTATTATTTTTAACCTGTTCAAATTCACTGCTATTAATCTTCTTTACCATAGTTGTTCTCCTTTCATCTGTCGAACGAATTATTTTCGTTGCACCCATACAGCAATAAAAAATAACTGCTGTACTATAGTACACCGAATAAGAAATAATAATGCATCAGAAACTTATTATTCGGTGTACTAGCACTACTATAATACATAAATCAGATTATGTCACATAAAAATATTATAAACCGTAAAATTTATCATTTACCACGGTTAATTCTTTTTGTGCTCTGCCATGTAAGCCTCTATATCCTCTGTGGTTCTGATGATATCCTCCGACAGACACACTGCACCGTCCTCGGTGATAAGCACATCATCCTCAATCCTGATACCGATTTCCCATTCATCTATATACAGTCCCGGCTCGTCACTGATAATTGCTCCCGGACGAAGCCTGCTGTTTGAGTCAACTGTCACGTCATGCACATCAATTCCCAGATGGTGTGACACGCCATGCATGTAATACTTCGAAATCTCTACAGAATTCTTTATAAGTCCAAGCTTCATAAGCCCGTCTGCAAGCACATCCTTACATACTTCATTTAATTCCTTTGTAGTCATTCCCGGCTTTGCAACCTCGACAATCTTTCGGTTTGCGGCGAGCACGATATCATAAACTTGTTTCTGGCGCTTGGTGAACCTGCCATTTACCGGATATGTTCTCGTAATATCCGAATTGTAGCCATCTATTCTGGCTCCAAGGTCAAGAAGCACCAGTGTTCCATCCTCCATCGTCTCACGATTTGTGTCATAGTGAAGCATCGTTCCATTCATTCCGCTTCCGGCAATTGTAGGGAACGCTGTCCACTCTGCCCCGCCACGTCTTATGATATATTCAAAATCAGCCTGTGTCTGATATTCCTTCATGCCAGGCTTTAAATTAGCCATTACATTGCAAAGTCCGTCCTTTGTGAGAGCGATTGCCTTTTTGGTCAGTTCAATCTCATCCTCATCCTTCTGCATACGCTCCTCTGCCACAAGCGGGAAAAGATTCTTCACAGCAACTCCCGGATAGTCTGTCTTAAATTCATTGGCTTTTACCACATTGTAATCCGGCAAATCCACTTTCTGATGACGATACGTGTCAAAATATGCTGTGTATACATCCTCACGCGTCATTATCCTGTCCAGTGTGCTCTCAAGATCATAAATATATTCTACTTCGTCAATTCCTGATATTTCCTCGGCTTCCTCCATAGTCACCTTTCTGCCGTACCAGCGCTCCATCGTAGGGTCTGCCTCCTCTATGAAGAGCATTGTCTTAGCAGGCTCTACACATTTATCCAGGACAAGGACCATGTTGTCACGTCTAAGTCCGGTCAGATAGAAGAAATTGCGGTTAGCCTGTGCTGTAAATAAATCATACTCATCTGCACTCACATGGTGCTCGATGCCTGAGTACAATATTGCTATAGAATTGTCCTCCATCTTATCTAAAATTCTTTGTCTTCTGCTTTCAAAATCCATTTTGCTGCCTCTTATTCATTATTTGTAATGTCTGTCTTCAAAAACCGCTGACATTCATACGCCCTTACGTTATCACAATATGTGTATTTTTACAAGCCATTTGAACCCGCTAATACAGGAATCAAAGGTTTTCTGTATTTATATATTTTCTTTCTCCAAATTCAGACATAAAGAAAACCCTTGAAAATACTGAATTTCCAAGGGGGTTGATGTTCTTCTGATATTCGTTTGAACTATCTCTTTGAGAACTAAAACTAACGTTTTGAGAACAAGAAAAGCCCTTAAATAGGAGATTTGTGTTTGCAAGTGTTGCATATATGTTGTATACGATTGACTGTCCACACATTCCCAGGACTACTCATTACTTTAACAAAGAAAGGACTACTACTATGAAAATACATTTTGCTTACTATAATCAATACAAGAACGGAATTGATATTGCTTTTGCTGATAATACATTACTATTCTTATCATGTGCTGAAGCTGAAAAGAATCTCCATACTACACCTAACTCTCAAAGACTTATTGATAACCTTGCAATTGATAATCCGCTTATGTATGCTGCACTTGCTCTTGATTGCGAGTTGCAGGCTTGGGCTGATGCTATGGATGAGGATTGGAGTCCATAAAGTGTGCTTTTATTCCTCTATATATTTCAATTCTCTTTTTTTAAATGAAAGCATCGTTCCCTCTAATATTGTAACAATAGCCTGATTAATTACATCGTTCTCTATGCCACCAGCCTCGACCTCAACCAATTGATCATTTTCTTTATCTATTTTTACATGAATGATTTGATCAGAATCCGCCACAACTGCTAAATTAGGATTATGTGTGACCAATATAATTTGTCTCCTATTTTTAGCCGTCTGAATAAATGGTACAAGGACTTTAGTTACGCTTTGATTATCTAAATTATCTTCTGGCTGATCAATTACTAACGGAATATCTCTCAAATCTAATAGTAAATAAAAAATTAGTAATAATGCTCCTCTTTCTCCTGGCGATAATTTGTCTAAAGTCTTGCCATCACTAACTAATTCATATTTATTTGTAAGATATCCTAATCCGAATAAATAATTATAAAAATCAAGCATCCTACTTTCCTTAATTTGCGGAATGATACCATCCGGAAATTCACTCATTTTTTCAATAATCTTATTAGGAATATTCAAATACTCTTCAATGCATTCAATATCTCCTAACTCTTCAATCGTTTTATATAATTGATAATTATCTTCTTTAAAAACATTTCTTTTCTGCCTATTTATATAGTCGAATAAATTCTTTTCAAATGTTGTATCAATAGTCAACCCTGACCTAATACATATGCTATAGTCACTTAATAGGTCACCATTTTTGCTCAAAAAATCATCTACCGGCTTTTTAAACCTATTATATATCTGTATTATTTTCTTTTTTTCTTCAAGTATATCCCTTGCTATTTCATCTCGTTTAAAATATAACGACTTTAAATCTCCCTGGATTCCTCCACTTAT
>ENA-OQDT01002010-OQDT01002010.1-human-gut-metagenome-genome-assembly--contig:-NODE-2010-length-10891-cov-3.592902_pt1 | contig 10891 bp, 12 predicted proteins | sample MGYA00242786_ERZ504617 | MGnify/ENA primary metagenome ERZ504617 (study PRJEB26092, sample SAMD00036337) | human gut metagenome | host: Homo sapiens | study: EMG produced TPA metagenomics assembly of... | reverse complement strand
GGTTATTAAAATCCTGGCAGTGGACAAACAAACGCAAAAAGTACTGGACGGAGTAAAAGCAGATGTTCTGGATGAGAATGGAACACTTGTATGGAAGAACCTGACGCTCAGAGCATTAAAGGAGAAGGTTGTTCCGGCATGGTATACCATTCAGGTGAAGAAAGTGCCAAAAGGTTATCAGAAGCCGGAAAACAAAAAAATCCAGGTGAAAGCAGTAACCAGTGTTCAGAAATTTAAGATTGAACTGAAAAAAGAAGAAAGTGTAACCGGACTGAAAACAGATGACGATACCGGAAAGAGCAGTACGATGGTGACGGAGCGTGGAAATGGCAGTATTACAGGAGAAGAACAGAATATATCGGGTGGCAGAGAAGCAGAAACGGCTGCAAAGACAGGAGATGCTTCCTGGATGGAAATGTGGATCTGTGCGGCAGTTATGGCAATGAGCGGTGTGACACTTTATATTCTGCGGAAAGGAAAAAAATTTTCCAAAAAAAGAATAAAACAGAAAAAGGAGAGATAATCAGAATAGTGAGTAATAAGTGAGGTGACAATGTGGGAAAGAAACTATCGACAAGTCTGGAGGAAAATCAGAAATACTTTCAGAACAAGCTGAGGATTGAAAAAAATTTTGACATTATCAGCAGAAGCACACGCATTGCAGACAGGCGGGCATGCTACTATTTTATTGACGGATTTATAAAAGAGGCAATCGCAGAAAAACTGCTGGAGTTTTTTTACTCTGTGACACCGGAGGATCTGCCGGAAGACAGTGAGGAACTGTCCAGGGATGCAATGCCTTATATTGAAGTAGAACTTTTAGAAGACTGTGAGCAGATCGTGACACAGATACTTTCCGGTGTTATGTGCTTTTTTATTGATGGGTATTCCAGGTGTTTTGCGATCGACTGTCGGACTTATCCGATGCGCAGTGTGGAAGAGCCGGATAAAGACAAGGTACTGCGCGGACCGCGAGATGGTTTTGTAGAGACCGTAGTTTCCAATACCGCTCTGATACGAAGAAGGATAAGAAGTCCGCAGTTGTCCATGGAAATGAAAAGTATAGGAAAGATTTCACACACGGATGTGGTTCTGGTATATATGGAAGACCGCGTGGATCAGAAGTTTCTGGAGCAGTTGAAAGACAGAATGGAAAGGATAAAGACGGATTCGCTTGCCATGAATCAGGAAAGCCTTGCCGAGTGCCTTTATCCGTATAAATGGTATAATCCGTTTCCAAAGTTTAAGTATACGGAACGTCCGGATACAGCGGCAGCAGAGATTCTGGATGGGAAAATCGTGTTGCTGACAGATAATTCTCCGGCAGTCATGATCCTTCCGGTATCCATGTTTGATGTTATGGAAGAGGCAGATGATTTTTATTTCCCACCGGTGACCGGGACATATCTGCGGCTGACCAGACTTGCGATAGCACTTCTTACCCTGCTTCTGACACCGGGCTGGCTGCTGCTTTTGCAGAATCCGCAGTGGATCCCGCCGGAATTTTCTTTTATTCAGATCAGCGGAGAGGTTTATGTGCCGGTGATTGCGCAGCTTCTGATTCTGGAATTTGCCATCGATGGTTTAAAACTGGCGGCGATCAATACACCGGGGATGCTGACGACACCACTGAGCGTGATCGCAGGTCTTGTAGTCGGGGAATTTGCAGTCAAATCTGGATGGTTTAATGCGGAAACAATGCTGTATATGGCATTTGTTGCAATCGCAAATTATACGCAGGCAAGTTATGAACTGGGGTATGCACTCAAGTTTATGCGGATCCTGATCCTGATCCTGACGGCGGTATTCGGACTTGCAGGTTATATGGCAGGCATTCTGATAAGTTTTCTGAGTATGCTGTTTAATCGCACGGTTTCCGGAAAAAGTTATCTGTATCCACTGATTCCGTTTGACAGGAAACAACTGGCAAGAAGAATCTTTCGAAAGAGGATCACTTATGAAGTACATGACAGTGAATAAAAAAAGAAGTTTAGATGCATATTAGAACTGAGAGCGGCAAGCTCCGACAAAAAGAACAGAAAAGGAGTCGAGAGATATGAAGAAACGGAAAATACTGGCAGTTTTGGGCATGACATTCTGCCTGATGGGAATAACGGGATGTTCCGGAAAGGGAAATACATCTATGACAACGCAGACAGAAAGCAATATGCAGTCTGAAAGTGCAGCACAGACAGAAAGTGCAGCACAAAAAGAAAGCAGCGGACAGAACGCAGAGAATCGCTCAACGGAAAAGAATTCTGAAACAAATCAAGGACGAAAAACAGATGGAACAGGAGGAATTCTCGATGATGCCGGAAATGTGGTAAGAGATGCCGGAGATGCAGTTGGAGATGCGGTCGATGACCTGACCGGGGAGAGTACAGGGAACACACAGGAGAACAGAACAGAGGAAGAATGATACGTTTTTGATTCTGAAAAACTATCATGTGGGATGTGCAGGAATCCAAAAGACAGGAAGTATTCGGATCCTGCAGCAGCCCGCAGAGCTTCAGGGGAAAGGTTACGCTGGACAAAAGAAATGGAATTTTCTATAATGGTCAGAGGAAAGTATCTGAAATTACAGAGGAAGAAAAGAGGATAAGCCAAATGAGATTTCGGCCATGTATTGATATACATAATGGAAAAGTAAAACAAATTGTTGGCGGCAGCCTGAAAGACGAAGGGGATCAGGCGAAAGAAAATTTTGTATCTGAGCAGGATGCTGCTTTTTTTGCGGAAAAATACCGGAAAGACGGTGTTTTGGGAGGACATGTGATCCTGTTGAATGCGAAAGATTCACCATGGTATCAGAAAACGAAGGAACAGGCAAAGCTGGCACTTCAAACCTATCCGGGAGGTCTGCAGGTCGGGGGTGGTATTACAGATGAAAATGCAAAGGAATTTTTAGCTGCAGGAGCTTCTCATGTGATCGTTACCAGTTTTGTCTTCCGCGATGGGAGATTTCAGGAAGAAAATCTGAAAAAACTGCTGAAAAAAATCGGAAAAAAACATCTGGTGCTGGATCTGAGCTGTCGTCAGAAAGAAGGGGATTATTACATTGTAACAGATCGCTGGCAGAAATTTACCAGTGTAAGATTGGATGTTTCTGTACTGGACAAGCTGGCAGGGTACTGTGATGAATTTCTGATCCATGCGGTAGACGTAGAAGGGAAAGCTTCCGGTATCGAAACAGAACTGGTCAAAATGCTCGGAAACTGGAAACAGCTTCCGGTTACTTATGCCGGAGGCGTGGGAAGTTTTTCGGGATCTTATGAAACTGAAAGAACTTGGACAGAATCAGGTTGATGTGACGATTGGAAGTGCGCTGGATCTCTTTGGAGGGATGATGGAATATGAGAAAGTTCTGCAGATATGCAGACATTCAGCAGCGGATTCTGATACTTGCCGCATGACGGGAAGTGTTTTGAATATCTGACGTATGAGCGAACTGTTACAAAAAAACTAAAAACTTTGTAAAAAAGATTGAAAATATTGTGGAAAATTGCTATAATACTGTCATAGCAGTTTCAACTGCAAATATAGATGCAAAGGAGTTGGGTATCATGCGTTTTACAATTCGTGGAAAAAATATTGAAGTGACAGAGGGGTTAAGAAGTGCGGTCACTGATAAGCTTGGAAAGCTGGAAAAATATTTCACTCCTGAGACAGAGATTATTGTAACTTTGAGCGTGGAAAAAGAAAGACAGAAAATTGAAGTAACGATTCCGGTAAAAGGAAATATCATCCGTTCCGAACAGGTAAGCAATGATATGTATGTTTCCATAGATCTCGTAGAAGAGGTGATCGAAAGACAGCTTCGCAAATATAAGACAAAGATTATCGGAAAACATAAAGACGGCGGAAACCTTCGCAAAGAATTTATTGAAAAAGAAAACGAAGGAGAAGAAGAGGAAGTAAAGATCATCCGTACAAAACAGTTTGGCATGAAACCGATGTTTCCGGAAGATGCCTGTGTACAGATGGAACTGCTGGGACATAGTTTCTTTGTATTCCGCAATGCAGATACCGATGAGGTAAATGTGGTATACAAGAGAAAAGGAAATACTTACGGATTGATTGAACCGGAGTGCTGAGATAGCAGCAATATAAATGACTAAGATTCAGAAAGAAGAGTAGAGAACTGCCGCAGGATGCAGAGTTTGGCTGTAGATTTTTGGGCTGAGCGCATTGCTGCGGCAGTTTTTTACCATGGTTTTGGGATGTTCATAGGTTATTTACAAAATTTTAATTGTCTATGATAAGAGAAAGTGTTAGAATGGAAATGTTTTTAGGGTAAGTAATGTGATGATTCAGACATCATTTCAGGGTAAAAGGATTTTTAGCCCAATATCATTTGATAGTATAGGAGAAAATAGACGATGAATTTGTTTGAGAAAATGTTCGGTACGCACAGTGAACGTGAAGTAAAGCGAATTATGCCATTGGTTGAAAAGATAGAGAGCCTGCGTCCGACGATGATAGAACTCTCCGATGAGGAACTGCGCGCCAAGACGACAGAATACAAAAAGAGACTGGAAGAAGGAGAGACTCTGGATGATCTTCTGCCGGAGGCTTATGCGACCGTTCGAGAGGCGGCAAGGCGTGTGCTAAATATGGAGCATTACAGAGTACAGTTGATCGGTGGTATTATTCTTCATCAGGGACGTATCGCAGAGATGAGGACCGGTGAAGGTAAAACACTGGTTTCCACACTGCCGGCTTATCTGAATGCACTGGAAGGAAAAGGAGTCCATGTAGTAACCGTCAATGATTATCTGGCACATCGAGATTCTGAATGGATGGGAAAAGTACATGAGTTCCTTGGACTGACCGTTGGATGTGTACTGAATTCCATGGACAGCGAAGAAAGACGGAAACAGTATAACTGCGATATTACTTATATTACGAACAATGAGGACGGTTTTGACTACCTGCGTGATAACATGGTCATTTATAAAGAACAGCTTGTCCAGCGTGACCTGCATTATGCGATCATCGATGAGGTAGACTCGGTTCTGATCGATGAGGCACGTACCCCGCTGATCATTTCCGGTCAGAGCGGCAAATCCACAAAACTCTATGAAGTCTGCGATATTCTCGCAAAACAGTTGGAGCGTGGTGAAGCCAGCGGTGAAGTGACGAAAATGACTGCGATCATGGGCGAAGAGATCACTGAGACCGGAGATTATATTGTCAATGAAAAAGATAAAGTCGTAACACTGACACAGGACGGTGTCAGGAAAGTAGAAAAATTTTTCCAGATCGACAACCTTTCTGACCCGGAAAACCTGGAGATCCAGCACAACATCAACCTTGCTCTGCGCGCACACAGTCTGATGCACCGCGATCAGGATTATGTAGTAAAAGACGATGAAGTACTGATCGTAGATGAATTTACCGGACGTATCATGCCGGGACGACGCTATTCGGATGGTCTGCATCAGGCAATTGAAGCAAAAGAACATGTAAAAGTAAAACGTGAAAGCAAGACACTTGCTACGATCACATTCCAGAACTTTTTCAACAAATACAAGAAAAAAGCTGGTATGACAGGTACTGCTCTTACAGAAGAAAAAGAGTTCCGTGATATTTACGGAATGGACGTAGTAGAGATTCCTACCAACAGACCAGTTATCCGTAAAGACCTGGATGATGCGGTATATATGACCAAAAAAGAAAAATTTCAAGCGGTTGTGGATGAAATTGAAAAAGCACATGAAAAAGGACAGCCGGTTCTGGTTGGTACGATCACCATCGAGACATCCGAACTTCTGAGCGGCATGTTAAAGAGACGTGGTATTCAGCACAAAGTCCTTAATGCCAAATTCCATGAACTGGAGGCAGAGATCGTAGCAGAAGCAGGACGTCATGGAGCAGTTACGATCGCAACCAACATGGCAGGCCGTGGTACAGATATCAAGCTGGATGATGAGGCAAAAGCAGCCGGCGGTCTGAAGATCATCGGTACGGAGCGTCATGGAGATCCAGACGTATCGACAATCAGCTTCGTGGGCCGTTCCGGACGACAGGGAGATCCGGGAGAATCCAGAATTTTATATTTCCCTGGAAGATGATCTGATGCGCCTGTTCGGTTCGGAACGTCTGATGAGTATCTTCAAATCTCTTGGTGTTGCGGAGAATGAACAGATCGAGCATAAGATGTTATCCAGTGCAATCGAGAAAGCACAGATGAAGATTGAAGGAAACAACTACGGTATCCGTAAGAATCTTCTTGAATATGACCAGGTTAATAATGAGCAGCGTGAAATCATTTACAAAGAGCGCCGCCGTGTACTGGATGGAGAGAGCATGCGTGATTCCATCTTCAAGATGATTACAGATATTGTTGACAATACCGTTGATATGTGTATTTCCGATGATCAGGATACTTCAGACTGGAATATGCAGGAACTGAACGGACTTCTGATTCCGATCATTCCGCTGCAGAAGATTGAGATCACTGAAAAAATGAAGAAAAATGAGTTAAAACAGATACTCAAAGAGCAGGCAGTAAAACTCTATGAAATGAAAGAAGCAGAGTTCCAGGAGCCGGAACAGATCCGTGAACTGGAGCGCGTTATTCTTCTGAAAGTGATCGACAGAAAATGGATGGATCATATTGATGATATGGATCAGCTTCGTCAGGGAATCGGTCTGCAGGCATATGGACAGAAAGATCCGCTGGTAGAGTACAAAATGAGTGCATATGAGATGTTTGATGCTATGTCTGCTGCGATTCAGGAAGATACATTGAAACTTCTGTACCATGTAAGTCTGGAACAGAAAGTAGAACGTGAAGAGGTTGCAAAAGTAACAGGAACAAACAAGGACGACTCCATGCAGAATGCACCGCAGAAACGTGAAGAAAAGAAGGTTTATCCGAATGATCCGTGCCCATGTGGAAGCGGAAAGAAATACAAACAGTGCTGCGGAAGAAAAAAATAAATCCGACATTGTTAAAATCAAAAAAGAAAGAGGTGAAGCAAATGGTTGAATTAGATCAGTTTAAATACGAATTAAATACATTTAAGAAACCATTAGTGGAAGTGAGGGATTCACTTTGACCTGGCTAACAAAGAACAGCGTATCCAGGAATTAGAAAGAGAAATGGAGGCTCCCGATTTCTGGGATAACCCGGAAAAATCACAGGAGTCCATGAAAAATTTAAAAAGCATGAAAGACGATATCGCCATTTATGCAAAACTGAAAGATGAGTTTGATGAAATTGAGACACTCATTGAGATGGCAGCAGAGGAAAATGACGAATCTCTGATACCGGAGATTCAGGAATTGCTCGATGATTTCAAAACAACTTACGAGGATATCCGCATAAAGACACTGTTATCCGGAGAATATGATAAAGACAATGCAATCGTCACACTTCATGCAGGTGCCGGAGGCACCGAATCCTGTGACTGGGCAGGCATGCTTTACCGCATGTATACCAGATGGGCGGACAAGCATGGGTTTGCCGTTGAAGTTCTGGATTATCTGGATGGAGATGAAGCAGGTATCAAATCGGTTACTTTCCAGGTAAACGGCGAGAATGCCTATGGTTATCTGAAATCCGAAAAAGGTGTGCACCGGCTGGTACGTATCTCTCCGTTCAATGCGGCGGGCAAGAGACAGACTTCGTTTGTATCCTGTGATGTTATGCCGGATATTGAGGAAGATATTGATATTGAGATCCGGGATGAAGACCTGCGTATTGACACGTATCGTTCCAGCGGGGCCGGCGGTCAGCATATCAACAAAACTTCTTCGGCAATTCGCATTACACATCTGCCAACCAATATTGTTGTACAGTGCCAGAACGAGCGTTCACAGCATATGAACAAAGACAAAGCGATGCAGATGCTGAAAGCAAAACTGTATTTGCTGCAGCAGCAGGAAAACGCAGAAAAACTGTCCGGTATCCGGGGCGAGGTAAAAGAAATTGGCTGGGGCAATCAGATACGTTCTTATGTTATGCAGCCGTATACGATGGTAAAAGATCATCGGACGAACGCCGAGACCGGGAATGTAGACAGCGTTATGGATGGAAGCATTGATCTGTTTATCAATGCATATCTGAAATGGATCACACTGGGAGAATCGTCCGGAGAAGCAGGCGATATTCCGGAATAAAAGCAAATAAACAGCAAGCAGGAGAGGAAAATCTGTCTAAGGGCAGATTTTCTTCTGATTTGTGTACAGAGAGATAAGCAAATATAAAAAAGAAAGGAAATAGACTATGGCAAAACGCATTTTAAATATGACAGCAGAAGAAATGACACATGCAACCAGGAAAGAATTGATAGAAGCGATCGCAGGGAGTGAGGGGAGAGTTCTTGCAAGCGAGACGATAGGGATTACCATCCCGCTGCTGACTGATGTGACGAATGCGGAATTTGCGGCATCGATGGGAGCAGATCTGATCCTGCTCAATATGTTTGATGTACAGAATCCAAAGATTATGGCACTTCCGGAAGTGGAAAAAGAAGAAACGGTACGTGAGGTGAAGCGCCTGACGGGACGTATGGTTGGCATTAATCTGGAACCGGTAGAAGAAAATTATGCTTCGGATAACAAAGAAACGCTCTGGGAGATGAGTGCCGGCCGTTATGCTACAGTAGAAAAATGCAGTACTGGCTGAAAAAATGGGAGTAGATCTGCTCGTATTAACCGGAAATCCGGGCAATGGAGTAAGCAATCCGGCAATCATCGCTTCTCTGAAAGCAATCTCAGAAGCAGTAGGGGATAAAATCATGCTGGCAGCAGGAAAAATGCATGCTTCCGGTATCATAGGAGAAGGCGGAGAGAATATTATTACAAAAGAAGATATCCGTCAGTTTGCAGAAGCAGGGGCAGATATTATCCTTCTTCCGGCACCGGGAACCGTGCCGGGCATCACAACGGAATATGTGCGCAGTCTGATCAGTTATGCTCACAGTCTTGGAAAACTTACTATTACATCGGTCGGCACTTCTCAGGAAGGTTCGGATGTGGATACGATCAGGCGGATTGCTCTTGAATGTAAGATGGCAGGTACAGATATCCACCATATCGGTGATTCCGGGTATGTAGGTATGGCACTGCCGGAAAACATTATGGCATATGGGACAACGATCCGTGGCATCCGTCATCAGTATCACAGAATGGCACAGTCCATACGCAGATGAGGCATATGCGGCAGTGCCTTATAAAAGAATAACAGAAACACTTACAAAACAGGTCAGATGACAAAAATTTTATCATCTGGCCTGTTTTGTCTATAGAATAATGGATATACTAATGCTAGACTGTAGGCAATTCAGAAAGAACTGAATGAACATGGGAATTTTCAAAGATAAGAAAAAACGAATGGGTAAGGCAAACAATTTGCCTTCAGTCTTGGAAAGGTGGGCATAAAATATGAAAAAAGGGTTAAAATTTACAATGGATGATCTTGCATCTCTTCTGGGAATCAGCAAAAAAACAATCTATACTGTTTTCCCTGACAAAAATTCATTGGTTCTGGAGATGGTTGATTATTGTTTTTCCTCGATCAAAGAAAGTGAACAAAAAGTTCTTCAAGATCTGAGTCTGGATACGGTTGGTAAAATCAGAGCAATTCTTGGTGTGTTACCGGAAGGGTATCGGGAGCTTGATCTCAGACAGCTTTATCAGTTAAAGGAGAGGTATCCCGAAGTTTATGAAAAAGTAAAATCCCGTCTGGAAACCGGGTGGGAGAGTACGATTTCATTACTGGAACAGGGCATCACAGAAGGAAAAATTCGAAATATCCAGATTCCAATTTTAAAAACCATGATGGAAGCCACATTAGAACAGTTTTTTCAGAGAGACGTGCTGGTCCAGAATGGAATTTCTTATCATGAGGCATTAGATGAAGTCGTATCCATTCTGATCGATGGCATTACAATCTGACAAGGGGGAATTTATTATGGGAGAAGTACAGAAACTAAAAGGAAAAGAAAAGTTTGCCTACGGAATCGGGGCTGTAGGGAAAGATATGGTCTATATGCTGTCAGCGTCCTATGTCCTTTATTATTATCAGGACATCATGGGTGTCAGTGCTGTGGCAATGGGGGTGATCCTGTTTATCGCCCGAATTTTTGATGCATTTAATGATCCGATCATGGGAATCATCGTAGCAAAGACGAAAACCAGATGGGGCAAGTTCCGACCGTGGCTCTTTATCGGTACACTGACAAATGCCATTGTTTTGTATCTGATGTTTGCTGCACCGCCCTCTCTTTCAGGCAGAGGACTGGTTGCTTATGCGGCTATAACCTACATACTCTGGGGCGTAACTTATACGATGATGGACATTCCATACTGGTCCATGATTCCTGCTTTTACCGAAAGCGGAAAAGAGCGCGAAAATCTTTCTGCAATGGCACGTTCCTGTGCCGGCGTTGGTTCTGCAATTATCACGATCATCACCGTACTTTCCGTATCCACGCTTGGCAAACTGGCAGGCGGGGAAAGTGCATCGGAAATTGAACGGCTTGGATATCGCTATTTTGCACTGATCATTGCGGTTTTGTTTTTCATTTTTATCACGATTACCTGTCTTTCTATTAAAGAAAAATCTTCGGTAAATATGGAAACAGCAACGGTAAAAGAAATGTTCCGGGCACTGTTTCGCAATGACCAGGCACTGACCATGGTTGTGGCAATTGTTATGATCAATACCGCATTATATATTACATCGAATCTGGTCATTTACTTTTTCAAATATGATTTCAGTCCGGAAGCATGGCAGAGCAATTATACGCTTTTTTAATACCTTTGGCGGTGCATTCCAGATCCTTGCGATGATGATTTTGTTTCCGCTGTTCCGGAAATTTTATGAATACGATAAATCTTTTTTATGTCAGCTTTTCTATGGCATTTGCAGGATATCTGA